>VAOX01009661.1_pt1 | contig 12728 bp, 14 predicted proteins | sample 3393891 | NCBI WGS metagenome assembly VAOX01 (sample SAMN08290429, study PRJNA428436) | hydrothermal vent metagenome | isolation source: Deep-sea hydrothermal vent chimney | place: Indian Ocean: Southwest Indian Ridge | depth 2822 m m | reverse complement strand
TGTGAAGTCACCTTATTGGTGATAAGCACTTTTTTCATATAGCTATACGAATCAAGAAGTTGTGCAGACTTTCGTGACCCAACTGATTTTTCTAGGATGAAATAACACGTCATAAGTTAATATGTCAGAAGTCGTAAGTTATATGTCGGATGTCTCGCAGCTTTGATTTTTTCTACGGGGTTTGAAAATATTTTTCTGTGAATTCAGGTTAATACAGCCGTGGCTAAAGCCACGGTTCCATATGATAACGCAGGGTATTCTGACACAGGCAATTAATAGAGATGCCCTTATCTACATGTCGTCAGGAATTTGGCTTTTTTACCCTTACACATGTTCTTATCAACCAGTGGTTTTCTTTCTTCCGCGGCTTTACGCGCTTTTTCAGCGTCTTTCTTTTCCTGAGCGATACGTTGTTCTTCGGCTTTTCGGGCCTGTTGCTGAGCTTTTTCGCGTTCCTTACGCTGCCTTATTTCTCGTTCACGATCACGTTTTGCGCGTTGAGCAGCGAGTTTTTGCTGGCGTTGCTGTTCTGCTCTTTTTCTGTCAGTAGCATGTTGCTGTGACGTTTTTTCTTTTTCGTCCCTTGCTTTTTCTGCTCTGGCCTTTTCAGTACGCGCTTTTTCAGTGCTGGCTCTTCGAGCATCTGCTTTTGTCTTTTGCCTGTCCTGCTGGCTAAATAATGTGGTCTGTACCGCTTCGTATGCCGCTTCTGCACTGGGGACATCTTTTTTAATGGCACGTTTAAATAAACTGGATGCGCGCTTCAGGTCTTTTTTAACAATGTAGCCATCTCTGTGCATGGTCGCCAGTAAAAAGAGTGATTCACCATCATTTGCCCCCGCATCCTGCTTCAGTTTAGCTAACCATGGGTTGTGCTTTTCAGGTTTAAAGCCGTTTTTCAGAGTGTCGATATAGGTGAGGCGCATTTTTGCGGCAGGAAAACGTTTTTTTGCGGCCTTTTTATACCAGCCAGTTGCTTTGTTCAGATCCTTTTCTGTGCCCTGTCCATTTTCATACATATAGGCGAGTTTATATTGTGCCTGTGGGTCGCCTTTTTTTGCCATTTTCTGTTGAAATTCAAACACACCCGCAGAAAAATCATAGGCTGTGGCAGCGGAAAATGGGCCGACAATAAGGTAGCAGAAAATAGCAATACTTATTTGCCGAGTGTACTTCATAAAAATCATAACTTCTCTCTTTGAATCTGGAATGCTACCTGTAAAGCAAGCTGTTTCTCCAGTGGCATACGCCTGTGCGGGTATGCTGTTGATAATAAATGGGTTATTAGTCATTTCGAAGAGGTTTGCCCGACAGGCAATAACCGCTCAATTTTCAAAGTGTTAAGCATTTGACTGTGCTTCCCTGCACAGAGATTACTGAGTGTTCTGTGGTGCTTAGAACACCATATCATATACAAGGCTGATGACGTTGTATTTTTCTTCCCCAAGGCCCTGACCTATGCTCCAGCCTGCATTGAAAGAGTTGGCAACGCCTACAGCAGGATCTGCTGTAGGGTTTACGGTTTTAAATTCAAATTTAATATCGGCATAATCATTGATGTCATAGCGCAGGCCCAGGCTGATGCTTTGCTGTATGACCAGTGGGTTGGGCTGAAAACCAAAAACTGGTGAGGTGGGGTCTGAGAGTGGCGCATAATTTGATTCACCATCATTGCCTGCGAATGTAACAAAGGGTAGAAAACTGCCCGTCTGGTAGCCAAATGTAGCGTAATAGCCCGTTTGATCCGGGAATATGCTGCCGGTAACGCCATCAGCGGTTACATCTATGTATTCGCCATAACCGATAAAGTTTTTATAATCAAATGAATAACCGGCGGTGAGCATGAGCATACGGTCACCTTCATCGAGAGTGCCGCCTATTGATTCAAAAAATGGTGCATTGTTATTATTGGTGTCATGGCCCAGCACGTGATTTTGCTGTAGCTTAACTTCGGGTGTAATACCCCCTATACGCAATGTAAAATTGGGTGCATCTAACTGAAAGTTGACACCATAACCATTTTCCGCCTTAAAGCGGGTTACATCGGATATATCAACCTGGGCCGAACCAATAAAAAACTGACTGGTTAAGGTGGTGCGGCTACCAAAGTGGCTAATGTGCATTAGCTCGGCTCCCGGAAAGTTACGCATGGGGTTCAGGCTATATACTTCTTCGGGGGGGCGTACCCAGGGGTAGAGATTACCCACTTCAATATAATCGGAGAGCAGAAATGTCTGTAAATTCAGTTTGCCCGCTCTAACACGTACATTGTCGCCCAGAGAGTAGCTGGCATAGAACCATTCCGCTTCAACTTCAAATGTGCCGTTGCGCCCATTGGCCAGCAGTTGAGCTGCACCTTCGAGATTTTCTGTTACCTGGGTGCGTAAATTAATACCGTATTTTGTATCATATTCCAGGGTAATACTGTCGCTTATGGCCTGTAGATATTCGCCTTTTGAGTCCGTGGTTGCTCCCCCCACAGACATAAATGTATTAATTTCATATTCAGCCGCGAGTAAAGCGGGTGACGTTAAAGTGAGGCAAAGTGCGAAAATTTTTTTGTGCTGGGCTAACATGTGCAAACAACCTTAAATAAATCTAAATGTTTTGTAATTAGAATAGTATGGTATGGGGCTAATATAGCAAATACAACTGTTTTGGGATGATCGGATAAAATATACTGATCGGCCGATAAGATGCAAATAGTTTATCCCCGCACCAGGTATTTGTATATCCTTCGTTTGGGGGAGGGTAGAGGTGGTGGCTTCAGATTGAGGGACACTGAGTGTATGGCAGATGAAATTTGGCCATTTTATATACAGGACAGGCCGTGTAAGTTCAGGTCGTTGTGTTGTATATTGCCATTCGCTCACCCAGCTTTACAGGCTGGTGATGGTTAATGTGTTCAGCCAGTACGCAGTCTGGATTCATTAACATGATAACAGTAGAGCCGAGATTAAAGCGGCCCATCTCAGCCGCTTTTTTCAGATGTATATCAACATTTTCGTAACGGCTGTGTATTATTTTACGTTTACTGGGCGGTGTAACGCTGCCAGCCCAGACCGTATCGATTGCAGAAACATTCATTGCGCCCACCAGAATCATTATCATTGGCCCATGCGCGGTATCAAATTTGCAGACCAGACGTTCATTGCGAGCGAATAATCGAGGTATGGTGTTTACCGTGTGGGGTGCCACACTGAACAGCCGACCGGGAACATATACCGTATCGGTGAGTGTTCCATCCATTGGCATATGAATGCGGTGATAGTCTCGGGGGGAGAGATAGAGGGTGGCAAACGATCCGTTGTTAAAGTCCTGTGCCAGCTCATTGATGCCACCCACCAGCTCCAGCAGGCTGTAGTCGTGGCCTTTGGCCTGAAATATTCGACCGTTTTCAATTTTCTGTGCCTGGCTTACTTTGCCATCCACCGGACAGAGCAATGTGTTTTCTGAGAGGTCAAAGGTACGTGCTTCGGGCTTTAGCTGGCGGGTGAAAAAGGCATTGAGGGTTTTGTAGGCAAAGGGGTTCTCTTCTACTGCCTCAGACATATTCACTTCATGTAATGCGAGGTAAATTTTGAGCGAGAGGTTTTTAATGGGGGGCCATTGAATACGCGCAATTTTGTAGACGAGTGCCGAGAGTAAATGATGTGGTAGAAAATAAAAACCGCTGGATTTCAGGTAATCGGTGAATGAAGCTTTCATGATAGTTACTTTGTACCTCCGCATTTTCCATTACCGCATTTTCCATTATCGGATTTATTGGGGGAAGACCGGGTGTTTTTCTTCACCGGCACACTCAGCTCAGGGGTTTTACCGTTGGAGAGGGTAAAGCCAAGTGTTATGTTCTCACCTTCGAGGTAGCGCCTTGCAGGTTTTATTAGCATCAGATGATAACTTCCAGGTGCTAATGTCAGTGTGCTGGCAGCTTTAACGGTGAGGAATTTCTGTTGTTGCATACTGGCGATGCCGTTATTCTCTGAGGACAGGTGCATCTCGACACGTTCAAAACTCGGGCTGCTTATCTGTTCAATGCGTATGTCCTGCTCCCCCGAGTTGTGAATTTCCATAAAGGCGGCCATCACGCGTGCGCCAGGCGGGGCTTCGGCTATTCGAGGTTGAATAAATTCCAGCGTATTTGCGCCATAACAGGCAGATGTGAATAACAGGCTTAAAAAAAATGTGCTAAAGACCAGCTTCATTTATTGTTACGGCTTAAGTGAAGAAAGGCTCGTGATTATATTCGCCACAGGGTAAGATTTAAACCTTTATCCTGGATTTATCGGTTGGGTGCGGAAAAAATGTGCAAGCTTTCGTGATTCAACTGATTTTTCCAGGTTTATTCTCTGGTGCATAAATTATGACTGATACTACATTTCCTGTTGAGCTGAAATCATTAAGAGACTTTATTCGTTGGGGGGTCAGCCGTTTTAACCAGGCCGAGTTGTATTATGGGCATGGTATGGCCAGTGCGCTGGATGAGGTGGTGTATTTATGCCTGTTTGCCCTGCATCTGCCCCATGACTTTGCGCAGGCCTATTTTGATTCTGCTCTGAGTGCTGATGAGAAGCAGGCCGTGTTTCAGCTGCTCAGGCGGCGTATTGATGAGCGGATTCCAGCATCTTATTTAACCGAAGAGGCCTGGTTTGCAGGTTTGCCATTTTATGTGAGCAAAGATGTGCTGGTGCCACGCTCGCCCATTGCGGAGTTAATTGAAAAACACTTTTCCCCCTGGGTAGAAGCAGAAGGGGTGGAGAATATTCTGGATTTATGTTGTGGCAGTGGTTGTATTGGTATTGCGGCGGCTTATGCCTTTGACTGGGCCTATGTGGACCTGGTGGATATTTCGCCAGCTGCGATTGGTGTTGCCGAGGAAAATATTCAGCGCCATCAGCTTGATGAGCGGGTGAATGTAATTGAATCGGATCTTTTTCAAAATGTGCCTTCACGTCATTATGATGTGATTGTGAGCAATCCGCCATATGTGGATGCCGAGGATATGGCTGAATTACCGGACGAATACTTACATGAGCCAGAACTGGGTCTGGCGGCGGGGGATGACGGTCTGGATCTGGTGGTGCCGATGTTGCAACAGGCCAGAGAATACTTAACCGATCAGGGTATACTGATTGTTGAGGTGGGGAACTCCCGGCAGGCATTGCAACAGGCCTGTCCTCATGTGCCGTTTTACTGGCTGGATTTTGAACGGGGTGGTTCGGAGGTTTTTCTGCTAACGGCAGAGCAGCTGGATGAGTATGATTTCAGCTAGCCCTGAGACGTTGACGGTGTGTCTCAGGTGCGGGGTTCTGGCTAATGGTTTTCACACGGGCTTAAGCTTAAACGCGGGCAGTTTAAACCAGAAACGGGTTCCTCCCTCAACATTGTTCATGGCATTGATTTCCCCTTCATGCAAATCAATCATTTTCTTGCAGATAGACAGTCCAATGCCGTTGCTCGACTCATTTCCCGTGGGCTGATTACTCAGCTTTGCATTTTGAATAAAGAGCAGCTCAAAATCACTTTCGCTCAGCCCCGGGCCTGAATCAGAGACAATAACCGAGAGCGAGTTATCATCGGATTTTGTGCTAATGATCACCGTGTCATTAGCGGAACAGAACTTAATCGCGTTATCCACCAGATGATCCAGTACCTGTGCTATGCGCGATCGATCGACTTCAATGGTTGGTGTATCATGTTCAATATTGCAAATCAGGCGAATGCGTTTATCGGTTGCATTGGCCTGATGCCGATTAAGGACCTCGGCGACCAGAGGGGCTATTTGCATGGGTGTTCTGGTTAGACGAATCTGAGCGAAGCCACCTGCCTGAGAGCCGAGAATGTACTCTGAAATTGAGTTCATAAAGCTGGCGGACTGAGCAATAATACTAAAGCTTTGCAGCATTTCACTGGTGTTAAAGGACTGGTTGCTGGTGAGTTTTAAATGAGAGGTTGCCGCAGCATCCTGAATAATGGCAATGGGTTTACGCAAATCATGGCTGGCGGTAGCAAGAAACTCATTATTGAGTGCAGATAGCTGTTTCAGGCTGAGCTGAGTTTGCAGGCGAGCCAGTAAAACAGGGTAATTAACCGGCTTGGACACATAATCGTTGGCTCCCAGTTCAAGGGAACGCACGATACGTTCATCCTCATCGATAGCCGTTACCATAATAATCGGTAAATCAACCATTGAGTACTGCTGGCGCAAAGTATGCAGAACCTGCAGGCCCATGACTTCAGGTAGCATGATGTCGAGTAAAATAACATCAGGTTTTTTCTCGGCCACCATGTCCAGGGCCTGTTGGCCATCGGCTGCAAATCTTAGTTGATAGTTACAGGGTTGTAAACGCCGTGCCATGATGTCACGGTTAAACTCTTCGTCATCAACTATCAGTATATCAGGCGTTGTAAAGTACATTTATTAATCATTTTTAGTGTGAAGTCACATCCCCATAAGCAACAACCAGAGTCGTTATATGGTGGACGGAGTTGAATCTGAAAAAAATAGTTGGCCGCATATTATAGTGTTGTAAGTGTCTGATAGTATTAAATATTATCAGATTTTTCAGATCACCCAACTGATTAATATGCTACGCCCTGAATTGCACCTCCAGGCGGACTCCCGGAAGCAGACTTCAGGGCGCTCAAGCGATCTTTTCAGGTTGAAGAAGCCTCTTTTTTTATACACTATATAACCTAATATGTCAGTCTGGCAAGTGCTTATGTTAATATTAGGCTAACTATCTGGCTGGCGTTATTTTTGTCGCAGCCGCGGTCAGATAATTTAGTAAGCGTAATGAGTTAATTAACTGGGTTTTAAGATTCAGGAGTATCTCTACAGGGGTTACTTTCAATTTAATGAGGATACTAAAGTGTCGGGCAATACCTTCGGTAAATTATTTACACTCACCACCAGTGGCGAATCTCATGGCCCTGCGTTAATGGCCATTGTTGATGGCTGCCCACCGGGTATAGCGCTATCAGAGGCAGATTTACAGGCTGATCTTGATCGGCGTCGCCCCGGCACATCACGCCACACCACACAGCGCAGAGAACCTGATCAGGTGAAAATTTTATCCGGCGTGTTCGAAGGAAAAACAACCGGCACTCCCATTGGTTTACTGATAGAGAATGTTGATCAGCGCTCTAAAGACTACAGCAATATTGCTGATACCTTTCGCCCCGGACATGCTGATTACACCTACACGCAAAAATATGGTTTTCGAGACTATCGTGGTGGAGGGCGCTCATCGGCTCGTGAAACGGCTATGCGAGTTGCTGCCGGTGGCATTGCAAAGAAAATGCTAAAGGATAAATACACTATTCTCATTCGTGGTTATTTATCTCAGCTTGGCCCCATAAAAGCTGAAGCACATGACTGGGCGCAGGTTAACCAAAATCCGTTTTTTAGCCCGGATGCAGGTAAAGTAAAAGAAATGGAAGATTATATGGATGCCCTGCGCAAAGAGGGTAACTCTGTAGGGGCCAGAATATCTGTAGTCGCAGAGGGTGTGCCACCCGGGCTGGGCGAGCCGATTTTTGATCGACTGGATGCCGAAATTTCATATGCGATGATGACCATCAACGCAGCCAAAGGTGTTGAGATTGGCGGCGGGTTTGGCTGTGTTGTTGCAAAAGGCACAGAATTTCGTGACGAAATAACCCCTGAAGGTTTTCTAAGTAACCACGCCGGTGGTGTGCTGGGCGGTATTAGCTCAGGGCAGAATATCGTTGTGCATACCGCATTTAAACCCACATCCAGTATGCGATTGCCCGGAAGAAGCGTTAATATAAAAGGTGAACCGATGGAAGTGGTCACCCATGGTCGGCACGACCCCTGCGTTGGTATTAGAGCCACGCCCATTTGTGAAGCCATGCTTGCACTCACGCTGGCAGATCATATGCTCCGTTTCAAAGCACAGTGTGGTGATGTTCAATGCAGCACGCCTGTTATTCCCGCAGGTGGGTAGTGCTGTATATGCCCGGTGTTTAGCGGCGGATAGAAAAACTTCTGAAAAAAAATAATTCCATTCCCTACCTGCAACTCTCCAGTTTTTACTGGATATATTTCGCATCGCTGGGCGTTGTTGTGCCTTACTGGAGCCTGTATTTAAGCTCAGTTGGTTTTGATGCTCGATCTATTGGTGAGCTGATGGCTATTCTTATTGCCACCAAAATAGCCGCGCCGTATTTGTGGAGCTGGATTGCTGATCGTACCGGGCATTGCATGAAAATTATTCGTATTGCAAGTGCGGGTTCGGCCATTGCCTTTGCAGGTGTGTTTTTTAATTCCAGTTTCTGGTGGCTGGCGGCGGTTATGCTGGTGTTCAGCTTTTTCTGGAATGCCACATTGCCGCAGTTTGAAGCAAACACCATAAATCACCTTGGGGAGGAAACGCATAAATACAGCGTGGTGAGATTATGGGGGTCACTTGGTTTTGTGTTTAGTGTCGTAGTAATCGGCTCGCTGCTCGATGAATATGGTTACCAGATGGTGCCGATTTCAATATTTATTATCTATATACTCACCACCTGGTTGAGCTTTCTGGTGCCTGATGCGCCAGAAAAACAGAGGTACACAGAACATGGTTCTATGTTAAAGGTGATAAAACAGCGTCATGTAATAGTGATTCTACTGGTCTGTTTTCTGATGCAGGTAAGCCATGGCCCTTATTACACCTTTTACTCAATATATTTAAAACAGCTGGATTACAGCAGTTCAGATATTGGCTGGTTATGGGCGCTGGGAGTGATATCAGAAGTTGTTCTCTTTTTGTTTATGCATAAAATAATGCCTAAATACAGTTTGCGGCTGCTGCTAATGGCAGCCTTTGTATTAACCAGTTTACGCTGGTTGTTAATTGGTTATTATGCTGAAACTTTGTGGATTGTTATATTCGCTCAATGCTTGCACGCGGCCAGTTTCGGCTTGTTTCACTCGGTGGCAATTGAGTTGTTTCATCGAAATTTTAAAGGCCGATTGCAGGGCCGAGGGCAGGCGCTTTATGCAGCTTTTAGTTTTGGTGCGGGGGGAGCTGTGGGGACATTGATGAGTGGTGCCTACTGGGATAGTACATCGGCGCAAGTTGTTTTTCTGGTGGCGGGGCTGGTATCGTTTGTAGGATTTTTAATTGTGTTGATGTTTTCTCGACTTGAGCCTGAAAAGGCTGGTTTAACGTGATATCAGGTTTATATGCAGACAATATTATCTTTTACATAGATTGTTACATGTCTTCAAGCATTTTTCTGATTTTTACAGCCTTTTCAAAATGATCCAGCTTATGAGTCATAATCCACCATTCAGCGGCTTCCATTAGTAGCTCGGGGTTACTATTTTTATTTGCGAAAAAAGCGTAAAACGACAGGCCAACATCAGGCCCCTTATTTTTGATTTTTTCATTACAAACGTCAATAATTTTTTTTCTTAAGTGTTCTCGCATGCTGTAGCTTTAATTCAGGTTAGTTGGCTATATCCTCCGCACCCTTCAGCTCATGCAGAGAATATAATTAACAGGGGGTGGCAGGTGTCCTAGAGAAGCTTTTCGTATTTTTTTATTTTCTCTAGCCCCAGTTTTTTTCGCTGCTTTGCTTCAGTAGCCTTTCGACCTTTTGGGAAGCTCCTGAGGTATCCGTTAATTTCGCTAACAGCATTTTCCAGGTATGAAAGTTTAAGCTGAATTTTGGTTGCACTTTTATATTCGCTCCATGCTTCATCTACGTATTTATAAGTACGCCTGTCTTTTTCAGTTGAAGCGGTTGCTGTCCAGTAGGCCATTAGTTCATTGAGTTTTCTGTTTTCTGGATAGGCCTCAATTGAGTTTTCAAGGTAGGATTTGACTGAGCCGGCGTCTTTAAGCTTTTTATTGCTGAAATATTTTTCCAGTTCCTCCTCAGTATTTCCTAACATGATAATGCCCATATTGTAATCTGTGATTTCAGGGGCCATTACATGTAGCATATTACCACTAGTCGCTGGCTCATCGAGTGTGAGTTCATACATGTCTTTTTCGGCCATGAATTTTGCACTAAAACTAACTTCATTTATTTTTATCGTGGTTTGTATCGGGCGCAATTCAAAGCGATAATTACCGACATGAAAGCTGTTTGAATAAACGATTAGTTTAACGGGGCCTGATTTTTGTTTCGCATAAGGTATTTTGTTTAGATCCCTGAAGCTGGCGAAATTATCGTAGCGTTTATAGGGGGTAACTTTTACATAACCATCTTCGGCTACGACATAGATGCCATAAGAGTCGATTTTTTTAACAACTTTAGCTGAACTGTTAGCTGAGAAACCGAGTAACATCAGTAAAACGGCAAGCCCGTGAATCAATTTTTTCATTATATTATCCTCCTGGAAGTTATAAGTGTGATTTAAATGTTATTTAAGGGCGTTTAAAAAGTTGGTGGTCTGAGCAGGCGTGCATTCAGTATTACTGTCGAGTCAGATATGAGTCGTTAGATATGATTAACTGGGCCATTATGAGGCCACTGCCTGTCTTTAGAAAAGTCCTTAAAGTCGATTCCAGCGTAGTATACTGTGAGAAACATATTAAGTGCAAGATAAAAACAGGGAATAAGTGAAAAAATATCTGAGGGTGCTTATCCTGTACCTGATGGCTGAGTGAATAGATAAAATATTAGATGTACATCACGTTTATTGATTTTCAATATTCGATTATTTTTTATGTTAATTCAGAATGATCGCTGTCTGATTATTAGCCTGGTTGTGGATGAGTCAGCATTAGCGGCCTGTATGGCTCATAATATAGACATGGGTAGATCTGAATCCAGTGCAGCTTTTAATTGTCCGGTGCAGCTATTTGTTAGCTGTATTTTCGCCCTCTACCTTCTCTAATTATATCGACTATTTCTGATGAGCTTATTCCAGGATCAACCCCTTTAATATCAGGAGTAAGTAATGATGTGCCTGTCTGTTGGGTACATTGAATAAGATAAATATCGTAGGCATATATTTTGCGCATGTGATATTTCCAATGTTTTATCAAGAGGTACATCAACGCACTTAACTGGAATTTTTTTATGTTCTTTTAAGTGCTTTCTTTGTTAGCTTAATACCTGATTTTCGTCTTTTAAACATTGCGGAAAATGCATTGCCTGTTTCCCGGTGGACAGATACAGGCGCACAAAGAGAATAACCTTTTGTTATTTCAATGATTTTTTTTGAAGCCTCATTGCCTATGACGGCAATTAAGGGCGAAGTATCTATTGTAAGGCACATTTAAAACTATCAGTAGTGTACATATGTACAATAGCAGCCTGCTTGCTTCGATTTGTACAGTTAACGCAATAAATAACCAGACGGAAGCCCTGCTAGATGAGTATATCGAACTGGTTGATTTAACAGGCAGACAGATGAGCGAAAGTAAACGTGGCCAACACGCTCCTTTACATCCTGCAACCGTGATATTAGCGCATCCCTGCATATTTGTTACTTGACTAAGTTGCATAATGCAACCATAATGCAACCATACGTAATTGATAAAGAACTTTATTATGCCTGCTTTAACCATAAAAAATATCCCCAATGAGCTCTACGATGAGTTAAAAAACATTGCAAAACAACACCATAGAAGCATTAATAGCGAGGTTATTGTGTGCCTTAAACGCTCTTTACTACCTAAACGAATCAGCCCGAAGGAACGACTTAGTACGATTCGCGCTATTCGCTCCCAGATTAAACCTAACACCATTACAGAAGGAGATATCGATCAAGCCATAAATGAAGGAAGGCCATGATTATTGCTGACACTAATATTATTTCTTATCTTCTGCTCCCTACATCGTATACAGATTTGGTTGAAAGTCTTTATGAAATTGATCCTGACTGGTCAGCACCAATACTCTGGAAAAGTGAGTTTCGTAATGTCATGGCTCTCTACCTTAGAAAAAAGATTATCACCCTGGAAAAAGCGATGCAGCTTCAAGATACGGCGGAGTCAATTATAATTCAAAATGAATATGATGTTTCATCGTCACAGGTACTCTCTTTCATAGATAAAAGTAACTGTTCATCATACGACTGTGAATTTATAGCGCTCGCTCATCATTTTGATACAAAGTTGGTCACTCAAGATAAAAAAATACTAAAAGAATTTCCATCTACTGCCATATCCGTGTCAGATTTCCTCTCTCAGTTATAACTATCGAGACACCCATGATAACGAGGGAAAATAAGAATATTAATATATAATGGCATTACTTGTTTCTGCTATGGGTATCTCAATAAGTTTCTCACCAGGAAAAACAATAAAAATCGACTGTTTTTTGTTCTCATTAAGTCTTGTGGAAGAAGTGCTGCGGGTGGCACCGCCTGTTGAGTATTAGCAGGCCTGAATTAATTCAGGCTAAACTGAATATCTGCCCTTGAAAGTGTTCTGAATTCAAGACATCTTATGAAGTATTTGAAGAGTTAACGGGTACCCCTATGTGTCAGAATATCTTGCGTTGTCACATGGAACCGTGGCTTTAGCCACGGCTGTATTAAGCGGGGCTGAAGCCCCCACCTCCGTTGTAACTATCGAGACACCCATGATAACGAGGGAAAATAAGAATATTAATATATAAAAAACTTAGTAAGACACCCATCCTAACCATTGACATCATATCACCACAGGCGTAGATTGCTAATCAACAGAAGGACTTAATCAGAATCAGGGAGCAGATAATGCCAAAACCCCGTTACACCCAGGTTTCACTCGAAGCCA
>VAOX01057509.1_pt1 | contig 12765 bp, 14 predicted proteins | sample 3393891 | NCBI WGS metagenome assembly VAOX01 (sample SAMN08290429, study PRJNA428436) | hydrothermal vent metagenome | isolation source: Deep-sea hydrothermal vent chimney | place: Indian Ocean: Southwest Indian Ridge | depth 2822 m m | reverse complement strand
TTAACTCCTTGTCATATAACATTGGCAAAACCCGTAAGGAGCATTATGCGACACTACGAAATTGTGTTTCTGGTCCACCCTGATCAGAGTGAACAAGTTGAAGGAATGGTTGAACGTTACCGTTCAACAATCGAATCTGCAAATGGTAAAATTCACCGATTTGAAGATTGGGGCCGCCGTCAATTAGCTTATCCTATCCAAAAAATTCATAAAGCACATTATGTGATGTTGAATGTTGAATGCAGTCAAGAGACTATGGATGAGGTTGTTGGTGCATTTCGTTTTAATGATGCCGTTATCCGTCATATGGTTATTCGTCGTAAAGAAGCAGTTACTGAACCTTCATTCTTAGTTAAGAAAGACGAAAAGGAAGAGCGCCATGATAGATCTGACAGATCAGATAGATCAGACAGGTCTGAGCGTTCAGATAAACCTAGAGAATCTACTCCAGCACCAGCAGCAACTACACCAGAAGCAGCAACTACACCACCAGTAGTCGCTAGCGATGATAGTAATTCTGGCGAAACAAAAGCTGAAGCATAAACTGTAGATCAACAATTAATTCTTGATAACACTAAATCAAGAAAGAGGATAAAGCTATGTCACGTTATTTTAAACGTAGAAAATATTGTCGTTTTACGGCTGAAGGCATTAAAGAAATCGATTTCAAAGATTTAACAACGTTAAAAGCCTATGTTACTGAAAGTGGAAAGATCGTACCAAGTCGAATTACCGGTACTAAGGCGAAATACCAACGTCAATTATCAACCGCAATTAAACGCGCTCGATATCTTTCATTATTGCCTTATTCTGATTCACACGATTAAATAAAATCGAGACCAGATATGTGTTCTGGGTGATTAAGAGTAATACTATATAAGATGAATTGTTTATAAATACAGTATTTATAAACACCAAAATGAGGAATTTAAGATGGACGTTATCCTTCTTGAAAAAGTAACAAACTTAGGTGATTTAGGCGAAAAAGTTTCAGTTCGCTCTGGATATGGTCGTAATTATTTAATGCCTTATGGTAAAGCCGTAGCCGCGACTAAAGATAATCTTGAAAAATTTGAAGCTCAACGAGCCGAGTTAGAAAAAGCAGCGAATGCTAAATTAACAGCTGCTAATAAACGTTTAGAACAAATTCAAGCATTAGGCGTTATTTCAATCAAAAGAAAAGCCGGTGACGAAGGTAAGTTGTTTGGTTCTGTTGCACCGAGCGACATTGCTAGCATTATCACTGAAAAAGGTGTTGCCATTGAAAAACGTGAAGTGACCATGCCTGAAGGTCCAATTCGTGTAGTCGGTGAATATAACATTAATATTTTATTACACAGCGATGTTGCAATAACAGTCACTGTGAATGTTGAAGTAGACGAATAAGTATTTAAATAAGTTCTAAACTAACGATACATAAGCCACGTGCTTATGTATCGTGTTTCCACATTATTAGTTGTCAAGTAAATTCAAAATATATATTTTGCTTATTTATCGAAAAGATCTAGGTTTTAACTTCGTCACTTGTTATCCTAATTATCCCATGCAAAATTTGCATGCTGGCTTAAATAATACTTAATATAAAGGCATTTCAAGGCTTATATAATGCAAGAGCTTGCTTACCACGATTCAACTAGTAGCATCACTATTTCCGGTGAAAACGTCAATCTACCACCACAGTCAATTGAGGCCGAACGAGCGGTTTTAGGTGGCTTAATGTTAGATAATGCGACCTGGGATAAAGTCGCCGATAAAGTGATAGAAGAAGACTTTTATCGTCGTGATCATCGATTAATATTTCGAGCGATTGTGGCATTATCCAATGAAAATGATCCGGCCGACGTAGTGACATTATCGGAATGGCTCGATAAAAATGCAGAGTTAGAAAATGCTGGTGGCTTAAGTTATATCGGTTCACTTGCAAAGAACACACCGACCGCAGCTAACATTGAATCCTATGCCAAGATTGTCCGCGAGCGTTCCGTTATGCGACAACTTATCAGTGTATCAACTCAAATTGGCAGTTCGGCCTATAACCCTGAAGGTCGTCAAGCACATGAATTATTGGATCAAGCTGAGAAATTAGTCTTTGAAATCACCGAGCAAAACTCGCGTGGTAAGAAAGGCTATAAAAATATAAAAGAATTATTAACCGGCGCCCTAAATCGAATTGATACGTTGTTTCAACAAGATAATCCTTTTACAGGGATACCAACTGGTTATACCGATTTTGATGAATTAACATCAGGCTTACAAAAATCGGATTTAGTTATTGTTGCGGGTAGACCTTCAATGGGAAAAACTACATTTGCAGTCAATATTGCTGAACATGCTGCAATTGCCAATAAATCAACAGTTGCTATTTTCAGTATGGAAATGCCAGGTGAGCAATTAACCATGCGGATGATATCGTCCTTAGGTCGAATTGATGCGCATCGTATGCGAACCGGTAAACTACTTGATGACGATTGGCCTCGCTTATCATCGGCAGTTGGAATTTTAAATGAATCTCAAATTATTATTGATGATACTCCTTCATTAACACCAACCGAGCTACGTTCACGTGCTCGACGTATAAAACGTGAATACGGTGCACTCGATTTGATTGTTATCGATTATTTACAATTGATGCAGGTTGCTGGTAGCAGTGAAAATAGAGCAACAGAAATATCAGAAATTTCTCGAATGTTAAAGGGGCTTGCTAAAGAGCTTGAAGTCCCGGTGGTCGCTTTATCACAGTTGAACCGAAGTCTTGAACAACGGCCTAACAAACGTCCGGTGATGTCTGATTTACGTGAGTCGGGTGCTATTGAACAAGATGCTGATTTAATCGTTTTTATTTACCGAGACGAAGTGTATAACGAAGATACTCCTGATAAGGGTACAGCCGAGATTATTATTGGTAAGCAACGGAATGGCCCAATTGGAACAGTACGATTAACATTCCTTGGACAATTTACTCGCTTTGAAAATTACATTCATGATACCTCCTATGATGAAGGTTATGCATGAGTTGGAGTTCGCGGGCGTTAATCAATTGCGCCGCACTGCAACATAATTTATCACTAGCAAAAAAAACAGCTTCAAATAGTAAAGTCTTAGCGGTCATTAAATCAAATGGCTATGGGCACGGTATTACCGAAATATCAACATCATTAGTCGATGCCGATGCGTTTGCAGTCGCCACCATCGACGAAGCCATTCTAGTTCGAAATAGACACCCTGATAAAACCATTGTTGTGTTACAAGGTTTTTTAAGTAAAGATGAATTGTCGTTATTTCAACAATATAAATTACAAGCTGTTATTCATACTAGTACACAACTGGATATTCTAGAAAGCACCAACATTGTAGATTACGCATTAGAACAAAATTTCTGGTTTAAAATTGATACTGGTATGGGTCGTTTAGGTTTTTCGAGTGATAATTTTATAAAGGCACTAAACCGATTAGAAAAAATTCTTGGCAATAATTCTAATATCATTTTAATGAGCCATTTTGCTAATGCAGATGATCCAGCTGATCATAAAACTATACAGCAATTAAACTTATTTAAAAAAATTATAAAATCCTATCATTATAAAAAATCGATAGCCAATTCTGCTGGACTACTAGCATGGCAAGAATCACATTATGACTGGGTACGTGCTGGTATAATGCTTTATGGCGTATCACCTTTTAGTCAAAACTATAAGATACAAGATAAACTACAAACTGTGATGACTTTAGAATCTAAATTAATAGCTATTAACATTCATAAACAAGGTGACAGCATTGGTTATACGGGGGACTGGAAATGTCCCGAAGACATGAACGTTGGAGTCGTTAGTATAGGGTATGGTGATGGTTATCCTCGTCAAGCATCCAGTGGAACACCTGTGCTTGTTAATGGTGTTAAAACAACTATTGTTGGTCGAGTGTCTATGGATATGATCTGTATTGATCTTCGGCCGATAGCTAATGTTGAAATAGGTACAACGGTTACTTTATGGGGTGAACATTTAGCTATAGAAGAAGTTGCAAGCTATTCAAAAACTATCGCTTATGAATTACTGTGCCAAGTTGGCAAACGCGTGGAGTTTGTTTACCTCTAATTGTTGATTTTATATTTAAGAGGAAGATGATGGTTGTCACAATTGTTAAAGTTCATGTCAAAAAAGAAAATATTGAAGCTTTTATAGTCGCTACAAAATTAAATCACTTGGGTTCAATAAAAGAACCTGGCAACGTTCGGTTTGATGTAATCCAACTCGAACAAGATCCTTCCCAGTTTGTGCTATATGAGGCATTTAACTCAAAAGAGGATATAGCACTACACAAAGAAACACAGCATTATTTGCTTTGGCGAAAAGCAGTTGATGGTATGATGTCTGAGACGCGAAATGCAACAGTCTATTCTGGTTTATTTTTATAAAGGAATGATGTTAAATTTTTTATCAGGATTTTTTTATTATTTTATAATAAAGAATCCAGCACACCCATAATAGAGCAGATAGACCTATAGCTGTGTATATTGCAGGATTGGGATCATTAACCGAACTAATTGAACCGGCATAAGAGGCGATGATAATATAGGGAACCGAACTTATCATCCAAGCAAGCAAAAATTTATTAAATGACATGTGAGTCATACCTGAAAGGCAAGCTGTTGTCTCGGGTAACATCGGTAAGGCTCTCGATAATATTATCATCACAAATCCGTGTTGTTGAAAAGTATTAATCACTTCGTAACGTTCACTCTCCTTTTTTACAAAAATACCAAGCATAACATCACCAAAATAGCGACTTAAAAGGTATCCTGTAATACCCGCTGACATGATGCCGATAAATGCGGCTAAAGCGCCATATGTATATCCTAGAAAATATCCCGATAAACTGATTACTGTTAATGTGGGTACTGTGATAAATAAGTCAGAAAATAGTAGTAAAACAATAATTGCACCGACGTAAACAGGAGATAAATTTTTTGCCTGAATCAACCAACCTTCAATCTGATCTAAGGTTAAAATGCCGGTAAACTTTATGATTAAAAAAATAATAGTAAAAAATACTGCAAAAATAGCAATTATTTTTATTATATGTTTCATTCCAAATAAATTCTCATACGGTTAATTTCTTATATCTATTTCTGGAGTGGTGGTTCAGGGATTTAGAAAAGAAATAATCAAGGATGTTTTTATATTATACAGTATTAAGCTTAAATCGTCATTACAGGGTAGTCAGTCAGACAATTTTTCTCTTACATATTTCAGGTTAATTATTTATTGATTGAAGACGATAAGAGTAATAGGCACTGTTAATACGGATTAAATTTATGCACGACTTATTATTAACGTTACTTATCTGGATTGAGGCAAATACGGCTTATAATACGAATGTAATTTTGCCAAATGTGACCATGACTGAACCATACAATGTCTGTGCTATTTATGGAATTAATCATAAAGGTCAATGTGATGCTGCAAAAATTATTGGATTCTACGATAAAAATGTAACGATTTATCTTCAACATAATTTTAGAACTGAAAATAAGGTGGATCAATCTCGACTATTACATGAATTGGTTCATTATCTGCAATGGAGTAATGGAAAAAATAAAACTACCTGCCTTGGGCATTTAGAAGTTGAAGCATATAAAATTCAAGACAAGTGGCGTGTACAACACGATCTCAGTGAAACGCTTGATCCATTTCGAGAAATTATGTTATCTGCATCGTGTGATGAGTAGTATTTTTATACTCTTTTATGTCTGTTTACAAGTTAGAATTGTACTTATTTAGTATTAGTATAAATTGTTAAAGTAATAAAACAGGAAAAAATTTTAATTTAATACTAATTAAACCAGACCAATTTTTGATTTTTTTGATTGAGATGGAAGTTTTTTTAGGTTTAAAATGTTTAATATTTCTTTCATGTCAATATGGTTTTCTATTGCATCTGCAAGTTGATTTATACCGTATTCACATTTATCTTGATAATTTGACTCTACAGTATCTTCTATTCCTGCCCATTCAAGAAGTGCTGTAATAGCTGTTTCAGTATCAAATAGACCATGTAAATAGGTACCTAAGATCATACCATCTTGTGACAGTGCACCGTCATTTGAATTTGAAAAGTGTACAGCAGGATAGTCTAATGCAGGACCATGTGTAATACCACAATGAATCTCATAACCTGAAATGATTGCATTATTGATGGAGAGTCTACCTGTTTTATTTTGTAATATTTTTTCTTTTTTTAGTGTTGTAATTATATCTAGTAACTCTAAACCAATACTTGTACCCACTTCACCTTCAATGCCAATCGGGTCTCGTATTTCATTACCTAGCATCTGAAAGCCGCCACAGATGCCAATTATTTTTCCACCATAGCGTAGGTGTTTGAGTATTTTTTTATTCCAACCCTGATTGTTTAGCCACTGTAGATCACTACGAACACTTTTACTGCCGGGGATTATAATAAGATCCGCTGCAGGAATGGTTTCACTTTCAGATATAAATTGTAATTCAACTTGAGGATGTAATCGTAACGCATCAAAATCCGTATGATTACTTATCTTAGGTAATTGTGGCACAATTATTTTTAATGCATCATTAGTATCCGCGCTGTTTGATTTTATAATATTTAGTGAATCTTCAGCTTCTAAATGCAAATTTTTCAGATAAGGTAGAACACCTAAAACGGTTTTTTTGCAACGCTGTTCTAACCAATCAATACCGGGTTGCAGAATATCAAGATCACCTCTAAACCGATTAATAATAAAACCACCGATTCGATTTTGTTCTGACTCTGATAATACAGCTAAAGTACCGAGTAAATGAGCAAAAACACCGCCACGTTCGATATCCGCAATTAATATGACAGGGCAATCAATAGCTTCTGCAAATCCCATATTGGCAATATCGTGTTCTCGAAGATTTATCTCTGCTGGCGAACCAGCACCTTCGATGATAATAATATCGTAATGTTGACTTAATCGATTATAGGATTCTAATACGGAACGTAATACGTTGGGTTTGTAAGAGTGATAACTTTTAGCATCCATGTTAGCGATAACACGACCTTGTACAATCACTTGAGAGCCTGTATCACTATTTGGTTTTAGTAATACTGGATTCATATCAATCATCGGAGCAATGCCACAAGCTCTAGCTTGCAATGCCTGTGCTCTTCCAATTTCACCGCCATCTTTAGTCACGGCACTATTTAATGCCATATTTTGAGGTTTGAATGGCGCAACGGAATAACCTTGTCGCGTTAGTAGGCGGCATAAGCCGGCAACAAATGCAGTTTTACCCGCATCCGAGGTTGCTCCTTGTATCATTAAAGCTGTTGCTGTCATTATTGATTTAGTTATAGTGTTTAATTAATATTGTTTATTTATCAACAATAATTTGTAAGGCACAATCTAGTTTACGCCACTGAGCCTCATTTTTCGGAAGACCAAAACGCAGGCTTTTAGGTTCATCAAATAAACGTGATAATATTCCACACTGGTTTAATTGATGATAGATTTTATCAGCTTGTGCTGTTAGCACCCATTGAAATAACTCAGTGCCACCATAGGGGTTTAAATTATACTGAGACAATAATTTTTTTAAACGAAGGCTTTGTTCTTGTAAATGTATTCGAGTTTGTTTTTGCCATTGTTTATCGGCTAGAGCTTTGCTTGCGATCCATCGACTTGGACCGGAAATTGGCCAAGGGCCTTGTAACGCTGATATTTTGTTTAAAATAGAGTTGCAAGAAAAAATAAAACCTAATCGAATACCGGCTAAACCAAAAAATTTACCAATTGAACGTAATACAATTAAGTTCGGTAATAATGCGGGTCTCAGCATGGAATTTGATATATTTGTATCCATAAATGCTTCATCAATAATTAAGTATGCATTGTTCTTCAGTAATGTCTGATGCCACTGATGAAGTTGTTGTTTACTAATTCTGAGACCACTTGGATTGTTTGGATTAATAATTACCAGTACATCGAGTAAATGAATTTTTTTATTTATTTCATTGATTAATTTAACTTTACTGCCTTCAGTATCGAGAGCTTGAAAATTCTGTGTAAATTCAATTATCGTGTGGCCGTGTTTTGTCCAATGTTTACTGTGTTCATAATAACCCGGCTGAATTAAGCCTACTGCGCTTTTAGGGAATAAGCTTGGGAGCAATTGAATTGCAACCTGACTTCCTGAAATGGCTAATAACGAATCACAATTAAAATATTCAGCGGCTATTTTATGGAGTTCATCATTATTTTCAGGTAAACGATTCCAAATTGACTCTGGAATTTTAGGGATTGGGTAGCTATTTTGGTTAATACCAGTGGATAGATCAATCCATTCTGAAACAGGAATATTGTAGTGTTGAGCAATGGAGTTTAATTGCCCACCATGAAAATGTTTTTTTATTACCTTTGAGTCTAACTCAATATTTGTGGAAGGCTTTGAGTTTTCATCGGAACTTGTGAAATTGTCACTGCTTATACTATACATATTTTTGAACAATAAAAAATTATATAATAGAAAAATAGGATAGTATAAAAATAACAGTGAGCCATAGCGCTAAACTGCGTTGCACTAAACTTATGGCACGTTTAATGTCCTTTGAGTCTGGATCTTCTCCAGTACCTAATATTTTTCGTTGGGAAACTATGCCGTGATATTTTGCAGCGCCTCCAAGTTTTATTGCCAAAGCACCTGCGCCAGTAGACATAACAACGCCTGCGTTAAGACTTTTCCAGTGGTATGCTTGTTGTAGCCAACAACCCATTGCAGAAAAGAATTTACCTGTAATGGCGTAACTAACAGCGGTTAAATGTGCAGGTATAAAATTTAAAATATCATCCAGACGAGCCGCTGCCCAACCAAAATACAAATAACGGTTTGATTTATAACCCCACATAGCATCAAGAGTATTGCTTAATCGATAAATCACTACGCCTGGAATCCCTGCAATAACAAACCAAAATAGGGCAGCAAAAATTGCATCATTGCCATTTTCTAAAACGGATTCGATTGTTGCCTTTGATAAATCAGAAGGGTTTAACTGGCTTGTATCTCGACTGACAATCCAGCTGGTTTTTAATCGCGCATTACTAATATCTGAATTCTGTAATGCTTTAAACACCCAAATAGCATGTAATCGTAAACTATTATTACCAAGTGTAAAAAATAATATAAGAATTTCGATGATATGTAATGATTGCTCAGTAAATAATAAGTTAATGTAAGACAAAAGTAGAGTGATAGGTAGTATCAATATTATAAGTGCCAATAGACCAATCAAACGAGACTTTAGTGGTGAGTAATTAGCATTATCTATTTTACTGCCTTCAATACTGTCATTATTATTATTTTGAAATTCAGTTTGGCTCTGTTCAATATTAGCAGAATTTAATTTTTTTTCTAACCATGCAGCAATTTGCCCAAACCCAGCTATTGGGTGAAAGTGACGTGGATCACCCAGCATAAAGTCGATTAACAGTGCAGCAAGAACGACAAAAGCTAGACTCATAATTTCAGTTCCATATCGGTATTATTATCCCAGTAATTATCAAAAAATAGACTAGAAATATCTTTGGCCTTACGCCATCCTTCTAATTGTAGCATTGGTTCAGGGTAAAACTCCTTTACTGGGCCCAAACATAATAATGCAATTGGTTTTGATGATTCAGGACATTTTAATATTTGTGCTAATTTACTGGGGTCAAAGAACGAAACCCATCCCATGCCGATATTCTCAGCGCGGGATGCTAACCACATATTTTGAATAGCGCAGGCCGTAGAACAAAGAGCCATTTCTTCTGGTAATGTTCTACGACCAAATATTGTACCGTCATCAGGTGCTTGTACTACTGCAATGAGTTCTGCACAGTCTTTAATTCCTTCAACTTTTAATTCAAGAAATTGCTGTTTTTTTTCATCCAATAATTTTGCTGTTTCTTGACGTTCGTGTTCAACAAGAGTTGTAATTTCATTTCGAATTGATATATCGGTTAACCGAATAAACCGCCAAGGTTGCATTAATCCAACCGATGGCGAAGTATGTGCAGCAAGTAAAATGCGTTGTAATACTTCAGTTTCAATTGTTGAATTTGAAATAAAGTGACGCATATCACGTCGAGCACGAATTATTTTATATAAAGTATCGCGTTCATCATCGTCGAAAAGTATATTAGTTGAATTAGTCATTATTTAAATAGTCTAGTACAATTATCATTACTATTCTGCGCAACTTGGTCCACGGTGGTAGACTAATTCTTCAACGGGGACGCCGCCTACTAAATGCTCTTTGATGATTCTATCAAGATTTTTATCTGTGACATTGTAGTACCAAATGCCATCGGGTTGCACACACATTATTGGACCTGACTTACAAGTAGCAAAACAAGTTGTTCTAGAGCGCTTTACACGCAACTCACCTTTAGCAATACCGGCCGCTTCGAAGCGTTCACCTAAGCTATCAAATAAATCCTGGGCTTCTTCATCTTCTGTACACCGTGGACCAACACAGACGAGTAAATGACGTTTATAGTCCATCATTTTGGGTATTTCTAATACGATTTCTTCAATTGTTTCACTCATGTGGAATTTCCTATTTATATTTAACTTAATTTATTTATGCTACTTCTGTGATGGACTCTTCAGTAGCAGCATGTTCTTGCCATACTGAGGAGTAATTGGTGTTTGCTGTTTCATCAAACTTGCCGTCGTTTCGAACCAGTGATAGATTAAAAACGGAGTGACCATGCTCGTTTAAAAAATAGATTGCACGCATGGAATCATTTCGGCGAACAAAGCAGGCTTGTGACACTTTGCTCCAATCTATGTGCAGGTGGAAATGCTTATTTTCGATATTTAACCAATTATTATTCATTACGAATTGATCACCAGTCATCAGTAACTCACTGACAGAGCCAGTATCACTTCGAACTACCGCGCGTAATGCTCCCCAATTTTTTGATGCTGTAATTAAATCACTTAAATTATTATTGATAACTTGATGTGCATCAAAACCGGCTGAATGATCTTCTGTATTACCTTCGGTGATAGCCGATAATATTTCGCCTACGGAACTATTGAAATGATTTGCAATAGCTTTAATTGATGCTGTTTCATTATCTCGAATATACTGCCGTACACATGTTTTCCAGCCCAATAATCCCATATTAAGAGATACTCCAGCTTTTTCGCCGTCTTTAATTTCTCCGGTAATATTGGAATATTTATTGGCATAACCTCGAGGCGTAATCATTAAGCCTTGTTCCATATACGTTGTGCTATTGCCAATTAACACTGTAGTTAACATTCCAATTTTACAATCGGACATTGAATCCAGAGTGACCATTTGAATATTTTGTGCTTCACGATAGGCTGACTTTACAATAGCGACGGGTGTTTTTGGATCGCGATAATTTAATAAAATTCGTTGTGCTTGTACTATTTGTTGGGTTCGACGTCCACTTTTTGGATTGTATAGTGCAACAACGAAATCACTTTTAGCCGCTGCTTCAATTCGCCCAGCTATAGTTGGCCAGGGTGTTAGTAAGTCGGATAAGGAGATAGAACAAAAGTCATGGGTTAATGGTGCACCGACTAATGATGCACATGCAGATAAAGCGGTGCTGCCAGGAATAATTTCTACTTTAATCTCATTTTCGGGAGTCCAGCCAGATTGCAATAAAACTTCATAAGTAGGGCCAGCCATACCGTATACGCCAATATCACCTGATGATATTAGCGATACAATTTTGCCTTTTTTGGCACTCTCATAAGCTTCGATACAGCGATCGATTTCTTCAGTCATGCCTTTTTTGATGACTTCTTTACCGTCAAGTAAGTCTTTAACCAACTTAATATAGGTTGTATAACCAATAACCACATCCGACTTTTTGATGGCTTCTTTTGCGTTATAGGTCATATTACTTTCATCACCAGGGCCAAAGCCTACTAAATAAATTTTACCAGCACTCATTTTATTCACCTTATTTAAATCTGTTTGTATTTAACTGTTTCTGTTAATTAATGACGTTATTTGTTGTCGGGAATTCTTACTATAGATACCGTCGCGTTTTTACTATCATCGCCTTTGTATTTATATTTTTCTAATACTAGATTATCCATATTGGTATTGGCAGCTAACATAGCAGCTGCTTCAGCCACTGCAGGTGTGCCCATGTATTTCAATACAACTTCAGAAGGATTTGGTACTTCAATATTCGCAAGTTGTTTGGCCGTATAAAAATGCAATGGCCAATTGTTTGTTTTTGATAACGCTAACAATCCCACTTCATCATTTTTTTTATCAATTGTTGCTAATGCGTTCACGCTGTCGTGCTCAATTGATAGTTGGCTTAACGCATTGTTCACTGCTGTGCTTAATGTCTCAATCGAAGTTCCACGATCACAGCCCATGCCTAGTATGTAATTACTCATGATTTTTAGTTTCTGTTGTTAGTATCTAATTTCACATCTACTCCGCAGGTGGACGATATACCACAAGCCGTTCATCCAGGTCTTGCCACATTGAATCGGTAATTTCGCGTTGTGTTACCCATAAAATTGCTTTGTGTTTATCGAGATCAACGTCTTCAAATTTATTAAATAAGTGAATGTTTTTTGGCAGAGGCGTAGGGCGTGTCCACCAATTGCTTTCACCGGACTCTTGTACAAAAGCGATTGGTTCTTCATTTACCACATGAGCGGAAACTCGCGTTATATTAATTTTAGGTGCCTCTACAGTCCAACCGAGTTCGCGTCC
>VAOX01011767.1_pt1 | contig 12789 bp, 9 predicted proteins | sample 3393891 | NCBI WGS metagenome assembly VAOX01 (sample SAMN08290429, study PRJNA428436) | hydrothermal vent metagenome | isolation source: Deep-sea hydrothermal vent chimney | place: Indian Ocean: Southwest Indian Ridge | depth 2822 m m | reverse complement strand
TGAGGTCACCTTATTGGTGATGAACACTTTTTTCATATAGCTATACGAATCAAGAAGTTGTGCAGACTTTCGTGACTCAACTGATTTTTCTAGGTTTATGGTCTTAATGTGCCGCTCTAAAGTGCGAGACTAAAGTGTTTCGGCCAGTTTTGGATCAGGGCCATATTCGTTCTGGTCATGGCTGTCCTGAGTGAGGAAGATCAGCATCACGACCAGGCCAATGAGTGGAATTATTCCAATTAACTGCCACCAGCCACTGCGCCCTGTGTCATGAAGCCGACGTGCTGCAATACTGATATTTGGGATGAAACAGGCAAGCAGGAAAAGTAGAGATAGCAGTGGTACGCCCATTAAACCGTCAATCACAACTAATGCAATGTAAATGAGGATGTATATGAGAATGTACATCCAGTACTCCTGTCTTGTCGCCCTTCCTGTAAAGTCACCGTATTTTTTAAATGCGCCTAAAAAATATTCCATTTTACTTCCTTTAATTTTATTTAGTTGGAGAGCACTCTAACATTTGACATATTGAATAGGCAAGTGTGAAATATGTAAGGAGATCACAAAACTGGTATAAATCGGTGCGCCAGGCCATGTTTCGCCTGTATTCTGTCCTATGTGGGAGTCTGCACTTCGGGTTTAGTCGCCACCAGGTTGACTAATGTTTCTTCCCGTTGCCCCTGAATTTCTTTTGCTTTCAGGTCAAAATAGCTTAGCAGGCCCAGATCAGGGAGGCTCCACCACAGGAAAGGCCGTGATATGCACTCTGGGCTTACACTAAAGCCGGACTCGGTAATCAGCTTAATATACTCCAGGTCTGTTTTTTGCACATCCATGGGGTGGCGAAATAGCAGTTTAATGCTAAATGAGTGTATATAGCGACGGCAGGATTCGGCAAACAGGAGGCTGCCACCGGGTTTTAACACACGGAAAAATTCGTTTATAGCCTGATCCTGTTTGATCAGGTGGTGGAAGGTCTGATGGCAGAATACCATGTCTACAGAGTCATCGGGCAGGTTAATCTCTGCGGCATCACACAGCAATAAATCAACACTGCATCGGCATTTATCAATATTCTTTTTTGCGCGAGCTTCAGATGTCGGGTCAATGTCCAGAGCAATAATTTTATCGGGCGAGAAGTATTCATCCAGCAGCCACAATGAGTGGCCGTGGCCAAAGCCAATATCAAGCACGGTTGGGTAGCTTTCTTTTTTATGAGGAATTAATCTGATCAGGTCTTTTATTGCGCGTCTTAAAACTCTCTGCATCCAGGTGTAAGTGCCTAAAAACCAGACGCCAAAGCGCGATTCTTTAACCCAGGGAGCGCAGGGTGGTGTATTTTTTTCTGGCATGGCAGTACTAAACCCGATTTAATGAATATTCGTATATTTGCAGTTGAACCTGGATAAATCAGCTGGATGCGAAAAAGATGTGCAGTTTTTCGTGACCCAGCTGATTAATCCAGGTTGAAATACCAGCATGAAGGGGGGGCTGGTTAGTTGCAGTTATACCCAGCAGTATAAAGTGGGCTTACTTTAGCTTTTACAAGCTGCAATTACAAGCCGCATGGCTGGCCATATCACCAGACAGGGCTATGTAGTTGAGTTAAATATGTGCTACAGATCGTATATTGGGGCTTTGTGTGCCGTTCAGAGCCGAGATATGCTATGTTACAAGGGACTGTGGCTATTTAGAAGTGCGCTACATTAAATACGAATAATATGGAGACGTAATGAGCATTGATCGGGAAGAACTGGAAAGTGACAAGGTTCGATTATGGGAATTGTTTGAACAGTTCCGGGGTGTATCGGGTTGTCAGAGAGAAATACAGTCACTGTGCGATAAAATAAATATATCCTCTTACGCTATGATTACACAGGAAAATCAGGACGCAGACAGGTATGAGTATCTGAGGTTCTGTCTGAAATGCATCGAGGCGGATGCTGAAAAAGTGTATTTTGATCGAGGTTATGAGCTGGTTTCAGTCTGGGCTGAGGTCGTTGATAATGATGATTTCCATGCGGCGCTGGAGGATGAGTTGCTCGAAATTGTTAAACAGAATAAAAGCGGTAATGTTCACGGTGTTCAGAAAATAGCGCAGGATTTAACCAGCGCAGAGCACTATGCAAAAGCCATCAGATATTTTCAGGCCGTGCAGGAGTATATTAATAACCCTTCTGCATGGGATAGATGGGCTGCATGTTATGCTGCAGAAAATGATATGGGAACAGCTATTGCTACAATAGAGAATGGTTTGAGTCATTATCCAGATAATCAGATGTTGAGCTGTAATCTGGCTTTTTATCTGCACAAAAACAGGGGTGCTACGCAGGCGTTAAAAATTCTGGATGATTTTATTAACCGGATTGCAACGCAACGGTACGAATCTGATCAGTTTTATATTTACGCGATTAAGCTGAAGATGAGGATTTATAGTGAATTTAGTATGAGTTTACAGGAGCTGGTTGAATATAGCCGTTTGAGTACAACGGGCGGCTGCGACTATGACTCAATAAAGCAGGGTGTTGCTCGGCTAACACCGCAGATTGGAGCGCTAAATTATGGATAAAAATCAGAGTATGCTGATTAATGCAATGTGTCTGTACACGGCCCCTGAACTTATACAGATGACGGCTTTATTCTCCGGTTTATCGCAGGCTCTGGAGGACTCGGTGAAGGGGTTTGTGACGGCCGTGGGTACTAAATTGGGTGCTGAATCGGGTTCTGAGCCGGCAGATCTGAAGCTCAGCGAGTTTTTTGATGATGGGCTGAATGAGCTTGTCAGTGATCTGATTCAGCAGTTCCATGTGCAATCTGATGTTTTATTAGATGAATATGATGAACAGTTCAGAGAAGTCGAGGCAAACGGTGGTTTTGATAAGGCCGCCAGGAGTATCGATTATTTTATTTCTCTGGTACCCAGCCTAAAACCACTTGATCAGTTGTTAGCAGAAAAAGACATTTTAGCCTACATCAGTTTTTTTACCGGTGAGGGCAACCATTCAAAAGAATTAATTAAATTTATAGAGTGTTTTTCTCCTGTGTTCGAGCAGATGGAAGCAAACAGAAGAGCGGATATTGAAAGAGAGCAGAAAATAGCAGAGTCCTGGTTTATTGCCGCTTCAGAAAATGATGTGGCGTTACTTAAAAAGCTACGATCAGAAGGAGCAGACCCTGATTCGCGAAATAATAACAAAAAATCCGCATTAGCACTGGCGGTGATGGCTAATCACCTTGAGGCAGTAGAGTACCTGTTGTCAGAAGGTGCTGTACCCGTGGTTTTTTCTGCTGATGACTCGCCTCTGGTGATCGCTGTCGAGAATAATCGACTGGATATTATTTCAGCGATACTGAAGGCTAATCATGAAAAAATTCAGGAGATTGACTGGAGTAATTTTTTAACTTTCATTCATGAAGAGTTAATTAATGATAAATGCTACGAAGCAATTTCTCGTATTTTGTCATTTAAAATTTCTGAAATTGATATGCAAAAACTTGCTGATAAGGCAATTAAAAATCGTGCAAATAAAATACTTGAATTATGCCTTGAAAATGGAGTTTCTCCAGATGATGAGTATTTTAGTGAGTCACTAAGCCTGATTGCGATGGATGAAAATAATGTTCAGGCACTTGATATACTTTTAAAGCAGGGTGCAGATATTAATTTTAAAAATATGTTTGATGAATCTTTGCTGGAAATTTCTGTAAAAAAGGATTTTCCTGAAATTTCAAAGTTACTTATTGATTTTAAAATAAAACTAAACTTCAAATGCTATTTTTCGGGCCTTCGATTTTTAGTTAGCTTGTCTGAGCTAATAAATATCTCAGTGGTTGAATGTTTACTATTGGGCCTGTTCGATCCTTCAGCCTACGATAATACTGGTCGATCTTTTATGCATGCTATCGCTATTAATTATGATGAGGATGAAGAGCCGGGTGAGGAGGTAAGGGAAATAATAGATGTGCTGATTGATAAAATGCAGGTTGATATTAACCAGACGACTGAAAGTGGTGAGGACACCGCTCTGACACTGGTAAGCCACGAGCAGGTGTTTGAGAACCTGCTGGCACGTAACCCGGTTATGGGTCTCATGCTCAGTAATGGTAAAAGTGTTCTTTTCAATATAGTTGATAAATTTGAGGGCAGGGCTTTTGTGACTGCTCTGAAAACATCCACAGATCCCATCGACTATGTTGTAGATGCATCGATGTTGCATTATTGCTTTCAAAAAATGCCAGTGCATATTCCATTGCTGATTGAGCAGGGTGTTGATCTGAATATGTTAGACGATAATAATCTAACGGTATTACAAAAACACATAGCTGATAAAGCACGGATGGAGCCTTGCCTGGTTGAAATGGCCAGAAAAAGTGCGGACTTCTCAATTAATACGAAATTAGCAACGCCGATTTTTCATGTACTGTGTGCGGTATATGGGGGTGAGATTATAAAAGAGGTTGTTGAGCATGCAGATATAGATATACATGTGTCTGATTCTGGCAATAATAATGCAATGATGCATGCTTACCTGGCTAAAAATACTTCAGCGTTAATCGCTCTGGCTGAGCTGGGGGTAGATGTTAATCAGGTGAATATCGCGGGAGGGAATCCATTCATACACTCGGTGTTTGAGGATGATGTTGAGATGCTTAATCTGCTGGTCGGGCAATGTGGGGCTAAAACGGACGTTAGATTTGCGGGAAAGGCCCCCGGTTTTATTGCAGATTATATCGCCAGTTATGATGTCTGGAATGCTTTAAACGACTTAAGCTGAGGGAAACCAGTTGGGTTATAAAAGCCTGTATTTTTAATATACTTATGGATCTGGCGCTGGCGCACTTTCTCGCGTTCAACTGATGTATTCAGGGTTAAGATTCGTTGAGATTTACGCCCAATGGAGGTGGGGCTTCAGCCCCGCTTAATACCGCCGTGGTTAAAGCCACGGTTCCATATGACAACCAGAATATTCTGATACCCCGGGCGGGATGTCTCTTTCATTTACCCATTCGGTTTTGTGCAGAGATGCACTAATGTCGCGGATGCAGGAGCATAGCATAAGAGCGTGTTAATGCTACACCTCAATTGCACATCTGAGAGCTTGCCTGGCGATGTCGGAAACAGGCTCTCAGAAGCACACACTGAGGCGTTCAACTGATAATTTTAGGTTATACTCAGTGATATTCACCACAACATACCTGGATCTAACTCATGCAGCATGGCCTGTCACAATGGCTGGTTTATTTGTCTGATAAGTCGTTGCCTCTATTTGATCTGACGCGGAGAAATGTTCAGAGCAAAGTAGATCAGCCTCAGCTCTCAATAACACAATACGCCTTGCCGGTGCTGCCTGATACCGGTTTTGCTGCTTATATATTCCATCATGTGAATGCTCAGCGTGTTGCTGCGGGGAGAAACCCTTTAACGACGCTTGATAATGCGCTTTCGCATTTGGGCAGTGCTGCCTTTCAAAGCTTGCTTAATGGCGCACCTGTGTTTGAAAAGCTAAGTTTAGATGAAAAAAACAGGCTGGGTTATATCCGCGTGATGGGACAGGCATGCCATGCCGGTTTACAGGCCAGAGACTGGGGAAAACAACGTGGCGTGATTCAGGCAGAAGAAATGCAGCTGGCGGCATCGCTACAGAGTATTACTGAGCTAATGCTCTGGTGTTATGGCGGTAGCGCGATGCGCGAAATTGAGTATCTGCATTATATTAAAAAGAAAAAATATGAGGATGCGGCAAATAAAGTGCTGGGTTGTACGATGCGTGAGTTAGGCGCAGCTCTGGCAGCCAGGTGGGAATTACCAGAGATGGTTGTTGATGGACTGAAGAGCCGACATGATAATTTCACACTGGCAACGGGCGTTTCTCTGGCGGCTGAACTGTCAAGGGTGGTGGCCAGAAACTGGTATGGTAAGCAGGCTAAAGAAATTATTCAACGAATTTCAAAATACAAAGCCAGACCAGAGGGAGAGATTAACCGGCAATTGCATTTAAACGCGGTGAGTTTTACAGGTGATTTGTTAGAAATGGGCTATACCGCACCCGCAAAATTAATACCTATGCTGGCTGCGGATGATTTTATTGATTCTCAGTATATTTTTCATAAGAAAGATGCAGGAAAACATAAAAGTGCTGAAAATAATAATGTTAAAGGAAGTATGTCTGTTAAGGAAAATGATAAATCCTTAACGTTTGAAAAATCAGGTTTAACTGAAAAAACTGATGCAGGTGAGTCGCAGTTTTTTTCCGATAATGGAATAAAAAAAACCAGCCGAGTTATTAGTAAGGAGGTGGCTGATAAGAGCACTCAAAAGCTCAGGGCAGATGCCCTGCCTCGCAGGGGGAAAGGTGAGAAACGTCGTGTTTCAGAAACTGCGGCTGTACCTGTAAAAAAACAGCTAGTGGAAAAAATACAGAAAGTGCAAAAAGAAGACAGGCCTGTTGAAAAAAACTCTATTACAACAAAATCCGTTACAGCTGCACCCGTTAAATCAGTCCCTACTATAGAAAATCAGAAAAAAACTGTACAAAAAAATACAGTTAATACAACTAAAAAAACGGCTAAAGAGCAGAAGTCCTCCCCTGCGGTGAGCCGAGAACTGGCGCTGGCAGTAAAAGAATTTCAACTCATGGTGACGCAGGCAAAACCAGCACATGATTTAATTGAAAGGGCGGTTAAAATCAGTCTGTTATGCGGTGTACAGCGATGCGTTTTTTCGGTCAAAGTGCCCGGTAAGGAGATGCTGGTATCAAGATATACGGCTCAGATAAGAGAAGACATTGCAATTGAAAGCCTGAAAGTACCGGTTAATAACCCACATGTATTTACCCTGCTAATGGAGAAAAGCCGAAACCTGTTTTTAAACGATTCAAACAGGCAAAAATACTGGAATGGGATACCGAGTAAAGTGAAGTTAAAAATAGGCGTTGAAGAGTTTTTTGCAGTGTCTATTTTTGCAAAATCCCATGCGATGGGGTTAATGTATGCTGATAAAGTTAAAGGCGAGCTTACGCATCAGGAATTCACTAATTTTCAGGGTGTATGTCGTTTGTTATCAAAGGGTATTGTGCAATCCGCGCATAATAAGAAGGCGTTTGCTCAGGTGTAGTCGCTTAGTCAAGGCGCGTGCAGTGTCTTGAGCTGGCTTCACCTCACCGCTTTTCTGCCTGATTAGTGAAGGGTGGCTAAATGAACCTTAGTTCGCTGCGAAAAGGAATTGGCACAGTCAGGGAGTCAATTTATGACAGGATCCCGTTGCACGCAGGTTTAGCTGATAAGTCCAGGGTTACAGCTTTTTAATGTAAATTTTAGAATTTCTTCCTGTGTTATACATATCCCTGCGTTGAATGGGTATCTGCTCAAGTTTGCCTTCAACAAAGCCTTTTTCAATAAACCAGTGTGCCGTGTGGGTGGTGAGTATAAAAAGCTGATGAATGTCTTTTTGCTGGCATTGTTGCTGTAAGTGTTGCAGCAGTTCATCGGCGCGACCCTGTTTCTGATAGTCGCCATGTACTGCAACACAGGCTAGCTCCGCACAATGCTTATCGTAGGGGTAGAGAGCTGCGCAGGCGATGATCATTGCATCACGCTCAATTATGGTGAACTGGCCAATTTCCAGTTCCAGTTGCTCGCGGGAGCGGTGTGCCAGTATTTGTTGCTGTTCCAGTGGTTCAATGAGTTCGAGTATACCACCAACGTCATTGATATTGGCCTGGCGCAGGCCTTCATAGGTGTCAGTGGTAATCATGGTGCCACTGCCATCATGGGTGTAGAGTTCCAGCAATAGTGCGCCATCGGTTTCATGGCTGATCAGGTGGGCGCGGCGCACTCCATGTGAGCAGGCATTAATGGCGCTGGCAAGATGCAGTTGTGTGAGTTCATCATTGATATCTTTCTGTAATAAAGCTTCGGCTTCAACGATATTTAACTGGTGTGCAATCTTCTGGTGGGTATTTTGCTCGTCTTTTTTCGCGCCACGTGAAGGCATCATTAAAATAAGCTTGTCTGCACCCAGCGCACTTGCGCTAGCGGTGGCGACATCTTCTGCACGGCAGTTAAAGGCCTCGCCAGTAGGGGAGAAGGCAATCGGTGAGAGCAATACAATGTTATTTAAATTCAGCTGTTGCTGTATCGCTTCAGTATCTATTTTACGGATGTCGCCAGTGAAGCCAAAATCAATTCCATCTCTGATACCATAGGGACGAGCGGTAATGAAATTACCCGAAATAACCCTTAATGCGGCTCCCGACATAGGCGTGTTTACCAGCCCCATAGAGAGCAGTGTTTCTATATTGACCCGTACCTGGCCGACAGCCTGTTCAATACCGGGTAGATTCTCTGCGCTGGTGATACGCCAGCCATTGTGAAAACTGGATTTAAGATTCAGCCTTTTTAATTGCTGTTCTATTTGCGGGCGTGCACCGTGAACTAAAACCAGCTTAACTCCAAGGCTGTTAAGCAGTGCGATATCGTGTATAAGGTGGGCAAAACCGGAGTGAGTAATGCTTTCACCGGAGATATAGATGACAAACGTGCGACCACGATGGCTATGTATATAAGGGGAGGACCTACGAAACCAGTCCACATATTGTTGTGGTGAAGAGCTCATTAATAACTTTCTCGCTATGTTTCTCTATAAGTTTTTCTATGCCTGAATACAGAACTGGTGAATAAATTTTTTCAATAACTCAACCGTGGGTTTGATTCGGTTGATATCCAGGTATTCATCTGGCTGGTGTGCCTGGTCAATATTGCCAGGGCCCAGGACAATTGTTTCTATTCCCAGCTGAGTAAGATACGGTGCTTCTGTGCCAAAGGCAACACTGCCGGCAGTTTTTCCAGTGAGTTTTTCGGCCGCCTTAACCAGCGCAGATTCAGCAGGTGTCTCCATTGCCGCAATGCCCGAAAACAATGGCCGGGTTTGTAGCTCAAAACCGTGTTCAGGCATAACAGCTTGTAAGCGGCTATGCAGCTTATGGCGTAAATCCTCCAGATCCATACCCGGTAAAGGGCGTATATCAATGTGCAATTCACAGGCACCACAAATTCGATTTGGATTATCCCCGCCATGAATATGGCCCAGATTCATCGTTGGTACAGGGACTTCAAACAGACCATTCTGGTACTGCTGTTGTAATTCATCTCGCCAGCACAGCAGCTCTGTAATAACTCGGTGCATGGCTTCCAGTGCATTGTGGCCGTAGGCGGGGTTGCTGGAATGTCCGGCCAGGCCCGTAACACGAATCGACTCCATCATAATGCCCTTATGCATGCGAATGGGCTTCATGCCCGTAGGCTCACCAATAATTGCGTAACGGGCAGTGGGCTTACAGGCATCCACCAGGGCTTTTGCGCCCGCCATGGTTGTTTCCTCATCCGATGTGGCAAGAATAATTAAGGGCTGTTTATATTCGCTGGTCTCAAAACTCACAGCGGCCTCAATGGCCATGGCCAGAAACGCTTTCATATCCGAGGTGCCAAGGCCGTAGAATTTACCATTATCTTCGCTAAGTTTAAACGGATTGTGTTGCCAGCGGCTTTCATCATAAGGCACGGTATCGGTATGCCCTGCCAGTATCAGCCCACCTGGCCCGGTACCCCGTGTAGCAATTAAATTGGCCTTGTTTTTATCAACAGGTAGTATTTCCACTTCGAAATTAAGCTCATTTAGCCAGTTGGCCAGCAGGTTAATGACGGGCATATTGCTTTGATCAATGGCCGGATCAACGCAGCTCACCGAAGGTGTTGCAATAAGCTGTTGCATCATATCCAGCATGTCGGGCTTTTGCTGTGCCTGCTTCATCGTTGGGATGGCCTCATAATTGCGTCACTCCATTTAGTGTGCATTTTGAAATCTCTTCTCGTAGCACTTCAATTGCCTTCGGACGGGTAAAGCCCTTGCGCCAGGCAAGAGCAACCCTGCGTGTTGGTGCTGGCTTTGAGAAGGGGATCATTTTAATGAGTGAATTGTTCTCCGAATGTTGATTTGAGCTAGAGGGTAAAACGCTAATGCCAGTGCCGCTGGCGACCATATGACGGATAGTTTCCAGTGAGCCGCCAGCCATGCTCTCCTGTAAATGCCCAGATGAGCTGCAATCAGGACAGGCTTTGAGTATCTGATCTCTGAAGCAGTGCCCGGGGCCGAGCAGCATCAAGTTTTCCTGTGCAAGTTCGTTGGCATCAACCTGGGCACGATCTTTCCAGTGATGATCTGCGGGCACGACCGCTTCAAAAGGTTCGTCATAAACCGCCTGAGTGAGAATGCCGGGTTCGTCAAAGGGCAGTGCAATGATAATGACATCAAGCGTACCCTGTTTTAGTTGTTCGAGAAGTACTGCGGTAAAGTTTTCCTCCAGTCGCAACTGCATCTGAGGTGCGACCTGGTGCAACAAAGGAATAAGCGGCGGTAGCAGGTAGGGTGCGATGGTGTAAATGGCACCTAAACGCAATGGTGCGGCCAGAGGGTCGCGGTGTGTTTGTGCGAGTAACTTTAGCTGCACTGCCTGGTCGAGAATTTTCTGTGCCTGTTCTATTATTAACGTCCCCTGTTCGGTAATGTGGAGCTCGTTGCGTGCCTCACGTTCAAAAATACTCAGCTTAAGTTCCTGTTCCAGTTTTTTAATGCCGAGGCTAAGTGTCGGCTGGCTAACAAAGCAGGCTTTTGCTGCGCGGCCAAAGTGCCTGTGGCAAGCAACCGCTACAATATATTTTAGTTCGGTCAGAGTCATGGGGCAATTCTAGCTGATTATGCTTCGAATGATAGAAAAAATTAATCAAAACTGTGTGCCTGGTGAGAGTTATTTTGGGTATTGGGGTGGCAGATGCTTATATTTTTGCTATAAAAAGTAGATATGAACACAGATTACGAGGCTATCCAGTGATGATGCAAGTTTTTGGTTCTAGTATTCGCAATAAGCTGTTGATGATTGCAGGTCTGGGGGTTGGGCTGGTAATGGGTGCGGCAGGTTATGGGATGTATACTGCCTGGTCAATGGGCCAGGTATTAACTCAGATGGTGCATAAAGATATTGTGCTTGAAGCAGAGCTTCTGAATTTATCCAGTGATTTTCAGTCTCAGGTACAGAACTGGAAAAACACTTTAATTCGAGGCCATGAGCAGGGGTCGCGTGAAAAGTACTGGGGCAGGTTCAACAGCAGGCATCAGGCGGTTCAGCGCGATACGGATAGTTTGATGCAGGAAGTGCATGATGAATCGCTAAATAATAAAATTGAAGAATTTAAACAGGCTCATGCTCAGTTGCTTGTCCAATATACAGCAGGGTTTAAAAAGTATGTAGATACAGGGTTTAATCATACTGAGGCAGACACGGAAGTAAAGGGTATTAATAAGGCACCGGCAGAGTTGCTGAATGAAATTGCGGTGATGATGGAAGCGTTTATAGAGCGTAATATTGCAGCAGCGGAGGTACGCGCAAGCCAGGAGCTACAGTTTACACTCGTGCTGGTTTCAGCTGCCGTTATTGTCTCTGTTATTATTTTTCTGTTAATGATACAGCATATTGTTGTTATTCCCGCGAAGTCTGTGGCCAGTGATCTGGCCTTAATGGCAGGGGGGGATTTTAGCCATAAAATTAAATGGATGTCCAGTGATGAAATTGGTCAGATTGCCAGCAGTGCAGCAAAATTACAAAATGATGTTGGGGGGATTATTGAGGGCATTAATCAGTCAGTGTTTAAATTATCGACCTCATCAGAGGAAATGGCACATAATACAGATCAGCTAAATCAGTTAATGATCCAGCAACGCAGTGAAACTGACCAGGTTGCTACAGCGATGAACCAGATGACGGCAACGGTACATGAAGTGGCGCAAAATGCACAGCTCGCAGCGGACTCTGCAAACCAGGCCAATACAGAAGTGAATACCGGGCAGACTGTTGTTAATGATGCGATTGGGGCTATTTCAAAACTGGTGCAGCAGGTAGAAACCGCAGCGGATGTTATACACATACTGGAAAGTGATTCGGTGGAAATAGGCTCGGTACTGGATGTTATTCGCAGCATTGCGGAGCAGACCAACCTGCTCGCACTGAACGCCGCAATTGAAGCTGCACGTGCTGGAGAGCAGGGTAGAGGCTTTGCGGTTGTTGCGGATGAAGTTCGGGTACTGGCACAACGTACACAAACATCGACAGAGGAAATACAGAGCATGATTGAAAAAGTGCAGGGAGGTGCGCAGCAGGCTGTAGAAGCCATGAATCAGAGCCGTTCCCAGGCCGATGTTACTCGGGATACTGCGGCCAAAGCAGGGGAGGTGCTTAACAGTATAACCAGCTCAGTAACAAATATTAATGATATGAACACGCTGATAGCCAGTTCATCAGAGGAACAAAATGCAGTGGCTGAGGAAATAAATCGCAGCATCGTGAGTATTTCACAGGGAGCGGAGTCTGTTGCAGAAAGCGCGACACATACCGCTACTACGTCTGATGAGTTACGCACCGTTGCAGAGGAGTTAAAGCATGTTATTTCCAGACTTCAGGTCTGAAGGGTTCGGGTTTTTATTTTATGAGTGATTTCAGAAAATAGTTTTCACATTAATTTAAGGGCCGCATATCCTGATCTGTTCAGTTTATCCAGTACTGTCCTATCCCGAAATTTCAACAAGACTGCCCCTTGAATGCTTTTCCTGCACACATTGCTCATTATGATAGTTACTTAAACCTAAATTAATCGGTTGGATGCCTTAAAGTGTGCTTCTGGGAGGGTGGCTGGCGTAATAAAAAAGCAAGTGAATGGCCCAGTCCTTCGCGCGTTTTT
>VAOX01009872.1_pt1 | contig 12792 bp, 13 predicted proteins | sample 3393891 | NCBI WGS metagenome assembly VAOX01 (sample SAMN08290429, study PRJNA428436) | hydrothermal vent metagenome | isolation source: Deep-sea hydrothermal vent chimney | place: Indian Ocean: Southwest Indian Ridge | depth 2822 m m | reverse complement strand
GAACATATACGAGTGGCCAAGCCATCAATTTTTCTAACTTGGCGGTGCCCACCGCTGGTTCCGACTACGGTGTGCAGGCGACAATTACCGGTAGCCCCGCCAACGGCGATGGCTTTACCGTGAAGGCGAGTACTAACGAGAGCATGTTCAAAACCATTGATGATCTCGCCAATGCATTGGATACCCCTGTCAACAATGATGCCGACGGTGCCAAGCTGCAAAATGCTCTAAACAAAGCACTAACTAATATCAGCAGTGATATGAGCAATGTTTCCACCGTTCGTGCGTCCGTTGGCGCGCGGATGAAGGAAATTAGCTCGTCGCAAAGTACCGCTCAAGACCTCACCCTGCAATACCAAACAACCCTGTCTGGGTTGCAAGATCTGGATTACGCAAAGGCTGTCAGCCAACTAACGCAGCAACGAGTTAACTTAGAGGCGGCACAGAAGGCATTTATTCAAATCGCTGGATTATCGCTGTTTAGTTATATGTAAACACACTCATGCACAAGCTCAATTGTGAATAAATTCATTTGATTGCTTTGCATTCATGCGACAGGTCTTGCTTACTGCATATCGCTGTTTCCTTAGAATAGCGGTAACGCGAGGATAACAATTAATAAAATACCAATGAGCGCCAGGTAAAAGTTGAGGTTGCCTGACTGGAGTGCGCGCAATTTCCCGGAAAGACGCCATACCCACTGAGTGATAGGCGTGAAGAGGTGTGGTCCGAAGAGTGGGGCGACTGCGTAGTTAAAGGTGAGTCGTTTAATGAAATAGACCCGTCCTTGGTGTTCGCGGTAGGTACTGAGTGTCGGCCGATAAATGAAATTATAAAAAGTGCGCAGGGCGTTGGAAAATGACAGTGCGGTGGTGGCTACGAGGCTAGAATCCTCTGGGCAGCCGCCGAACCAGATGGCTTCCCGGCGCACGTGGTGGCGACGAGAAAAGAACAGCAATAGCGACAGGGGAATCAGCGCTAATAGGGGCATGACGATAATCAGCAGCGATGGCGAAATGAAAGCGAACGTACGGCTCAGGGGAACCAATAGCCAGCCGCTGGTCATGTCTTGGCTGCCATGAATAGCGAACCGTCTCCAACTTTCTTGGTCGAAGGCGTGAAGCCATAATGGCATACCCACAGCCAGTGCCAGTACAGCGAGACCGAGTAGCGCGACCGGCAGGCCATGGCGCCATCTAATGTGGGGGCCACTACCGTCCCCTAGCAAACCCAGACCGAATAGCTTAACGAATGTCGCGAGGGCAATCGCCGCAGTGAGGGCAAGACCAGCACCGGCGAGCGCGAGGGTGAGGCGTCCACTCAGTGTGCTTAAATGAAATCCTTGGAATACGGTTTGAAAGACATACCATTCGCTGACAAAGCCAGCTTGAGGCGGGATGGCGGCAAGGCTCATGGTCGCGAATAATGCACCAACGCCGACAATGACCGGCATTCGCCGAAGCCAATTTCCTTGTTTGATGGCGTAGCTGCCGCCCGCCTGAAAGAGTGCGTCGGCGGTGAGAAATAGCCCGCCTTTGGCTAATGCATGTCCGGCTAAATGGAGCATTGCCACGGTCCAGGCTAATCCGGCTAGCTCGGCCAGACCATCTTGGCGGAATAAGAGACAGGCCCCGAGTAAGGTGACCGCGACGGATGCGTTTTCTGCGGTGGAAAAGCTTAGTAATGCGCGCCAATCTTCTTGCTGAAATGCATATAGAATGGCGAGAATGGCGCTTAATACACCGACGGTCACGACGACGATGCCTAATGCGGAGACACCGCCCGGTGCTGATTGTCCGCCTAACCAGTCGGTTAATCCCCGGCTCAGCCCGAAGAAGGCGGCATTAAGAACAACGCCAGAGAGTAATGCACCTGTTGCGCCGCTACCGCTAGCGTAGGCGGCAGGAAACCATTCGTAGAAGGGTAAAAGCCCGAGCTTGGCACCGAACCCGAGCAGGAGCAAAATACCGATGATTATTCCCAGATAATGCGGTAATGTCGCGCTGGCGGTGGCAATTACGCTAAAAGCCATGCCATGGCCACTGAAGTCCAATAGCAGCAGTGCGGTCAATAGTGCGACCGCGCCAATTTCCAACAATCCAAGCATAAAAAATACCGGGCGACCGGGGCGGCGGCTTAATCGTTCTCCCAGGATCATGACCGCGCCACCTAGGCTCATGATTTCCCACGCGATCAGGAATGAGATGCCGTCTTGGAGACCGAATACGCCAAAGGCACCGATTAGACTCATTGCCGCACCCAATAGCCAACTGGCTTGTCCTTCCGTTTTCGGGGAAGCGAGCCAGCACGCGAAGATGGCGGGAAACAAACCAAATCCCATGAGCCATAGTGCTGAAGGTGAAAATTGCAGCCCTACCTTTTGATTGGCGAGGCGAAACGGCAGCACGAGCATGGGTATGCCGTCAGGTAGCGCGAGAATGACGGCGGCAAGTGCGGTGGCGCAGCCCAAGCCGAGCAGCAGTCGGGAAACGGGTAGTTGTTTTCGTAGCAAGGCGAGTGCGGCGGCGCCTAACCAAAGCCAGAAGGCGGCGTAGATGAGTTCACTTGGCAATTTTGCCTCCTTGAACGAATTGCTTTGTTCGTCCCACCAGTAATAGCAATGCATTGATAAGTGCAGCCGGGTTCGGAGGACAGCCAGGCAAGTAGATATCTACTGGTAATACTGTTTCGACGCCTTGCTGACAAGCGTAGCCGCCGTCGGCGATTCCCCCAGATACTGCGCAAGTGCCAACGGCCATAACCCAGCGTGGATCAGGCATGGCACGGTAAGTCTCTTTGAGTGGGTCGCTCATCGCATAGGTCACTGGCCCAGTTACTAGTAATAAATCGGCGGAACGGGGAGATGCCGTAAAGAATATTCCAAGCCGATGCAGATTGTAGAAAGGGTTGTTGAGTGCCTGGAGTTCTGATTCACAACCGTTGCACGATCCGGCATCGACATGACGAATGTGAAGGCTTCGGCCGAATGTTCGCCGAATGCTGTTTTTGAGTTCGTCCGCCGATTTCGACGCGAGAGTTTCCGCCCAGACTAAATCTTCCCGTCGCCGTACGCCAAAAGCCCAGTCGTGTGATGCGCTAAAGACGCCGTGGGGGCAAGCGGTGATGCACTGTTGACAATGAATGCAACGCCCGTAGTCTAGCGAGATACGTTGAGATCCGCTGGCATCGGTGTTCGCGACGCTGATAGCGCTGGTGAGACAAACAGCAACGCAAGCGTCGCAGTCAGTCTGGCATTGTTCCGGGTGGTAACGCGGCATACCGAGGACATGCCGCTGGCCATCTTCTGCGCCTATCAGCGGCCACCCGGTCGTGGCGTTGCCTGATCTCAGTCCAAAGAGCGTCCAAAGGGCCATGGTTTTTCTCTCGTGAGACGCTAACGGTCGCAGCCCGCAATCGTGAGGCCGAAACTCGCTTCGTTAATAGCGTAATCCATCATATTGCTGTCATGTACGACAAAAGGGAACACTCGCCAGTTGGAGAAGGAGGGTGATTTGATTTTAACGCGAACCAAGCGCCCATCAGTACCTATATGTACGGCGTAATATAATGATCCTCGCGGGGACTCGCTCCATCCAAGCCCTTCCGTTTGGGGTAACTCGCGATATTCTGTCTTTACCGGGCCATCGGGCAGGCGTGACAGCGCTTGTTGAATCAGAGTGAAACTAGCGGCAATCTCTGCGATCCGCACTTGCATACGGGCATAGGCGTCACCGGTTTCGCGCGTGGGCACTGTCGGCAGCAGTTCATGATAAGCGGCGTAAGGATGGTCGCGCCGCAGGTCACGGTCGAGTCCCGAGGCGCGTTCTACCGGACCAGTCGCACCTTGGTCAAATGCCACATGGCGATTGAGTACGCCAGTGGTGAGAAGGCGGTCAAGGTGGCCGTTGGTTTGTTCCAACATGGTCGCATAGACGGTGAACTCGTTGTGGAGCGCTTCTAGCGCCGTTCTAAGATTAGCTGTGTCTAGATCATGGCGCAGACCGCCGGGCGTGATAACGCCCCAGAGAAAACGGCTACCGGTCAGCTGAGCGTTAATTTGCTTGGCGCGTTCTTCAAGCAATTTTCCCTCGGCTTCGCCGACTTTAAGTGTCGTGGTGTGGCACAGATATCCAAGGTAATGAAGATGATTATAGAGCCTCTCCAACTCGGCAAGCACGACCCTGAGCCATTGCGCACGCGATGGAACGACGCAACCGGCCGCTGCTTCGACCGCTTGGCAATACGCCAGAGAATGCGCGATACCGCCAACGCCAGAGACTCTTTCGGCCAGCAAGGTGCCGATTGTAGTCGCTAGCCCCTCGAATCGTTTTTCCATTCCTCTGTGTTTGAAAAACAGTCGCGGCTGATAATGCAGAATTCCCTCACCAATATAGAAAAAGAGAAATTGCGCTGACTCGAGCACATCTGCGCGCACTGGTCCGAACGGTAGCAATTGAACATCCCGCCCGATGACTTCTGGTAAATTGCGCAGGGCGGCCGTTAACTTCAGCGGAAGGTTAGCTGGTGCACGTGGATCTAACGGTGGTAGTTCGGTGTGTACGCCCTCATGCAGCACGAGAGGGTATGGTTCGGGGTGGCCGTCAATGGTGATGCCGATTAGATCTGTCATCTCTCGTTCATACCAACCTAAAAGCGGCGAAATTTCGGCGAGGCTAGGTATTTTTTCGCCGCTGGCGGGACGGCAAAGCCATAAAGACCAAGGCTGATGCGCGCCGGTGCTGGCAAGATAACGTACTTCGACCTGACCGTCAGAGTCAGGAAACCAAGCATAGGCCATCTGCATCCGGCCGCCGTTACCGATGAGCGCATGGCATGCGGCGGGGAGTTCGTGAGGCATCAGTGTTTGTACGGTGATCCCATTCATGGTGATCCTCCCGCCAGTTGATGCGCCGCTATTGAGAAGTAGTGCCATAAGCTCGCTGGCCACCAAAATCCCAAAACAAGTATCGGGATAAGCGCAATCCACAAGGGGGCGACGCACCATGCGTTCAACGGTTGTTTCGGCAAGCTGCTGCCACCTTTGTCGGCAAAGAACATTTGGCGGAAATGATTGAGAAAACCAATAAAGATAACAATGAGGAGCAGAAGCATGACAAAGACCGCCCAGCGATTAGGTGTCAGCAGACCGGCGCGCATGATGGTGATTTCACTTAAAAACAAACCGAAAGGTGGCGCGCCGGTGATCGCGACTGCACCGGCGAGCCACAGTGCGCCCGTGACAGGTAGGTACTTTAATACGCGGCGCACTTGCGGCATTTGCTTGGTGCCAAAGTGCCGCATGACATTTCCTGCACCAAAGAACATCAATGATTTAGTGAGAGAGTGGTTTAGCATATGGTAGAGCGCGCCCGCAATTCCCAACGGGCCGCCAAAACCGAAGCCAAGCGCCAGAATGCCCATGTGCTCCACGCTGGAATAAGCCATCAGGCGTTTAATTCCTTCCTGGCGCACAATGAAGAATGCGGCGACAAATAGAGAAAAAACACCCAATACAATAAGCACAGTTCGCGGCATAAGGTTGGAGGATGCCGCATCGGCAATCGAGAGAAAACGGATAATGCCGAGTATGGCGGTATTCAACAGTGCGCCCGAGAGCATGGCTGAAACTGGTGCCGGGCCTTCGCTATGGGCATCTGGTAGCCAAGTGTGCATCGGCGCTAATCCCACTTTGGTCCCATAACCGACGAGAACTAGCAAGAACGCTAAGTTAAGCAGCATGGGGTTGATGTGTGATGCGTTGTCACGGAGCACTGCCCAGGTCATGTTGTATGTGGGACCAAGGACAAAGCTCCCGCCCCAGTAAAACAAAATGGTACCGAGCAATGCAAGGCTGATGCCGGCTGAAACGATGATAATGTATTTCCAAGCCGCTTCGATGCTCTCTCTTCCAAGTTCGAATCCCACGAGGAATGTGCTGACCAGCGTGGTGAGTTCAATGGCGATCCAGTAGGCGCCGACGCTATTCATTAGTGGGCCGCACAACATAGTGAAAGCGAATGTGGCGAAGAGGGCGTAGAAACGAGGTAGACGTGTTTCCTCGTTGAGTAGACGCATGTAACCCATAGCGTAGATCGACGACAGTAGGTATACCGCTGCGGTACAGAGAATAGTCCAAGCACCAGGCGCGTCGAGCAGAATGTAACGATGCCAATAGACTAAGGGATGGTGGCTGCTCGGTGCCAGGAGCAGAATGGCTACCACAAAGGTGATGATCGACGCGCTTAGATTTAAATATTCGGCGATTCGTGCACGGCGCAGCAGCAGGCTGCCAGCGGCCGCGGCCAGCGGGGCTAAAACCAATATGAGTAACAGTGTTCCTGTCATCCGGATTATCCTACTAAGCGGTTGAGTTCCCGGCTGCTGGTGCTGCCGACATGCGCCAGCAGATAGCGGACTAGGACGCTGAAACTGACGACTACGATTAACAGATCGAAGAGAATCACCAATTCAATGAGCAGCGGCATACCTGGTACTAGAATTTGAGACCCAAGGAATATACCGTTCTCCAATACCAAGAGACCGAGGATTTGGCTGATGGCTTCGTGACGCACCGCTAGCATGAGAAAGCCGATGAGCTTCATAGACAACATGACGGTTAGTGCGAGAATGGCCACCGTGTCGGACAGCCCTAGCTGGGTACCGAGACGGCTCGCCACCATAAAGGCGAAGATCACCAGTAAGGCACCAATAACTAGGCTGGAGCTGGGTGCGAGTACTACATGTAACTCTCGGTCTACATTGAGCCGCCGGATGATGCGCAAAATCAGGTAAGGAAGGAGCATTCCCCGGAAAAGGATGGTCAGCAGCGCAATGAGGTAAAGCTCTCGATAATGACCAAAATAACCCACGACCGCCGATAGCAACCCGATCAACCATGACTCTAATGTGAAGGCTAGTAAGTAATCTCTGAGCCAACGTGAACCCAGCATGACGAAGGATAGCAGCAAGCTGACAATGGCAAGTAAGCTGAGGAGTGATGTCGCAAGCGGACTAAGGTGTGTGATGAGCAAAATTTACCTCAGCTGATTGGCGACGATGGCGAGAATGGCCAGCAAGAACGAAGCTGCTAGTGGTTCCTGGTAGCGGTAAAAACGTAGTCGTGCATGAGCTGTTTCTACCCAGACGACAACCAAGGCTACCAGAATCATTTTCAGGAGTAAGGCGACTGCCGCACCGGCAGCACCCAAGGCAGTTCCTTTTATCGATAGTCCCCAGGGGAAAGTCAACACGTTGCAGAAAATGGTGTAAAGGATGAATTGCTTCATCATCGAAGTCCATTTAAGCAGCGCGAGCAAGGGGCCGGAATACTCCAAAACGCGGGCTTCCTCGATCATGTACACTTCTATTTTGGTGCTGGAGTGAATAGGCAGCCGATCGGTTTCTACCAGTAGCAGAATAAAAAAAGCGAAAACGAGGAACAGATGCGCTGGTCCCCAGTAGATGGCGGGTTGTTGCACTAAAACGTGATTGACCACAAAGGGAAGCATGGACTTGGCGAGCAGTGTGATTCCCACGAAGATCAGAATTAGCGCGGGTTCGGCGAGGATCCCCAACATAACTGCCCGGCTGGCACCGATTCCTCCGTAAACGCTACCGGAGTCGAGGCCTGCCAGCGCAATCATGAACGAACTGAACGTTAGAATTAATCCACCACCGAGAATATCCGCCATATCTGATAATGGCAGCGGGTAGTTGGTGAGAACCGGAATTAGGAGAGGCACTGTCAGCATACAGGTAAAGGCGACGACCGGCGCCACCCAGAAGAGCCATGACGCGGTCTTCGGTACCACTAGTTGCTTATGGAAGAGCTTCCATAGGTCGCGGTATGGTTGCAGGAGTCCAGGCCCCTGGGCACGTTCAACCCGTTCTTCGAATTGCAGGATAATTCCCTGGATCAGCGGTGCGAATAACAAAACAGTGATGACTTGGGCGATTTGCAGCAAAATGTCGCGGAGCGTCATAGTTTATCTCAAGTACAGCACACCGAGCGGCGACTGTCGTATGTCGCCGACGGGCAGAGATAAAACGGTTTGTGCCGTATGGCACGGTCGGCCATTATCGCGCGTTGCTTTACCTTTGTACCTGAAAAACCTGGATAGTCCCATGTTATCGTTCTTCATCACATTCGGTGTGTGAGTGGCTTATTTGGGACGTGATGAGATGGGGTGTTAGGAGCGCCAGCTGCGCGTTACTTCCCTCTACATCACGGAAAATCATAGGCATCATCAGCCAACTTGGCGGTCAAGGAGAATGCCATCTCCTAAAGTAAAACTTCCTTAGGAGTGTAGGATGCCCCACGTGTTTTTGCAATGTGGGTTGGCGTCCGCTGTTCCCGCTTTGCATGTGTTTTAAGCCTCGTCTATACTTTTCCCATACAACCTCATAAGGGAGATGGCATTCTCCTTGACCGCCAAGTTGGCTGATGATGCCTGCAATTTCTCCGGAACGGGGAGGCGCAGGTGGTTTCCGCCACGTATCCTTTCGCCAGGCTTTGCGCGTTCCGGTTTTGGTGCATTGCCTTGTCGAAAGGGGTGGAATGGGTATTTATGCAATTTTTGCCGTGGGCGCAGGAGCGTCATTCGGTGCGTGGTTACGCTGGTGGCTGGGTAATGTTCTGAACCCGATTTTTCCGACGGTACCATTGGGAACGCTAAGTGCAAACCTTTTGGGTGGCTACCTGATCGGAGTTGCAATCACTCTTTTTTCTCATCATACCCATCTGCCGCCGGAGGCGAGGCTGTTTGTTCTTACCGGTTTTATGGGGGCTTTAACGACTTTTTCTACATTTTCCGCAGAAGTCGTAACGCTGTTTTCACGCACGGAGTACTTGTGGGGATTTATCGCCATGGGGTTACATTTGGGCGGATCGCTGGTGATGACCGCGCTGGGCATACTCACCGTCAACTGGCTTGGAGGGTGAGTATGCCGGCCGGAAAGTGGATAGTATGACTGCATTACCATTTATCGGCATAAATGGAGGGGGCGTACGCATGAAAGGGACCTATCTCAAGTTTTATGTCCACGAGAACCGAAAGCATCATCACCTTCTTGTCTATGAGTGGTTGCTGGAGCACGCTAAAAAACTTGGTATTCATGGTGGTTCGGCTTTCCGCTCTATTGCCGGTTTTGGACGTCATGGCGTGTTGCACGAAGACCATTTTTTCGAGCTGGCCGGTGACTTGCCGGTCGAGGTGGTGTTTGTGGTGAGTGATGAGGAGGCGGAGCGTTTCCTGAATCTCATTCGAGAGGAAGATCTTTCTCTATTCTACGTGAAAGTGCTAGCGGTTGAGTTTGGCATACTGAATGGTGTCGGTGAAAAAAAGAAAATAGAGGACAATTGAGAGACAACGATAGCGCTGCTATGGACTTATCGGTGACGGCGGATATTGATTTCGCGACTTACCCGGTTTTGCAGACAATTCGACAGTGTATCGGGGATGTTTCCGCATTGTCTGTGGTGGCGGCGGCGGCGCTCCAGGAGCTTCTAGAAAAAATCGACTCTCACGCATTTAACCTGGTGATCGTCGGAGAATTTAAGCGCGGCAAAAGCAGCATCACCAACGCGCTGATCGGCGCAAATTTGCTGCCAGTGGGTGTGGTGCCCTTAACCGCCATCGCCACGATTTTGTCATATAGTGATCAATTAACCGTTCAGGTCATCTACCAGAGTGGACAGCGAGAATCGGTCGATTCATCGCGGCTATGGGAATACGTGACAGAAAAAGGCAATCCCAAAAATGAAAAAGGGGTTCAGGAAGTCAGCGTGGGGTATCCATCGACGTGGCTTAAAAACGGGGTCAGGCTGATCGACACACCTGGTATCGGTTCAGTTTACCGGCACAATTCGGCGGTGACATACTCTTTTTTGCCTAAAGCTGACGCCGTTTTATTTTTGCTTTCAGTTGACCAGCCGATAGGGCAGGCAGAGTCAGATTTTCTGAAAGCGGTGGGTGAATATGCCTCAAAGATATTTTTTCTGCTTAACAAGGTGGACACACTCGCTAATGATGACGAGTTAAGCGAGTCGGTTACTTTCTCTTCTCAGGTAATTACTGACGTCCTGAAAAAGCCGGTACGGATTTTTCCGCTCTCGGCACGTCTAGCACTTGAAGCCCAAACGCAACATTCTGATGCACTGCTGGCACAAAGCCGGTTTCCCGAATTTTCCGCAGCGCTCGAGCAGTTTTTGATGAAGGAAAAAGGAAATGTCTTCGTGGCCTCCGTCGCCAGACGCCTAGTCCGCCTGGTTTCTCATGCGCGTTTTACGGCCGAATTGGCGCAGCGGTCTTTAAACACGCCTATCGAAGAATTGCAGCAGAAAATCGCACTCTTCGAGAGCAAACGGGAAGAAGTCGCCCAGGAGAAAAGTGATTTTGTAATTCTTCTTGATGGAGAATCGACAAAACTGCTCGACCACGTCGTAACTGAGGACGTAGAAAATTTCGAACGAGCATTGGCGTCGACAATCGACGCGGCTATCCACAAAAAGTTCAAGGAAATTCAGCAATTGCCATCGCGAGTCCTTTACGAAACGCTGGAGCGCTACGTCATTGACGAGACAAAAAAAGCTTACGACGAATGGCGAGAGAAAGAAGATGAGAAACTATCGGCGGCTTTTCATGCGTTGTGCGCACGGTTCACGGCTAAAATCGATGATGCGATCGATGCGCTTTTCCGTTTTTCATCGGTGCTGTTTGCTATTCCGTTCGATACAGTGCACGCAAAATCGGAATGGAGTATGCAATCGCATTTCTACTATAAATTCTGGACCGAACCGGTAAGCCTCCAAATTATTACATCTTCGCTTATCCTTGCATTGCCTAAATGGATAGGTGACCAGTTGATTTTAAAAGCTGTGCGGAAATATGGAAACGATATGGTCGAAATGCAAGCTGGTCGTGTCCGTTACGATTTTTCCCAACGCCTTGATAAGAGTCTCCACGCTTTTAAAGCCACCTTGTTGGCGCGTATCGACACCACCTTAGCGAGCATCGAATCTGCCGTTCACAAAGGCGCGGAAATGCGAGCGGATAACACCCAGGTTGCTTCTGAACGGAGTCGTGACCTAGACGCTACACTGCAAGTCATGGATGACGTCGCGTGTCGACTGGGCAAAATTCTTGAGCGGTATTAAAGTAGCCCCCCCGTATTCCAGACAATAATTTAGCTGTCATCAGGTACTGAAGGCGGTAAAGCGGTTCCAACATCGATGCGTCATCACGACGAAGCATCGGGTGTGTATGCCGGTTGACAAACCGCACGTTATAGGCGCGGCTTGCCATAGTCCCCAATGTAGACACCCTGAACAGGTGCGTTCAAACGCACCTGTTCAGGGTGTCTACATTACGTTAGCTCTTAAAAATCATCAACATACACCTATGTTGCAATTTAAAGTAATTACATTATAATTACCTTAATGTCCGTTCATTTATTGAGGTAGCGCAATGGCTTATTTAGTTAAAATTGGTAATTCTCAAGGTATAAGAATACCTAAACCACTGATAGAGCAAGCCCATCTTGAAGGAAAAGAACTTGATATCCAGGTTGTAAATCAAGGCATTCTTGTTACTCCTAGCAAAAAGCCAAGAGAAGGATGGAAAAAAGCGATTGAAGCAATCCTTGCAAGCAAGGGATCAGAAAAAACTGACAATGAGTGGTTAGATGCTACATTAACATCAGAAGATGATTTGGAGTGGTGATGGTATCCGTTTCTCGTTTTCAAGTTTGGCTCGTTAGCTTAAATCCAACCAAAGGCAGAGAAATAAACAAAACAAGACCTTGCGTTGTCATTTCACCAAATGAAATGGCAGCATTATCAACAGCTCTTGTTGCTCCTATGACTACCAAAGGTTTTGATTTCCCATGCAGAATCAAGTGTAACTTTAAAGGTAAAAATGGCTTAATACTTTTAGATCAAGTCAGAGCGGTTGATAAAAGAAGATTGGTGAAAAAACTAGGTACGATTGATGAAGATACTCAAATAGAGTTATGTAATGCCTTGCAAGAGTTGTTCGCATATTAAAATTGAGCTAACAAACTCATCCAGAGGGACTTTCAATTTGGTACATTCTTGACATTTTCTTGGTATTAAACATAATACCATTATGGCCACATCAATAGTCCTAGATACCTGCGTATTCATCTCAGCTTTGCGTTCGAGGAAAGGTGCTTCTTTTAAGCTATTGTCAGTAATAGATGATGATAAAATCGGTCTCTATTTATCGGTTCCGCTCATACTAGAATACGAAGCTGTGGCAAAAAGAATGTCGCGTACTATCGGGCTTACACATTCAGATATAGAGGATATTATTGATTATTTATGTGCTATAGGGAAGCACCGACAAGTTCATTTCTTGTGGCGTCCTAATTTAAAAGATCCGGGAGATGATTTTATTCTAGAGTTGTCTGTTGAGTCTGAATGCGATTATATCGTTACACATAATGTTAAAGATTTCGTTGGCTCTGAAAAATTTCAAGTTGAAGTGGTAACGCCACAGAAATTTCTTCGAATAATAGGTGAAATATCATGAGTACAATTAGTTTAAGACTTCCTGATTCCTTGCATGATCGAGTTAGAAAATTAGCGAAGGAAGATAATATATCGATTAATCAGTTTGTTGCTACCGCACTAGCAGAAAAGATGTCTGCTCTTCTTACCGAGGAGTATTTGACTGAAAGAGCGAAGAAAGGGAGCAAAAGGAAATTCAAAACAGCGTTATCTAAAATCAAGAACACTGCGCCAGAAGAAAATGATGTGTTGTAAAAAAATGG
>VAOX01033337.1_pt1 | contig 12827 bp, 11 predicted proteins | sample 3393891 | NCBI WGS metagenome assembly VAOX01 (sample SAMN08290429, study PRJNA428436) | hydrothermal vent metagenome | isolation source: Deep-sea hydrothermal vent chimney | place: Indian Ocean: Southwest Indian Ridge | depth 2822 m m | reverse complement strand
CTTACGAAGCTGTGGCCAAAGCCTATCTCAATGGTTTGAAATTATTGAATGACACTGGACAACCCATGGGAAAAGTCCGCTCTGTTGCTTCTGTCTTTGTCAGCCGGATTGATACGGCTGTCGATTCGCTCATTACATCAAGAGGCGAAGATTTATCCAATGGGCTTGCCGGAAAAATTGCCATCGCCAATTCAAAAATGATCTATCAAAAATTTTTGACCCTTTTTCAAAACCCTGATTTTATCGCGCTCAAAAAACTCGGCGCCCATGTGCAACGCCCGCTTTGGGGCAGCACCGGCACAAAAAACCCGAATTATTCTGATGTGCTTTATATCGAAGAACTGATTGGCCCCCACACGGTCAACACAGCGCCTCCCGCAACAATTGATGCCTTTCGAGATCACGGTAAACTGCGCTTTAGCATTGAAGAAAATGTGGCCGATGCAGAGTCCGTTTTAAGCGAACTTGCGGCCGGGGGCATTGACTTAAATGCCATTACAGAAGATTTGCAGAAAGCCGGGGTAAAAGCCTTTGCCGATTCTTATCAAAACTTGCTGGCGGCCATTACTCAAAAAAAGGAGAGACTGCTTGATCAACACAAAATGCACTACAGCTGAGCTAGGGGATTTTGAGGCATCGGTCCAAGAAACACTGAGCACCCTGCAACAACAAAATGTCGCCAAGCGTCTTTGGGCACAAGATGCCTCGCTTTGGAAAAATGATGCGGCGACTCAGGAAAAAATAAAAAACCGCCTCGGATGGCTCAATCTCGTAGAAGCCATGCCGAAGATGATCGACGAACTACAAACCTTTGCCATCTCAATTGTAGAGGGTGGTTTTAAAGATGTCTTCCTGCTGGGCATGGGCGGAAGCAGTCTCTGCCCCGAAGTGCTCAAACAAACCTTTTCATCCGCACCCGGCTATGCTCGACTCACCGTACTCGATACCACAGATCCCGAAACCATAAAAGATGCCGAAGACTCGTGCGAACTCGAAAAAACACTCTTTATTTTAGCCAGTAAATCGGGCAGCACGATTGAAATGCTGTCACTCTATCGTTATTTTGCCGACCGACTTCAGACCATCGTCGGATCGGATATCGGAAAGCACTTTATTGCCATTACCGATGCCGGTAGTCCGCTAGAGAAAATTGCCGTCGAAAAAAAATTCCGATGTTTTTTTACAACACCCTCGGACGTGGGTGGGCGCTATTCAGCCCTGACTTATTTTGGATTACTGCCTGCGGCCCTGCTGGGTATGGATTTATCTGCCTTACAAAAAAGTGCTCAAAACATGATGCAAGCCTGTTCCGCAGATCAGCCTTTTGAGAAAAATCCCGCCATTCTGCTGGGTGTGATTTTAGGGAAACTCTGCGAAGCAGGACGAAACAAACTCACTTTTATGACTTCGGCATCTCTATCTCATTTTGGCATTTGGGCCGAGCAACTCATTGCAGAAAGCACAGGAAAAGAAGGCAAAGGCATCGTTCCGATTGATAACGAATGTCTTGGGGATCCGCTCGTTTATGGTGACGACCGTTTTTTTATTTACCTACGATCAGAATCAGATGACTGTCATCAATGGGATCAAGTCTTCTCAGACTTTCAAAAAGCAGGACATCCTGTCGTGCAGATCGACCTCAAAAACCGCAGCGACCTGGCAGGAGAATTCTTTCGCTGGGAGATGGCCACTGCCATCGCAGGCGTGATTTTGAACATCAATCCCTTTGATGAACCCAATGTTTCGGAAAGTAAAGAAAATACAATGGCTGTGCTCACGCAATTTGAAAAAACAGGTCAATTGGCATTGCCCCCCGCACAAAGCTATGAAGGGGAGATTTCCATTTCGGGCGATATTGGTGTTGAACCACAATCCTCCCTCTCACAAACCCTCGATATTTTTTTTAAACATGCACCTGAAAATAGCTATGTTGCTTTAATGGCCTACTTCGCTCCTTCAAAAAAATACGCTGCGTGTTTGCAAACATTGCGCACAAAAATTCGGGACAAATACCGCGTCGCAACAACCTTAGGTTACGGGCCACGGTTTCTGCATTCCACGGGACAATTACACAAGGGCGGAAAAAGAAATGGTCTTTTTATTCAGTTTACCATTGATGAAAAAGCAGACTTACCCATTCCAGAAGGCCCTTATAGCTTTGGCATTTTAAAACGGGCACAAGCCCTGGGCGATTTTCATTCCCTGGTCCGTCACAAACGCCAAGTCCTGGACATTCGACTCGGCAAAGATTTTGAAGACGGTTTAGAAAAAGTGATTCAATCGCTCTAAGAAACCCACCCAACACGATAATAAAAAGATGAAAGAAAAAACCTTAAACATCACCAACGGCGATTCGGCTGTGGATGTGATGCAAAGGGGCGGCATTTCGGGTGATTTTCTGCCCTGGCGCGATGTGCTGCATGAGGGGCCAGTGCCTGCAAATCTCTCCTTGCAAGCCCTTTCAGAAGTCAGGGCTTCCTACATTTCAGACTGCGGCTGGGCAACACTTCCAGAAGCAAAAAAAAACTTCGCAGAACGCGACCAACAACTGAGCATATTTCGAAGATATTCAAAAGTCATTTTATGGTTTGAGCATGACCTCTATGATCAATTACAAATCCTACAGATTTTGCATTGGTTTTCCGAGCAGCCTCTGGAAAATACAACACTCACGATGATCTGCACCGATCAGTATCTGGGCATGATTCCACCCAACAAGATCACAGATTTGTGGCCCTACGAACAAAAAATCACAAAAACACAACTCGCTTTAGCAAAAAAAGCCTGGGCCGCTTTTCGGGAATCAAGCCCTGAACTTTGGGCGGAACTCTTAAATGAAAACACGGAGACCTTGCCTTTTCTGGACGGCGCCGTGTTGCGTCTACTGGAGGAATATCCGAGCCTAAAAAATGGTTTGTCCCGTACAGCAGAAAAGGCCTTGGAAATTATTGACGCCGGGGAAGTCCGCCCCATTGAAATTTTTAAACAATACAGAGAAACCGAAGAACGTCTCTTTTTGGGCGATTGGAGTTTTTGGCAAATTTTGAACACTCTGCTTGATGGAGAAAGCGCTTTACTCCGCTTAAAAGATGGAGGTTCCCTCAATCGCCCTCCCGGAGAAAATCAAACCCTCAGCATCACTCCTTTAGGAAAAGTCGTCCTCCTTGGGCAAAAATATGCGCCGATTATACATGACCACTGGATAGGGGGTGTCCATCTCAGTGCAAATTCTTTTTGGATGTGGGATGTGAAAAAGAAGGTCTTGCAGCGAAAAACCCACCTCTAAAAACCAGCCGATACCTTTGTGATTGAGAGAGAGACATCCAAAAAATTGTGTTTTTGCATCTTCAGACCTCACAAGAATGACAAGACTAAAATAGTGCTTACTAGATCAAACAGAGACAAAGTGCCGGGCTTTCTTTACTTGCCTTTATTGACCGCAATCCCCTACACTACACGCGTTTTTCTAAGCCCAAAATTTGATTGTTCATCCTGACCCACATAAGAGGTATTGCATGTCTGACTCATTTTCTCAATCCCGTCCGCACCCCTGGCATGGCCTGGAAATAGGCCCCGATGCGCCGCAAACCGTTCGCGCTTATATTGAAATGACACCGCTCGACCTGGTCAAGTACGAAATTGACAAAGATACAGGCTATCTTACTTTGGATCGGCCCTTGCGTGCCTCTTCGCAATTGCCCGCGCTCTATGGTTTTATCCCCAGAACGTATTGTGGTAATACTGTTGCGACACTGATGGAGGGTTCAGATATTGGTGACGGAGATGCACTGGATATCTGTGTTTTCAGTGAAAGACCGGTTACACGCGCTGAAATTATACTGAATGCCCGTGTCATCGGCGGTGTGCCCATGTTAGATGATGGTGAAGCTGACGATAAAATTATTGCCATTGTTGTCAAAGATGGCGCTTGGGGCGACGTTCGCGATATCTCCGAATTTCCTAAAATCCTTGTTGAGCGAGTTCAGCACTATTTTTTGACCTACAAACAAATTCCAGGAAAAGAAAGCACCGTGCATATCGGTGAAGCCTACGGACGAGCGCACGCCGAGACCGTCATTAAGGCCTCCATGGCAGACTACGCGGAAAAATTCCCGCAAGACTGATCCTGGTTTGTTGTCTGCTATTGGGCTGTGTCTTGAAGAATGTCATTCCCGCTTTTGCGGGAATGACATTCTTCAAATAAATGCATAAGGTCACTTAATCCGCCTAAATCTTCCACTTCAGTCCATTTTTTATGATTTTCGTCCCTTGCCTTAAAAAAGTATCTTGTCAATTCTAACTACTTTTTATAGACTAATGAGTTAATCACTCAGGAAATAGACATGACGCATCAGGAAACAATACAAGAGCTGCGTGCTCACATCAGCCAGAAAATTATTGGCCAGAGTTTATTGGTGAATCGACTGCTCGTTGCGCTTTTGGCCGATGGACATCTTTTGGTTGAAGGCGCACCCGGTCTCGCCAAAACGCGCGCCATCAAGGTACTGGGTGAGGGCATTGAAGCGGACTTTCATCGTATTCAATTTACGCCCGATCTCCTACCTGCTGATTTGACGGGTACCGAAATATTTCGGCCCCAGGATGGCTCTTTTAAATTTCAAAAAGGCCCACTTTTTCACAACCTCGTTTTGTCCGATGAAATCAACCGCGCCCCGGCCAAGGTGCAGTCCGCATTACTTGAAGCCATGGGTGAACGTCAAATTACCGTGGGTTCCGTGACGTATCCGTTGCCGGAACTTTTTTTGGTCATGGCGACACAAAATCCCATTGAACAAGAAGGCACTTATCCTTTGCCTGAAGCCCAACTCGACCGTTTTTTGATGCATGTGAATATCGACTATCCTGACGCCGAAACAGAAAAAGCCATTTTGCACCTGGCGCGCGGCGAGGCGCGTCATGAAAAACAAAAAGAAGTCTTTACGCCCATTTCACAGAAAAGCATCTTTGCCGCCCGTGAAGAAATTCTGGATCTGCATATGGCGGACAATATCGAAGCTTATTTATTACAAATTATTTTAGCCACACGAAATCCCGCAGCTTACGATGAAAGCTTGGGGAAATGGCTGCAATATGGTGCAAGCCCGCGTGCAACCATTGCCCTGGATCGTTGTGCGCGTGCCCATGCCTGGCTGGATGGTCGGGATTTTGTCGGGCCGGAGGATATTCAGAGCATGGCCTTTGATGTCCTGCGTCATCGGGTTTTGCTGAGCTACGAAGCCGAAGCTGAGGGCATTACGCCCGACCGCTTTATCGAGGCATTACTTTCTCGTATTGCCGTTCCTTAAAAATTCGATTACTTGAAACCATGTCTTTCGGATTTAAAACCCAGACCTTATCTTCTGCCGCCCCGGATCAATCCCCCAAGCGTGCCTTGATTTCAGATCCCGTGCAGCTCAGCAAAGAAACCTTGATTGCCATGTATGCCCCGGCAGCAGGCCTCTCCTTAAAATCCACAAAAATCCGCGCCCAGCAAGGAGGGCAATATCTTTCGCCTTTTAAAGGACGTGGCATGGAGTTTGATGAAGTCCGTCCCTATCAGCCGGGGGATGATGTGCGTACGATGGATTGGCGTGTGACGGCGCGCACGGGAAAACCGCACACCAAGCGTTTTCGTGAGGAGCGAGAACGCTCCGTTTTATTTTGGGTGGATTATCGTGCGCCCATGTTTTTTGCGACACGTGGGGTTTTTAAATCTGTTTTTGCTGCCCATGCGGCGGCGCTTCTGGCTTGGAGCGCGGTGCGTCACGGCGACCGTTTGGGTGGGCTTGTTTTTTCGGAAACCCAGCATCACGAAATTCGTCCGCAGCGCGGTAAAAAAGGGGTACTGCATTTTATTCAGGCCTTGGTAAAATATCATGTGCGAGAGACGCATTTATCACAGGTGCATACGCAGGAAGAAGTCGAAACAGCGGCCTGCCAGTCCCTTATTCGTTTGCGTCGTGTGGCCCGGCCTGGCAGCCTTGTGTTTTTAATGAGTGATTTTCGTGCCATGGGGGAGCAGAGTGAGGCCCATTTGGCGCAACTTTCGAGACATTGTGACGTGCTCATGTTTTCTATTTCAGATGCCTTAGAGCGAAATCTGCCGCCTGCGGGGCACTATCGTCTCAGTCAGGGGGGAAAGTCTCTCTCCCTAAATACCCATGATCGAAACCTGAGAGAAAACTATCGACAAAAATTTCAGACCCGGCAGGCCGATTTAAAAAACCTGTCACGACGCTATGGGATCTATCTCTTGTCCTGTTCGACAAACGATGATCCTTTGTTGACCCTGCAACGTGGACTGGGGCAACAACGCAGCGGGAGGCGCGTTTAAGTGGACGGCCCGGCGGCGACACTCAGTTTACGTGATATTCATTTGCCCGATGCCGTTTCCTGGTGGCCACCCGCCCCTGGATGGTGGGTCTTGTTGGTCTTGTGTCTTTTGATCGTGTTTTCTGTGTGGCTCTTTCGATTGATCAAATACAGACGCAGTGTTCGGGTTGCAGCCATTCAGGCATTACAAGAGATCTCTGCGACGTTTTTGCTGGAAAAGGACGCACATCAACTCGTGAAATCGCTTTCAATTTTGTTGCGTCGTATTTGTTTAAGTTATTTTCCACGCAGCGAGGTTGCGGGGCTTACGGGTGAAAAATGGCTCGCATTTCTGGATCATTGTTTGGATTGGGGCAATGTGTCCGAGCGTTTTAGCCAAGGCGCAGGTCGCAGCCTGATTACGGCACCGTATCAGCCGCAGTCGACTTTGCAAGGGCAGCAGTTATTGAATCTTTGTCAGCATTGGGTCAAGGCCCTGCCCCTTCTAAAAGGAAAACACCCATGATTCATTTTGAGTGGCCCTGGCTCTTGTGGTTAATTCCTTTGCCTTTTATTTTACGGCGATTTTTACCGGCGGTTGCGCCTGCTCAGGAAGCCGCTTTACGTGTTCCGTTTTTATCCGAATTTTCTGAGATGCGAAGGTCGACGCAACAGGGTGTGTCGGGGCGTTTAATTTTGTACTTTGCTTTTTTAGCGTGGCTCTTGCTGGTGCTTGCGAGTGCCAGACCACAGTGGTTAGGTGAGCCGATTGAAATCCCCGTGAGTGGTCGTAATCTCATGTTGGCCGTAGATCTCTCCGGCAGTATGGAAGTAGAAGATTTTGAACTGAATGGAAAAACGGTCAACCGTTTGGTCGCGACACAAGCCGTCGCCAGCGCATTTATCGACCGACGTGTGGGAGATAGACTGGGTTTGATTCTTTTTGGTCGTCAGGCCTATTTGCAAACGCCGCTTACTTTTGATCGTAAGACTTTAAAAACCCTCTTGCAGGAGGCCGTCATTGGTTTGGCCGGGCAGGAAACGGCCATTGGTGATGCCATTGGTTTGGCCGTAAAACGTCTGCGCGAAAATGATACGGATACGGGTCAGCGGGTCATGATTCTCTTGACCGATGGTGCAAATACAGCAGGCGAGGTGGAACCACTCAAGGCGGCAGAAATGGCGGCGGCGGAAGATTTAAAAATATACACCATCGGCATCGGTGCGGATGAGATGATCGTGCGTTCTTTTTTCGGATCCCGTAAAATCAACCCCTCTGCCGACTTAGATGAAAAGACGCTCACGGCCATCGCGGAAAAAACAGGGGGACGATATTTTCGCGCCCGTGATACAAAAGCCTTGGCGGAAATCTATACCTTGCTCGACGAACTCGAACCGGTCGAGCAAGAGCAGCAACGCTTTCGTCCGACCAGCGCACTCTATCCCTGGCCCTTGGGCGCAGCCATTATTATTGCAGGATTGATCCTTTTGAAACGCAGTCTGCCCCGTTTTTCAGTGAAAGCCAAACGATCAGCAAAACAGCAAGATGCGGGGTTTCAACCATGATGGATGACTTCCATTTTTTGCGTCCAGACTGGCTTTACGGACTGCCTGTCTTGTTTCTTTTGTTGTGGCTTTATCGACGTCGAAAAGCCGAGAGCCGATCCTGGCAAAACGTTTGTGATCCTGCATTATTACCGCATTTACTGGTTGCGCAAGCCGAAGATCGCCGTGTGCAATATGTGTTGCCTGTTCTTTTTTTGAGTGGTTTACTGGGGATTCTCGCACTCGCAGGCCCGGTTTGGCAGGAATTGGAGCAACCCGTTTTTCGTAAACAATCGGCCTGGGTGGTGGTTTTGGATTTGTCGCGTTCAATGGATGCCGGAGATATCGCGCCGACCCGATTGACCCGCGCCCGTCTTAAATTGATCGATTTGCTCAAACAACGTGGAGAAGGCCAGACCGCGCTCATTGTGTATGCAGCCGCACCTTTTGTGGTGAGTCCGCTCACGCAGGATGCGGGGACGATTATCGCCCAGGTCTCGGCCTTAAAAACAGCGCTTGTGCCCAATCAAGGCAGTCGTCCTGATCTTGCCCTGAAAAGAGCGGGTGAGCTTTTGCGGCAAGCGGGGGTCGCCAGTGGCCGCGTGTTGCTGATTACGGATGGTTTAGAGAATGTCCCTCGCTCAGAGATGGAAAATGCCGTATCCAGACTCAAAAGTCAGGGGCACCGTCTGTCTATTTTGGGTGTAGGGACTTTAGAGGGCGCACCAATTACGATTCCAGAAGGTGGTTTTTTGAAAGACGAAAATGGTGAGATTGTTATTCCCAAATTGAGCGAGGTGGCCTTGGCTCAATTGGCGCGTTTGGGCGATGGAGACTATGCCCGTTTGTCCGTGACCGAAGCGGATCTGAAGCGAATTTTTGCAGAAGAGACCGCAGAACGATTTGAGACAGAAAGCGAAGACACGGGCATGACCTCTGATCGTTGGCGAGAGGAAGGGCCGTGGTTGCTCTTGCCGCTTTTGTTTCTTGCCGCACTTGTTTTTCGACGTGGGGTGTTGGCCGTGTTTTTATTGTTGTTGATGTTTTTTCCGACGACTGCACATGCCCTGGATTGGGATGCCCTCTGGTCTCGTCAGGATCAACGTGCCGCCGGATTGTTTGAAAAAAAAGAAGAAGCCGCCGCCGCCACACTCTTTAAAGATCCCGAATGGAAGGCCGCCTCACATTATCGTGCCGGGGATTACGAAAAGAGTATTGCGGCATTGGAAGGACTGGACACACCTGATACCCTCTACAATAAAGCCAATGCCTTGGCGCAATTGGGCCGTCTTCCAGAGGCGTTACAGGCCTATGATGCGGCCTTAGAAGCCGATGCAAAACATGAAGACGCCGCCTATAATCGAGCGCAGGTCAAGGCACAATTGGATCAGCAAAACCAAGAGAATCAGCAAGCGCAGGAAGGGGATGGCGAACCCAAAGAGGGAGAAGAAGGAGAGCCCTCGGATCAAGCGGGGGAAGGCCAAGAGGATCAAGAGGGCCAAGACAATGAATCTGATTCGGAGGCCTCACAAGACGCGGGTGCGGACGGACAAAAAGAGGAGGATGCAAAATCGACACAAGCCGGGAAAGAAGGCGAAGCCTCTGATGATGAAAAAGAACAAGAAACGGCAGAAGATGCTCAAGCTCCAGAAAATAAAGATGATGCGGAAGAGGAAGGTGCATTGCCCGAATCTCAGCGCGCTCAACTTAATGAAGAGGGTGAATCTCAGTTAGCCAATGAACAATGGTTGCGTCGTATTCCCGATGATCCAGGCGGATTGTTGCGTCGTAAATTTCGTTTGCAATCTCAAAAAAATCGACAAAATGGGCAACACGAGGAAAAGGCATGGTAGTCTCAAAACGAACAGCTCTTGTACTTTTATGGGTTTTTATTTTTTTGTTTTTTGGAAAGACGACTTTTGCGCTTGAAATCAAGGTCACACCCGACCGGGCGCAGATCTTTTTAGACGAGTCCTTCAGTCTTGTTTTTACGGCAGACGGCGGTGTAGATGGTGAACCCAATTTTGCTTTTTTGGCCCAGAATTTTGAAATTTTACGGCAGAGTGAAAGCAGCAGAATGCAGATCATCAACGGCACACTCACGCGAAAAAAAGAATGGACCGTGACCTTAATGGCAAAGTCGGCGGGCACTTTTATGATTCCACCCATTGCTTTTGGGGATGATCGCAGTCAAGTCATGGCACTGAACGTTGAGCCCGCCAAAAAACCGGAGGCCAACGAAGATGCTGCTCCCATCTTCATTGAAGTCTCCGTCGATTCAACGACTGCCTATGTGCAATCTCAGGTGGTCTTCACGATGCGTCTTTTTCGTGCGCAGACCTTGACCAATGCCAGTTTATCCGAACCCAAGCTCAGTGATGCCGATGCTGTGATTGAACGACTGGGGGATGACCGGCAGTTTGAGACCACACGTAATGGTCAAAACTACCTCGTGCTTGAACGACGTTACGCCATTTTCCCCCAACAAAGCGGGACATTGACCGTGGACCCCATTCAATTTGAGGGACAATTGGTGGGTCGTTTTCAAAACAGAACCTTTTTCAATCAGGGCGGCGGTGTTCGTCGTCTACGTTCAAAAAGCCTTACCCTGGATATTCAAGCCGTGCCCCAGGATAAAGTGCGGGGGCGATGGCTGCCCGCAAAAGATCTTCTTATTTACGAACAATGGCCGGAAATCGAAAATGAGGCCGAGCGTTTTAAAGCGGGAGAGCCGGTGACACGCACTTTGATCCTAAAAGCCACGGGCTTAACGGCGGCACAATTGCCCGAAATCCCTTTGAATTTACCCAAAGGGTTCAAGTCTTATCCCGATCAACCCGAACTCAAAGATCAGAAAAAACTCTCGGGACTTGTGGGCATTCGACGGGAAAAAATTGCCCTGATTCCCACCGCGCCCGGCAACTACATTTTGCCTGCGATTGAGATTCCCTGGTGGAATACAAAATTGGAACGTATGGAAATGGCACGTCTGCCCGAACGACGGATTACGGTTGCCCCTGCCGTGCAAACAGGGCAATCAGAGCTCCTTCCCCCGCAAAATGTGCCTACAACAGCCCCTGGAATCGTCCTGCCTCAAAATGCCTTGGAAAACACGCCAAAGACTTCTGGTTTTTGGTCTTTATTGAGTTTGGTCTTGGGTTTAGGCTGGGGGATTACCTTGATTCTTTGGTGGGGTTCACGGCAAAAGACGAATGCCGCGACAAAGTCTGGCACAGACGAGGGGCTGAAACCTGATTTCAGCCCTATCAAAAAAGAACTCAAAAAATCTTGTTTAAAAAATGACGCCAAAGCAAGCAAAGAAGCGCTTTTATCCTGGGCACGTCTGCGCTGGCCTGCACGTCCCGCAAGTTTGGGGGACATCCGAAACAAAGTGCCCTCGGCCTTGGCGGATGAAATCGCAAACCTTAATGCCGTCCTTTATCGCCCCGGTGAAGCCACCTGGGATGCAGGGGCGACATTGTGGCATGTGTTTGAAAAAGCAGATGCAGGAAAGGCGGATCAAAAATCAAGAAAAGCCGAAGGCCTGGCCCCGATGGTGCCCTAGGAGGCTATCCGAGAATAGGCCTAGCTACCCCGAACAAGCGATTTTGTCCCATCATTTTCAAACCCGGAATAGTATTTTTAGGTTTTTTGAGGATTAGGGCATTGAGTTATTTGAATCTTAAGGCTTTTAATGTCGATGCTCAAAATTGACATTAAAAGTACATAAGGTACATTATGTAGACTCTTGGGAGGGGGACATCATGAAAAATATGGCAGCCAAAGAAGCACGTGCTCATTTTGGCGAATTAATGGATACCGTTCAGCGTGAGCCCGTCTCAATCGAAAAACATGGACGACCGGTTGCAGTGCTTCTATCAGCAGCAGCGTATGAAAAAATGAAGCGTGAACACCTCCAGACACAGGTCAGCGTTGGGTTTGAACAGCTTGATCAGGGTCAGTATGCTGAGCGGTCTGTGGCAGAAATTCTAGAACACGCTAAAATACGCCATGAAAAAATATAGACTTGCCCTTCAAGCAGAACAGGATCTAATTGGAATTTTGCTCCTGGGCATGGAAACTTGGGGGTATGATCAAGCGAAGAAATACGCCAATGAATTGCATGATTGTTTTAATACACTTGCCGAAAACCCAAAAATAGGTGTCACAAGAAAAGACCTCAAGGAATGTCCTCAGAGTTTTGTAAAGGGTTCTCACGTCATCTTTTATCGAATGGCCGGAAAAATTATTGAAATTTCAAGGGTGCTCCCTCAGAGTATGGATATAGAGACCTTTTTTTAGTAAGTTACCTAAACGGGGGCGCTGTTACTTTGGGACAGGGTGTATATAGATTGTTGTGTAAGGAGTCACAATATATTTTCATTAATTTCAATGTGTTGCAGTATTTATCTCCTGGAACTTAATATACCTGAGAATATTCTGAATGAGTCGATTTTTCATAAAATTAAATAGAGCTTTTTGTGGTCAACAAGGCTTATTTTGAATTTGTCAAGCCCTGATACGACAGAATGTACCAGGAAAGTTTCAAGGTACGACCATTTACTGAATTTATCTAAGTCATCCCATGATGACTGGCAACTATCCTGCACCCACACTGAGTATACATTTCATCAGCTTTCCCCCTATATTGGGAAACTTAAGAGTTCAATTGCTAGAGACCTCATCCAGAAGTTTTCCAGACCTAATGACATTGTTGTCGATGTATTTAGTGGTAGCGGAACCGTCCCCTTGGAAGCAGCAATCCTTGGCCGAAGAGTTTATGCTTCAGATGCAAGTCCTTACGCGATGACGCTGACACGGGGCAAACTTTTTGCCCCCGCTACTCTAGAAGAAGCGGTAATCCCCCCGAAATTAACAGGGGTTTAGAGTAGAGAGTTTTGTTTTATAGGCATTTCTAGTTTCATAGCTGGCGTAATGCCACCGATGGCCATGTTAGGACGTTCGTTATT
>VAOX01015393.1_pt1 | contig 12837 bp, 16 predicted proteins | sample 3393891 | NCBI WGS metagenome assembly VAOX01 (sample SAMN08290429, study PRJNA428436) | hydrothermal vent metagenome | isolation source: Deep-sea hydrothermal vent chimney | place: Indian Ocean: Southwest Indian Ridge | depth 2822 m m | reverse complement strand
TTCTGTTAAAAAAAAACTGAATCAGTCCGAGGCTAAAGTAGCTACTGTCAACAGCTCTAATCCGACGAATACAGGTCAGGTACAAAGTGTTGTTGCTTTAAGAACGAGTACCGATCTAGAACAAGAAAATATAAATGCACAGATCACTAACGTTACGCCTGAAATTAAATCTAAAATATTAGAAACCAAGCAGGTTAATACGCCTACTGAAGCAGTAAAGCCAGTTATGACTTCTAACGATCCATGGCACTCATTAGTTGCTGGGTTAAATATTCATGGGCTCGAAAAACAGTTATTAATGAACTGCGTTGTGCTTTCCAATAATGACAATCATTATGAATTGGCTGTGGCTCCGATTAATTCGAGTTTATTGACAAAAGAGCGTCAGAACAAAATTGAAAGTTTAATTTCAAACAGTCTTGGTACTAAAGTGATTTTAAATATTAGTGTTCAAGAAACCAATGGTGAAACTCTTTCTCAAAAAAACGTACGGCAATTAGAAATAGATAATGAAAGAGCGAAACAATCCATTAATAACGATAAAAATGTTCAAGATATAATTGATACATTTTCGGCTTCAATTAATACCAAAAGTGTAAAACCCATTTAATACTAAATTAACGAGCAACTCTATAGGAAAATATTATGAAAGGCGGATTAGGCAATTTAATGAAACAAGCCCAAAAAATGCAAGAGGATATGAAAAAAGCTCAGGAAGAGGCTGCATTATTGGAAGTAACCGGAAAGTCAGGTGGTGGTCTAGTGACTGTTGTGATGACTGGTCGACACGATGTTAAGCGCGTTAAAATTGATGATAGTTTATTAAATGACGATAAAGACATGTTGGAGGATTTAGTAGCAGCTGCTATGAACGATGCTGTTCGACAAGTAGAAGAAGCTACTAAAGATCAGTTCTCGTCACTGGGCGACGGTTTAAATTTACCGCCAGGATTTAAACTACCGTTTTAATTATGTCATTTAGTCCGTTAATAAGTCAGTTAATTGAATCTTTTCGTTGCCTACCCGGTGTTGGACCAAAATCGGCACAACGGATGGTGTTTCATTTACTGGAGCGCGATAGAAATGGTGCAAAATTATTAGCAGAAAAAATTCTTGTGACAATAGATCAAGTTGGAAATTGTTCATTGTGCCGTACCTTTTCTGAAAAAGAACTGTGTTCTATTTGCAGTAGTCAAAAGCGAAATACTTCTGTTTTGTGTGTTGTCGAAAGTCCGATTGATGTAGTTGCTATTGAAAACTCAACTGACTTTATGGGGCGCTATTTTGTATTACTTGGACACTTATCGCCTCTTGATGGAATAATGCCAAATGATATTGGCTTGGATATCTTAAGTCAACGTATTGCTACATCGGATTTAACAGAAATAATTTTAGCTACAAATTCTACTGTTGAAGGTGAGACAACCGCTTACTACATATCAGAAATGTTAAAAGACAGTGGTATTAAAATAACGCGAATTGCTCATGGCGTGCCTGTCGGAGGTGAGTTGGAATTTGTTGATGGCGGTACTTTATCGCACGCATTTTCTGGCCGTCATGAAATGTAGTTGGAATAATTACTTTGAAAATTGCTTCATGAACGTGGCGGTTTCGGTGCACAATGTTTTAAAGTGATTGTAACTGTTTAAATCTAATTCACAAACCTTGCTATGCCTATCTGCAAAAAATAACCCTATTGGTTTATCACCAACGTGAACCGACATCGCAAAAAATGTTTGGCTGGTGCAGAGTTTTTTAATTTCTGGTGGAGTTAATGGCCACATTTTTTTTAAATTAGTACTGTTGAGCCAAATAGCTTGTTGTTTTTCTAACAAAATGTAAAATAAATTTCGTGTTCGTAAATTAACTGACATTGAGTTAAACTCTAGATCATTATCAGCACCGGCTGAGGCACTTATTTTTAATAGGTTTTTTTCACTATTGAGCATTAAAAAGACTACTCTATTTAATCCTATGCCATCGTGCATGCCTTTTAACACTAAGGTCATAACATCATTGATATTTTTTAATGAGCTACTATCTTCTTTTAGTGTGTGTAAAACTTCTTGTAGTATATTGACTTGGGGTAATAAACAGATTGTTGCTGATTCTTGTTGTTCTTTTAGTACTTTTTTCTCCGGCGCTGGAAGTAATGGCAGATGATAGGCCAGAGGTCTAATTTTATATTGACTGGAATGCCTTGCCACTTTCGCTGCTAGTTGATGCACATCGGCAACTAATTGGTCATTACTGACCTCTAACCATTCAGCTGCGTCTTGTTCAATTTGTAACGTTTTTTCATTGTACCAGTTAAACTCGGCATGGCGGATTAATTGCACTGCTAACATAATGCCATAAGAGCGCGGTTGAGCCGTATTTTCTGGTATGAGTGCTTCTTGTACCAAAACAGGTAGTAGCCATTTTTTTGCTAGTAACAACGTTAAATTGTCCAACGTGAAACCTAAGACAATGTATTCTGCTTCTTCAGTCGCTATATTTTTTTCTTGGCGCATTTTATAAATGCTTTTTAATTTGCTGGGGGCATAAATTGCCACAATAATCTCACCTAGAAAATACAATAACGAGGCGACATAAACTTCATCCGGGGTCATGTCTTTTCGGATGTTAGCCCATGCTAATGCTTGTGCAGCAGCATGATAGGCGCGTGAATAGGTTATTAATAATAATTCTCGCGATTCTGCTGATACATTTTCTTCTATTGAGGGTAGTCTGTTAGGTAATAAATTGACTTTTTCTGTGCCCATAATCATTAATGCTTGATTAATCGAGGTTATATCGGTACGCAGACTACCGCGTGTTTGATTATTGGATATACGAAGAACCTGAACACAAAGAGCAGGATCTTCTTCAATTACGTCTACTATCTGGTGTATTTCGGCTTTATCGTTAGTACATAGTGAATGTAGTTTTGAAATAGTACTCTTTAAAACTGGAATAGGCTTACTTCCAATTTTATTCCCCCAATTTTGTAAATTTTCATTCATTTGATTAAATTTATTTTGTCATTAATTTTTATATAATTATGGATGGTTATCGGTAGCGCGCTTGGTAAGCTTTAGAGTTAAAGATTTAATTCTTTACTATCATTGGCTTACTGTCTAACTAAATGTAGGGTTTAGGGATAAACAGCATGAAAAATAAGGGATACATTACTCAAGTAAATAGCCATCTTGTCGATACAGATAGAAAATAAATAATTAAATTTTATGAGAATCTAAAAATAAATGAAATTTATTCTTGGCATCGTATCAGTTTTTGCTGCAGTAATAGGTGGTTATCTATTGTCGCATGGTGATTTAATTTTATTATATCAACCATTTGAATTGTTAATTATCTTAGGCGGAGCAATGGGTTCTTTTGTTATTGCTAATCCAAAGACTGTTATTATCTCGTCCATAAAAGGTCTTTTTGCATTATTAAAAGGCACTTTATATGGTAAGAAACACTATATGGATATTTTGGGTTTGATGTTTGATTTGTTTTCTAAATCTCGAAAAGAAGGTTTAATGGCTTTAGAAACAGACATTGAAGAACCCGAACAGAGTCCTATATTTCAGAAATATCCTAAAATATTATCAAATCATCATTTAATAGACTTCATTAGTGATTATTTGCGGTTAATGGTGGGTGGCAATATGAATGCCTTTGAGTTAGAAAATTTAATGGATTTAGAACTCGAAACCCACCATCATGAAGCTGAAAAAGCCAGTAGCGCAATTACCTTAATGTCTGACGGACTACCTGCTTTTGGTATTGTTGCTGCAGTCATGGGGGTTGTTATTACGATGGGTTTTATTTCTGAACCACCGGAAGTATTAGGAGCCCACGTTGGTGCAGCATTAGTAGGAACATTTCTAGGAATATTATTAGCGTATGGTTTTGTCGGGCCAATGGGCACGGCTATGGCTGCCCAAGAAGAAGAAGAAAGTAAATTATACGAATGTATTAAAGTTTGTGTTTTAGCTACATTAAATGGCTATACCCCTCAGATAGCTGTTGAATTCGGTCGAAAAGCTTTGTTTTCAAATGTTAGGCCGGGTTTTGTTGAGTTAGAAAATTTTATCAAAGACAATAAATAATATTTATAAATGGTGACCTATGGCAGATGATAAACGCCAGCCAATAGTCGTTAAAAAAATAATTAAAGGTGGCCATGGTCATCATGGTGGTGCATGGAAAGTCGCATATGCTGATTTTGTAACAGCGATGATGGCTTTCTTTTTAATGTTATGGTTATTAGGTTCTGCAAGTGGTGAGCAACGTCAGGCCATTGCGGACTTCTTTCAAAATCCATCTGCTGTACAAGGACCAGGTGGTGCTAGCACTAGCATGATACAACTTGGTTCTTCGATGGAAATGCCTAAATCTGGCGATGATGATCAAAAGAAACAATCAGATTCCGGTGATGAACCTCCAAAGAGTGACGAAAAAACAAAACAAAAAGAAAAAGAAAAAGAAAAAGAAAAGGCCGAAGATAATCGTCGATTAGATTCTTTGTTAATTAAATTAAAAGAGTCTATTGATAAAAGCCAGGCATTAAAACCATTTAAAGATCAATTATTAATCCAAATAATGCCTGAGGGTTTACGTGTTCAAATTCTTGATAAAGAAAATCGGGCGATGTTTGAATCAGCTAGTCCAGATCCAAAGTATTACACTAAAGCGTTATTACGTGAAGTTGCCGAAACTATTAATTCGGTGCCGAATAAAATTAGTATTACTGGTCATACTGATGCATCACCATTTTCAAGTAAGCGTCGTGATTACAGTAATTGGGAGTTATCAGCAGAGCGTGCTAATTCGGCAAGAAGGGAGCTTGTAATTGGAGGGTTAAATAAGAATAAAATTGCAAGGGTCGTTGGTTTAGGTTCATCTGTGTTATTTGACAGAACCAACCCAAATGGTGCTGTAAACAGACGCATTAGTATTATAATAATGAACATGGAAACACTAAAAGATTTACAGATCAATGAAGGCAACGAAAAAACTGTTAAGGAAAAAGGCAGTAATAAAAAGAAGGCTAAAAAGACTGGTGGTAAAAAGAGAACTAAAACTACCAAAAAAAATTAATAGGTGACTATTCGTTATTCTTGAATAATTCTTGTATAACTGGCGTATCGTCTTTGGGTAATTTGCTTATTATCTAATGCACTTTTAACCGCACATCCGGGTTCATTGATGTGTTTGCAATCTCTAAATTTGCACTGATCAATAAATTCTCTAAACTCACGAAATGACCACGCTGCTTCAAGGTGGTTTATCTGCCATAGTTTAAACTCACGAACTCCTGGAGAATCTATTATTGAGCCAGTTGTTGGCATATGGTAAAGCGTGGTGGTACTCGTGGTGTGTTTACCCAAATTTATTGAATCATTTAATGCTCGTGTTTTTAAATTTAATTCTGGTAATAAAAAATTGATTAAAGAGGATTTACCAACACCCGATTGACCAACAAAAATACTAGTGTGATTACTCAATTTATTAGTAAACAATGTCATGCTGTCAGCATTAAAACTACTGGTGAAATACAGTTGATACTCTAACTTTTCATAGTGTTCAAATTTATTTTTTAACTCAATAAACTCAGCGTCACTGAGTAAGTCAATTTTATTGATAATTAAAACTGGTGTGATTTTTAGTAATTCTGCAGCGACCAAATAATTGTCAATTAGAGATAGATCATAATAAGGTTTAATGGCACAAACAATTAACATTTGAGTAATGTTAGCGGCAATGGGTTTCACTATACCACTATTATTGGGTCTTGATAATAATGTTGTTCTAGAGTCTAGTGCTGTTACGACACCTTGTTTATTTGTTGATTTATTCGAGAGTTTTTCCCAAATAACACGATCTCCACAAACTATCGTCTCAAGTTTTTTTCGGGGTATACATCGGAAATGGTTGCCATTTGAATCTTCAATGATCAGTTCAGCACCATGTTTAGCAATAACTAAACCAGCATATTTTTCGGAAATTACTTTAGTATTTTGCAATAGAATCTATCACTAGGGTTAGCTTGGCAGTAAAATATTTATTTTAGCAGCACAGATAAAATCATTAATTGATAAACCTTGGACTGAATGAGTACTAAATTCAATATGACATTTGTTGTAGCCAAATGTGATATCTGGGTGATGATCTTCCTGATGAACAGTCCATACGACTGCATTTACAAATGCAGTCGTTTTATAATAATTTTTAAACTGAAAGTCACAGAAAATAATATTAGCAACTTTATCAAAAGCCCAGCCACTTATTTCAGACAAATATTGATTAATATCTGACTCCTTTAGTAACTCTGGAGTCTTAGTGCATGAATTGTTAATCAGGTTGGTCATGTCGCTATTTTTTAAATTTGTAATATGAGTTGTTAAGGTATTCGGTTACATTGACAACTTCATCATCATGCAAGCCAGCATTAGTATTAATATCACAGGCTTTGACACGTTGTACTAACATAGAATAGTTTTTAACAAAGCGGTTGTCGCGAGTGTATATTTCAGAACCGTCTTTACCGTATTTGGCAATATGGCACGATGTGCAATTTTTGTCGTGTTCAGTTTTACCATTTTTTAAATCAACTGCATTTGCAGTATTTAGAGCCATCATTAAACTAAGTGAAAAAATTAATTTAATCTTCATATTTATCTTCCTATTATTTTTGTGGTATCAAATTAGCAATTCGTACTGATGCCGGTGGATGCGAATCATGAAAAGCAGAATAAAGTGGATCGGGTGTTAATGTATTTGCATTTTCCTTGTATAACTTCACCAAGGCTTGAACAAGAACTTTTGCATCACTTTGTTGTGCCGCATAATCATCAGCTTCAAACTCATGTTTTCGACTAAAGTACGCCATGATTGGTTGTAAGTAAATACTGAATAGGGGGGAGACCAATAAAAATAAAATTAATGCCATATAGGTTGAGGGAGCATCTACCCCAAGAGCTGCATAGAAAGGAGTGAATTGCATTAACCATCCTAATAGCGCTAAACCAAATAAGCTCATTATCGCCATAACAATAATTTGTTTAATAATGTGTTTATGTTTAAAGTGACCCAGTTCATGTGCTAAAACGGCTTCTATTTCTTTGGCATTAAGTGATTCGAGTAAGGTGTCGAAAAAAACAATGCGTTTATTGTTTCCCATGCCTGTAAAATAAGCATTACCATGACTTGAGCGTCGGGAGCCGTCCATGACATAGATGCCATTATTTGAAAAGCCACATTTTTTCAAAAGTTGGGTAATGGTGTCTTTTAATTCTTTATCATCGAGTTCTTTAAATTTATTAAATATTGGTGCAATAAAAGCCGGGTAGGCCCACATCATTAATAAACTAAAGCCCATCCACACCAGCCAGACATACAACCACCAATACTGACCTGCTGTTTCCATCAGCCACAATACGACAGCGATTAGTGGTGTTGCGATGACTAACATTAGAGCTGTTTGTTTTACTGAATCAATCAAGAAAATGGATATTGTTGATTTATTAAAGCCAAATTGTTGTTCGATTTTAAAGGTACGATATAAGCCAAATGGTAAATCAATAATACCCATTACCAAAAATAAGCCTAGAAATACCACAACACCATTCCAAGGGCTACTCAATCCAAATTGAGCGATATATTGATCTAAAAGTTGTAAGCCACCACCAATTGTCCAAACGACCAGTAATACGCTACTAAAGATTAATTCAATAATGCTAAAGTTTAATTTTACCGTAGTATAGTCCGCAGCTTTTTGGTGTTCCTTTAACTCAATTTTGTCGCTAAAGGCATCAGGAACATGACTTCGATGTGCACGTACGTGTGCAATATTACGCTTTATAAGCCACAACTGAACGAAAAGTGAACAAAATAATGCCAGTAAAAATACTATGGTTATTGCGTGCATATTAAACGGTAAGACTCCGGGTTGATCAGTTATTTACAGTAAATAGTTAATTAGAATATATCATATTATGCTATTCTAGTTTGCTTATGATTGAGTTATAAATAATTAAATTATATTGAAAAGGAAACATTAAAAAATGGCACAAGATCCTAATAATTTAATTTGGATTGACCTTGAAATGACCGGTTTAGATACAGTAAACGACGTCATTATCGAGATAGCTACAATTGTAACTGATGGCAACTTAAACATTTTGAGTGAAGGACCTGTTTTTGCCATTCATCAGACAGAGACGGTGATGAATGCCATGGATGACTGGAATACCAAACAGCATGGTAACTCTGGGCTGACTGAGCGTGTGTTAAAAAGTAGTGCGACTGCACAGGATGCTGAAATGGCAACAATCGCATTTTTAAAAGAGTACGTTGCTGAGGGTGTATCGCCAATGTGTGGTAATAGTATTTGTCAGGATCGCCGCTTTATGGCTAGATTAATGCCTGATCTGGAAAAGTATTTTCACTATCGGCATTTAGATGTCAGTACAATTAAGGAACTAGCAAAACGCTGGTCACCAGATGTCACGAATGGTATGACCAAACAAGGCGCGCATCTTGCCATGGCAGACATAGTTGATTCAATTGAAGAATTAAAACATTATCGTGATAAATTTTTTATTCTGCCCGCGTAAAATTAATCCCTAGTCTAAAACAGGTTCAGCTCCACCTCCATCTAATTAGTTCGATTCCTATTTATCCACAATAGAGTCAATTTTCTGGCGTGCTCAGTTCCAGTTTTTATAACTATCTGATCTTTATATATTTATTTTAATACAACTCCTATGGCATGTGTTTTGCAGAAATAGTCCCATATTAGGAGGAGTATTATTGTGGCTGCAGATAAAGATGTAGAGTTAGCCCCGGCAAAGTCGGGCATTAGTATGAAAGTAATTATTATTATTATTGCAATTGTAATGGTAGTTGTAATTGCTGGCTCAATTGGATTAACCGTGGTGTTGTTGTCCGGTGACGCTGAAAAAAGCAGTTCATCTGATTCAACTACCGCTGAACAAGATGATCAAACGTTGTCTGAAGACATCAGTAAACCCTCAATTTATTACCTATTAAAACCTGACTTTGTCATCAATTTTGAAAGTGAAGGCAAAGCTAATTTCCTATCCATTCAGTTACAACTAATGGCTCGAGAGAATGGGCCCATCAATGTTATTGAATCGCATATGCCAGTATTACGTAATGATGTTTTATTATTATTTAGTGGCCAAAAATACAATGTTGTTCGAACCGCGGATGGTAAAAAACAATTACGAAAAGACATATTAATAGTTTTGAAGAAAATTATAGATGCAGAAAATAAGTTAAGAAAGAAAAAAGACGGTGACGATTTTGACAAGGTTGGTTACATCGAAGAGGTTTATTTCACTGGGTTTATTATGCAATAGGAACTGATATGTCTGTCAATGATTTATTATCACAAGATGAGATTGATGCACTACTCCATGGTGTGGATAGTGGTGATGTTAGTACTGAAAACGAAGATCTGTTAGATGGTGTAGCAAGGCAATTTGACTTTGCTAGTCAAGATAGAATTGTTCGTGGTCGAATGCCAACGTTGGAAATGATTAACGAACGTTTTGCACGATTGTTTCGAATTAGTTTATTTAACTTATTACGCCGTACTCCAGAAATATCTGTAGGCGGTGTACAAATGTTAAAGTTTTCTGAATACATGTTGAGTTTATTTGTACCTACTAGTTTGAACTTAATAAAAGTTCGTCCACTTCGAGGTACCGCACTGTGTGTTATTGATCCAAAATTAGTATTTATTATTGTCGATAATTTTTTTGGTGGTGATGGTCGATTTCATACCAAAATTGAAGGCCGTGAATTTACGCCTACAGAACGTAGAGTGATTAGTATTATATTAGAAAAAATATTTATCGACCTCGTTGAGGCATGGGCGCCTGTTATGCCAGTTAAGTTTGAATTTTTAAATATGGAGGTAAACCCTCAATTTGCAAATATAGTTAGCCCAACCGAAGTTGTCGTTGTAACAACCATTCATATTGAATTGGAAGGTGGCGGAGGCGATTTACACCTGACAATGCCTTACTCGATGATTGAGCCCATAAGAGAAATTTTAGATGCTGGTGTTCAAAGTGATGTTTCTGAAATTGACGAACGCTGGCCACTTACATTACGTGATGAAATTCAATCAGCACAAGTAGAAATGAAATCAATTTTGACTGAAACAACAGTAACACTACGTGATGTTTTAGATTTTATTCCAGGTGACATTATTCCAATTGAGATACCCGAGTCTGTGGTTTTATATGCTGAAGATGTTCCAGTAATTCGAGGTCAATACGGTGTTTCAAGAGGAAATATGGCAATTAAAGTTAAAGAAATAATAGAACGCACTGTGATTGGTAGTGATAATTTTCCAGTATTGTTAGAAGTAGGAGAAAAAGATGAGTGATTCGGATAAGCCTGATGATTCAGAAGTAATGGACGAGTGGGCTGATGCACTTAATGAAGCAGGTGATACACCCGAGCCTGAAACTGAAGGATCAAAACCGACTGAAACTGATGAAGTTGAGAAAGCAGAATTAAGTAAGTTAAAAGATACTCCATCGGGTGATATAGACGTAAGTATGGAAGTATTGTTAGACATACCTGTGACTATTTCAATGGAAATTGGACGTACTAAAATAAACATTCGCAATTTATTACAACTAAACCAAGGTTCAGTTGTTGAGTTAGATAGATTGGCTGGTGAACCCCTTGATGTGATCGTAAATGGCACGCTCATCGCACATGGTGAGGTAGTTGTAGTTAATGAAAAATTTGGTATTAGGTTAACCGATGTCATTAGTCCGGCTGAACGAGTTAAAAAATTAAGATGAAGTTATTTTCTATTAAATATACATTTATTTCCGTGATTATTCTTCTAAGTAATATTGAAATATGTTGGTCGCTAGAGCGTGCATCAAAGACATCAACTGACCATGTGTTATCGGACACAGTTGGTGCAAGTCATATTATCCAAATGTTTTTTGGTTTGTTTATAATAATAGCTTTGATCTTAGGTTTAGCATGGTTGATAAAACGTATTAACAATTTTCAAGGCAATATGAATGGTGTTTTAAAGTTATTGAGTATGATTTCAGTAGGCCAGAGAGAGAAAGTAGCCTTGATACAAGTTGGGAAACAACAATTACTCATTGGTGTTTCCTCTGGGAAAGTTAACACTTTGTTAATTTTAGAAGAAAACATTGACAGTGGTGATAGTAGAAAACAATACAGTAGTTTTTCTGAAAAACTATCGGCTGTGTTAAAAAACAAATCTGGTGAGTCATGAATTTATCTACAAACCTTAGATTAGTATTTATAGTTGGACTGTATTTATTGTTAATGACACCAGTGTTTGCGCAAACAGGTTTTGATGCCATCACCATTAAACCGGGTCCAGATGGAGAGCAAACGTATTCGGTGAGTATTCAGTTATTAGCATTAATGACTGCATTAACATTGTTACCTGCGGCACTGATGATGATGACTTCATTTACACGTATTATCATTGTATTAGCGATTTTACGACAAGCTGTAGGTCTGGTACAGGCTCCATCATCACAAACATTAATTGGATTGTCTTTATTTCTTACTTTTTTTGTTATGAGCCCAGTATTTATAAAGATAAATAATGTTGCACTTCAACCGTATATGGAAGAAAAGCTACCTTTTAATCAAGCATTGGTAAAAGCAAGTGTGCCACTACGAAGTTTTATGTTAGATCAAACTAGAGAAAGTGATTTGAAAATGTTCTCTGAAATAAGTGGTAATGATAATATACAGACAATCGACGACATTCCGTTCTCCGTTGTTGTTCCAGCATTTATAACCAGCGAACTGAAAACAGCCTTTCAAATTGGTTTTTTGTTATTTATTCCTTTTCTAATTATTGACCTTGTAACCGCAAGTGTACTTATGTCAATGGGTATGATGATGTTGTCGCCGATGATTATTTCGTTACCATTTAAAATTATGTTGTTTGTGTTAGTCGATGGTTGGAATCTTGTGATTGGTACTTTAGCTTCAAGTTTTTATATATAGGTAAATATTATGACTCCAGAAACTGTGTTAACTGTTTTTCAACATACTTTGCAAGTAGTACTGTTGTTATTACTTGTGGTATTAATACCGGCTTTAATTGTTGGACTCTTGGTTAGCATGTTTCAAGCCGCAACTCAAATTAATGAAATGACACTGAGCTTTATTCCAAAGTTAATTGTTACAGTACTAACATTGATGATTGCAGGGCCATGGATGTTACGTGTAATCATGGAATTTACAAAAGGACTTATTCAAGACGTACCGTATTTGATTGGATAAGAGCATGGTATTTACCGCAACCGAATTAATTACTTTAATTGGTTCTTTTGTTTTACCACTCATTCGTATTGCCGCAATGGTAATGTCTGCACCGATATTTGGCGCAAAGAATGTTCCTGTTAGAGCCCGGTTAATTATATCGCTGGCGATAGCAGTTCTTGTTGCTCCTATCTTACCACCAGTTGATGTTCCCCTGACTATTGGGTTTGAAATAGTGTTAACTGTAATGCATCAAATATTAATTGGTATAACTTTAGGGTTTGCTGTTCAAATAGTTTTTAGCGCTGTTATAACCGGAGGTCAGATAATTGCAATGCAAATGGCTTTGGGGTTTTCGTTGATGATTGATCCTCAAAATGGAAATCAAGTACCAGTGTTGAGTCAGTTGTATGTGATTATCGTTATTTTGATGTATTTAATTTTGAATGGTCATATCGTTTTAATTCAAATTTTAGTTGATAGTTTTAAAACTATTCCAATTTCATCGAGTGGTTTATTACCTGAAGATAT
>VAOX01057344.1_pt1 | contig 12838 bp, 14 predicted proteins | sample 3393891 | NCBI WGS metagenome assembly VAOX01 (sample SAMN08290429, study PRJNA428436) | hydrothermal vent metagenome | isolation source: Deep-sea hydrothermal vent chimney | place: Indian Ocean: Southwest Indian Ridge | depth 2822 m m | reverse complement strand
CGTAGCGCTCTATGCTGTGGTACGCAGCAAAATTTTAGTTGATGGCGCTTTAGGCTCACATTTCGCTGGTGACCTGCTGATGGGATTCGGTATGCTGTCGGTGGTCGTGGCATCATTTTTTCTCATGCGTCAAAAGGATATTAAGCGATTATTCGCTTACTCATCTATCGAACACATGGGATTAGCAACGTTTGCTTTCGGCATGGGGGGAAGTATCGCGACATTTGCTGCGCTGCTGCATATGACCGTGCACAGCCTGACTAAATCATCGATCTTCTTCACTGTCGGCCATGCGGTGCAGGAGACCGGTTCTCAATGGATTGACGATATCTCTGGACTCATCAAGCAAAGCCCAGCTATCGGTTGGGGGCTGATTCTCGGCAGCCTGGCAATTCTCGGTATGCCACCATTTGGCGTTTTCGCCAGCGAATTTCTGATACTTACCAGTGCCATACATCAGCAACCATGGGCCATCCCTTTTCTGGTTGTCTCGTTTGGCGTAGCGTTTTCCGCTATTTTTGGCAAAGTACAATCAATGGTATTCGGTAAAGCCAACCATCCACGCCTTTCTCACCCACAATCGCTACTACCGGTGTTTGTCCATTTGACACTGGTGCTGATGCTCGGCCTTTATATTCCACCATATCTGGCCACCTGGTATCATCAGGCCACCCAATTGATTCGTTAACCAATGTTCTCTTCTCACCACGATTTCCCGCCGAGTCACAGCGGCGCCATTCTGACTACTCGTCACCAGGCCGATGCCGCTGGCTGGCGTGCGCATTGCGAATCAGCCCATAAAAATGGTGGCCGGCTAATTGCGCTGTGGGGCAACGATGAACGCCTGCAAGGTGATGGATACTCCATTCACGCCGCACTTATGGTTAGCGAAGGAATCGATTGGCTCACCCTGCCACTGGAAGTAAAGCACCCGGCGTATCCCAGCATCAGCGACCTCTTTCCGGTAGCACTACGCATGCAGCGCGCCACTTACGACATGCTGGGAATTTTCGCCAAGGGTGCCACCGATCACCGTAAATGGCTACGCCATGGCGCTTGGCCGGCTGGATTCTTCCCGTTGCGCCATGATGCCGCTGGTAACAGCGAGTTTCCTCTCCAGGAAGACAATTACCCCTTTGTTCGCGTGGCCGGTGAGGGAGTTCATGAAATTCCTGTGGGCCCAGTGCATGCCGGTACCATTGAACCTGGGCATTTCCGTTTCTCGGTAGTGGGCGAACAGGTGCTGCGTCTGGAAGAACGCTTTGGCTATACGCACAAAGGAATCGAAAAACACTTCGAGCGTTTGAACTTAACTGAAGGGGCGACTCTTGCCGGCCGTGTCAGCGGCGACTCCACTGTTGCCTATGCGTGGGCCTATAGCATGGCGTGCGAAAGCATCACCAAGGTCACCCCACCGCCGCGTGCGGTGTGGCTGCGCGCGTTATGGCTGGAGCGAGAACGAATCGCGAACCATCTCAGCGACTTGGGATTTCTTGCCAATGATGCCGCCTTTGCTTTTGGCCTCACGCAATTTTCCTGTCTCAAAGAAGAAATGTTGCGCACCAATCACTCATTGTTCGGCCACCGTTACCTGATGGACGCCATTATCCCTGGTGGGGTGTGCCATAATCTCGACGCTCAGGGCATGGCGCGTATTATTGCCGAGACCTCCAGACTGGAGGAATCGTTGCGGGTTCTCAAGGAGATTTACGAAGACCACGCAGGATTACAAGACCGCTTCCTTGGCGCTGGACGAGTCTCCCCAGAAACCGCCCTTAATCTTGGCGCCACTGGCTTAGTGGGCCGTGCCAGCGGTCAAATATGGGATTTGCGCGCACAACTCCAGCCACCGCCTTATGATCAACTGGACGTACACATCGCCAGCAGCCATGATGGTGATGTGGCAGCACGAGCGGCGGTTCGCTTCGATGAAACCAGGGAATCTCTACGATTGATTCGCCGCATCCTTGATCGCATGCCAGGCAGCGACATATGGACGGCATTACCAGAAACAAATGAGAAAGCATTCGGCCTGGGACTCACGGAAGGCTGGCGCGGTGAAGTGTTGGTAGCACTCCACTGCGACGGCAAACAGATCAGACGCGCGCACTTGCACGACCCTTCGTGGCAGAATTGGCCAGTACTGGAACACGCGATACTAGACAACGCCGTACCTGATTTTCCGCTGATCAACAAATCATTTAACTTGAGTTACAGTGGTCACGACTTGTAGCTTTCACGGGAACACTCGCGTATGTACGCCATTCTCCGTCAAATTCTAAAAACCGGTATCAAAACCGAAACGCCGCCTGTCGCCTCAAAAACAGCGCGGCTAACGGAACAATCATCACGACAAGAAATTGTTCGTCGCTTTGGTAAATCGCTGGCGATTCGTCATGTCGATACCGGCTCATGCAATGGATGCGAACTGGAAATTCACGCCGCCAATAATCCCTACTACAATCTGGCTGGATTGGGTATCCACTTCGTCGCCAGCCCGCGTCATGCCGACTTATTATTAGTAACCGGACCGGTGTCGCGACATATGGAAGCCGCGCTCAAGCGTACCGTTGAGGCAACCCCTAACCCAAAGTGGATCGTTGCTACCGGTGATTGCGCCTGCAACGGTGGTATCTTTGGAGAAAGCTACGCCACTCACGGACGAGTCGCCAAGGTAATTCCGGTGGATGTGGAAATACCCGGCTGTCCACCCACGCCAGTTGCGCTGATCGCGGGAATTTTAGCCGTCGTCTCGGCGACTGAAAAGTGAAGATAAATGGCGTACCGCCTCACCAGAATTTACACGGCCACTGGCGATAAAGGCACCACCGCTCTAGCCAATGGCACTCGACTGGCTAAGGATCATCCGCGTATTGAGGCCATGGGCGCAATCGACGAGTTGAATAGCCAGATCGGCCTGCTGCTCACCGAAGAATGGCCGGACGTTCTGCGCGTGAAAGTCGGCAAGATCCAACACGACTTATTCGACCTCGGCGCAGAACTCAGCCTGCCCGACCATGATCGACTACCCGTTGCCGCCACAGAGTGGCTGGCCGACTGGCTGGAACAGCTGAACACGGCACTGCCACCACTAGCTGAGTTTGTTCTGCCAGGCGGTCATCGCGCCGCGGCGGCGTGTCAGGTAACACGTGCTGTATGTCGTCGCGCCGAACGCCGGTTGGTAACGCTGAACCGGCAAGAACCAGTATCGCCACAGTGCTTAAAGTATCTCAATATTCTCGCCGATGTGCTGTTTGTTCTCGGCCGCACGCTTAACCAACAGACGGGATACGCGGATATCTTATGGCGCCCATCGCCAACACCGTGAATCTCTGTGGTGCGACGACGAGCTTCGTCGTGAAGTCGCACAAGATATTTCCTGTTTGGACAAGATGCGCTGCGCTGTGGTGTTCTCTTGCTATTGTTACACAGTGCCACACCGATTTAACCGCGGCATCCTGTTACCGCCCGCGAGTCAACTCAAGCGAATTCGATTGACGACCGTAATCTGGTAACGTTATTTCACCCAAGTAAATAACAGCAATAATGCTAACCACAGTACCAGCACGCGCCAGTTCATACCAATTGCACTTTGAATATGATCGGCACCAGCAGCATCCCTCGCGTCGAGCTCAACATTCCCTTCTGAATCAACCGCCACAGCGGCACCCAATTTAACGCCAAGCGCACCAGTCGCGCTAGCGAGCAGGATATCCTCTGCGCTACCACGCCAGTTGGCTGCCTGGCTGCGCCAGCACTCCCAAACACCTTGAAAGTTTCCCGCAATAGCAAAACTCAGCGCAACCACCCGCGACGGCACCCAATCCATCCAATCCAGCACACGCCCAGCAAAATGGTCGGCATCACTTGCCGCCTCATCGACAATAACAACCAAACGGTAGGCAATTACGCCAGCAGGACCGAACACAACAAACCAAGCCAAACCACCAAACAAATCACGGTAAGCACTCATTAAGGTCTGCTCTACAGCCAGACGAACCACGGCTTCCTCGCTGCCATCATCTAGACGATGATGCTGCCATTTTTCCAAACATGCGTGCGCTTCTTCCAGGCGATTGGCTGCCAGTGCTGCGGTCACTGCATGGGCGTGGCGGCTGAATGTCGTGAATTCCACGCTGAAATATAACACCGCAACATTTAGCAACCAGTCGAGTAAAGGACTGATTTGGTACAACACATAGGACGCAATCGCCACCACTATCACTGGCGGCAAAACAGCGACACCCAAAAAAAATGCCCCTTGCGTATCCGCTAGCTTTAGGCGGCGCGCTGCTGTGGCAGTGTAGCGAAGAAACGATGCCACCAAAGATAAACGCTCAGGTCGCGGCTGAAAATATTCCAGCAGCAGCATGGTGACGATGGACAAGAAATACATGGCGTCCCTTCCATGGACTAAAGATTCATTTCGACGGTCAATGCGCCGTTCTGGTAAATCTCCAATGTTGGCAAATGAAAAGCCAGCTTATTTTCCGCGAGGTATTTAATGAGCGCATGGTACACCTTTCCAGGTGCCAACAACGGTTGCGTCTTAACTTCGGCGATGAGCTTACGCCGCGATGGAATACGCTTTATTTTAAGCGGGGAATGTACATGCACATAAGGAGCCACTAAATAACCCACATCGGCTTTCAAGTCTTGCCTACGGGTAACACGTGGATCGTTCAGCAATAAGATGACAGGCGCACCAGCTTCCACCATTTGACTGCGCAATATTTTAAGTACCTGTTGCTGACGATCAGGCAGTTTCGCGTAATCGCCAGTTTCCTCACGGTAGGCCAAGCGATAGGGGCCACGCTTTTCGATGCGAATATTGACGTCATTGAATGCACCCCACCACCAAAACGCGACAACGACAGGAAACACGAAGGCGAAAACAAATCCTAGCCACTGTCCTTTTCTCAACGCCAGCTCCGCTATCGAACTAAAGACAAGATTAACCATACCACAAACTCCGGTCTTCGGGCGGCCCACGCCGGATGTAACAAGACAGCCACACCGCCATCGCGTATAATTACTAGCTCTATTTAACAATCTATGTTTTCTTCCCATGGAACCAGATTTGATTGATTACCATCCACCCAAGGATCTACTAAGCGGGCGAGTGATTCTAGTAACGGGAGCAGCCCAGGGTATTGGACGCACAGCTGCTTTAGCCTTTGCCGCTCATGGCGCTACCGTCGTGTTGCACGACGTTAAAGTCGCGCTACTAGAAGAAGTATATGATGAGATAGAAACTGCTGGTGGGCCACAACCGACGATCTTCCCGCTCGATCTAGTCACCGCCGGCGAATCCGAGTACAACGGGATGGCCAGCGCGATATACAAACAGCTAACGCGTCTGGACGGTATCCTTCACAATGCGGCTTATCTGCCGCAGCTGAGTCCACTGGAAAACGAAACATTGGATCAATGGGCGCAAAGCCTACGTGCCAATCTTATCGCACCATTCGCGCTCACCAAAGCCTGCCTACCACTCCTCAAAGTCTCACCTGATGCCTCGGTGGTCATGACATCTGATCATCACGGTAGCCAACCAACAGCGTATTGGGGATGCTTTGCCATCGCTAAAGGTGGCGTGGAGCACCTAGTGAAAATGTGGGCGCAAGAACTGGACATCACTCCACAGATTCGTATTAACGCTGTCGTTCCCGGCCCGGTGCAATCACCGCAACGGCGACGCACTCATCCAGGTGAACTTTATGAAACGCTACCGCCGATGACGAGTCTAATGTCGACTTATCTTTATCTCATGGGGAGTGACAGTCGCGGCGTGAGTGGTAAGGTGCTCAATATCAACGCGACGAGCTAGCTGGTTCCCCTCAGGAATCAGTGCGACACGGCCGCTTAAGCAGGAATTTCATTTTGACACCAGCAAGTTCGACCGTGTCCCAGTGCGCGAGAATAACGCTAGTACCACTGTCCACCGGCACCTCGTTAACCAGTGGGTAATCATCACCTTCCACGCACACGAAATCGTAACCGACTCGTCGCCGGGCAATCGCCGCCACCTGAATACCTGGCTTACCCAGCATTGTTAGCGGCCGGGTTAGCTCCAGTTCTCTCCCAGCCGTTGGCCCGCTGAGGATACGCAACACACCGAGCGGTAAAACATCACTGCCAGTACTCACAGCTTCCTTTGGGTAAAGCTTAGTCGATGCGTGATCATGAGTTGGCCGTGGCTTTTCCCCTGTAAGCGCTGCAGCAAACGGCTCATCGTGAACATAATGAAGAACGTAAGGCGAAATGGCAATTTCATCGCCGTCATGCAACAATCGCTTCTTGGTAATCAATCGTCCGTTGAGGCTGGTACCGTTGGTACTATTGAGATCCTCAATAAAAGCGTCGCTGCGCATCGTGGTCACTACAGCGTGTTCTCCGCTCACCGTGAAATGGGGTAATGTGAGATCATTATGTGGTTTGCGCCCAAGCCGCACACGCTCTCGATCAAGAACAACCGTAGTAATTTCTTCACCGCACCGGAACACAATCAGCCTGGATACCATTCACTGCTCCAGTGCTCGCCTAATTTACCCATTATAGCCAGCTCCGACAATGAGCCAATGCATCTTCCAAGCGCTTGACGGCGACTATTTCCATGCCAGGAATCGCTTGCTTGGGACGATTGGCCCAAGGAATCACCGCCCGCTCAAAACCCAGCTTAGCCGCCTCTTTAAGACGTTCTTGCCCACGCTGCACCGGCCTGACTTCTCCGGCCAAGCCAACTTCACCAAACACCACCAGCTTGTCTGGCAATGGCCGGTCGCGCAAACTGGAGACGATTGCAAGCAATACAGCCAGATCCGCCGCCGGCTCCACAATTTTCACGCCACCAACAGCGTTGATGAAAACATCTTGATCAAAACAAGCAATAGCACCATGACGATGAAGTACCGCCAACAGCATTGCCAGGCGATTCTGCTCCAGCCCCACGGAAAGCCGCTTGGCGTTGGGGGAGTGAGCTTCGTCCACAAGCGCTTGAATTTCAACCAATAATGGCCGTGTTCCCTCTTGCGTCACCAAAACGCAAGAACCAGCTACCTGAGATTCGTGATGAGTAAGAAATAATGCCGAGGGATTACTTACCTCACGCAAACCCTTCTCGGTCATGGCAAATACACCGAGTTCGTTGACTGCCCCGAAGCGGTTCTTAACCGCCCGTATCAGCCGGAAACTAGAATTGGCATCTCCTTCAAAATACAACACGGTATCGACGATGTGCTCCAACACTCGCGGTCCAGCCAGCGCTCCCTCTTTAGTAACGTGGCCAACCAGGATAATTGTCGTACCGCGCTGTTTGGCGAAACGTGTTAACTGGGCAGCGCATTCGCGTACTTGAGCAACGCTGCCGGGCGCCGATTGCAACGCATCGGAATAAAGCGTTTGAATCGAGTCGATAACCGCTACGCGTGGCTGCCGCTGCTGTAACGCTGATAGAATATTTTCTAGATAAATTTCTGCCAACAGCGGCACGGCACTAACGTCAAGCGCTAGTCGCTTAGCACGCAATGCGATTTGCCGAGCAGACTCTTCACCACTGACGTAAAGAATAGTCTGATCATGACTGAGATGGCTGAGCGCTTGCAGTAACAACGTTGACTTTCCGATGCCGGGATCACCACCGATCAGCACAACCGCGCCATCCACCAAACCACCACCTAACACCCGGTCAAATTCGGCGATACCGGTTAGGCGCCGCACCAATGAGTCAGCGTCTACCTCGTCCAGATATTGTGGCTGCCCGCGCGCTGTCAGCGCATTGTAACGATGCGTTGATGTAGGCGCTTCAGCAATTGCTTCCACCAACGTGTTCCATGCCTGGCAATGAGGACATTGACCTTGCCATTGTGTGCTTTGGCCACCACATTTCGCACAATTATAAATCGACTTCCGTTTCGCCATAGCGTGCGCTATTCCACGTCGGCGATCGGCACTCGCGGTGCCAGTGCACATAATAATTCATAACCGATCGTCCCGGCAGCGCGCGCGACATCTTCCACTGGCAGCCCCTCACCCCATAGCACGACCGGTGAGCCAACAGCCGCCGCGGGCAAATCTGTTAGATCTACCGCCAACATATCCATGGAAACTCGTCCCAGCAATCCTGTTCTTGCACCATTAACCAGGATGGGTGTACCACTAGGTGCATGACGTGGATAGCCGTCAGCATAGCCGCAAGCAACAATGCCGACCCGCGTCGGCCGCGTCACCCGGCAACCTTCGCCATAGCCGACGCTTTCGCCAGTGCTGACCCGCTGCACGGCAATAACTTCACTATGCAAAGTCATCGCCGGACGCAAACCAATCTGCACCGCACTTTCCTCGGCGAACGGCGATACCCCGTAGAGCATAATGCCGGGACGCACCCAATCGGCGTGAGTCTGAGGGTAACGCAGTAATGCAGCTGAGTTTGCTAGGCTGGTGGGTGCGACAAAAGCAGCAGTGGCCTGCCGAAAGACGTCCAACTGCCATGCTACGCCACGCGATTCATCGGCAGTAGCCAAATGGGTCATCAATAGAAGATGGCCCACCGCCGCACTTTGACGTAAACGCGCCACTATAGCGGCCCCGCCCGCCGGTGGGAAACCCAACCGATTCATTCCACTGTTTATTTTCAGCCACACTGCCACAGGTTGATCAACGACGGCATGACACAACCATTCAACTTGGTCAGGTCGGTGCACTACGCACGCCACCCGATTCTCCACCACGGCAGGAATGTCTGCGGCGTTGAACAATCCCTCTAACAGCACAATAGATTTGCTAACACCAGCGGCACGCAATGTGGCCGCCTCGTCTAGCGACAATACGGCAAGCGCGTCGGCATCGCGCAGTGCCAGCGCCGCGCGCAGCATCCCATGACCGTAGCCGTTTGCTTTAATAACTGCCAGAACCCGGGAAGCTGGCGCATAACGGCGGGCAAGTGCTAAATTGTGCCGAATGGCCGATAAATGGATGCTGGCCTTAAGTGGGCGCGGCATAACTGACTAATAATCGCCAGCGTGAGCAAAGTTCTCAAAACGGGTATGCTCACCGATAAAGGTAAGACGCACGGTACCAATTGGGCCGTTACGCTGCTTACCGATAATAATCTCCGCCGCGCCTTTATCAGCGCTATCCGGATTGTATACTTCATCGCGATAAATAAACAAAATAAGATCTGCGTCCTGTTCAATTGCGCCCGACTCCCGTAAATCTGACATCACCGGCCGTTTGTTAGGTCGCTGTTCCAGGCTACGATTAAGTTGAGAGAGAGCGACGACTGGTACGTCGAGTTCTTTGGCTAATGCCTTAAGTGATCGTGATATTTCAGATATTTCCGTGGCGCGATTTTCCCCCGAGCTGTTCGCTGACATTAATTGCAGGTAATCAATTACAATCAGACCCAACTTGCCACACTGGCGATAAATACGGCGCGCACGAGCACGCAGATCCAATGCGTTAAGTGCGGGCGTCTCGTCAATATAAATAGGAGCTTCGCTCAATTTACCAAGTGCGTAGGTCAATCGATGCCAATCGTCGTCTTCCAACTTACCGGTGCGTAGCTTATGCTGGTCGAGTCGGCCCACTGAGCCTATCATCCGCGTGACTAACTGGGTACCACCCATCTCCATACTAAAAACTGCTACTGGCAACTTGGTGTCCAGCGCCACATGCTCGGCAATATTGAGTGAGAACGCCGTTTTTCCCATGCTGGGACGGCCGGCGACTATAATCAGATCTCCCGACTGCAAACCAGATGTCATACTGTCGAGATCTGTGTAACCGGTTGGCATCCCAGTAACTTCGCTAGGGTCGTCGCGGTTGTAAAGCATGTCGATACGCTCTACCACTTCGGCCAATAACGGCTGAATTTCAGAAAACCCTTGCTGGCTACGCGCACCCGCCTCGGCAATTTCAAAAATTCGTGATTCCGCCTCATCCAGCAGCTGTCGCGCGGTTCGTCCCATGGGACGATAAGCACTATCGGCGATAGCTGTACCGATCTTCACCAGGTGACGCATCACCGCGCGTTCCCGGACAATCTCTGCGTAACGGCGAATGTTGACTGCGCTTGGCGTATTCTCAACCAAACCACCGAGATAGGTTAGCCCCCCGGCATCTTGCAAGATAGCGCTATTTTCCAGTGATTCGGCAACGGTAATAACGTCGGCTGGTTTCGACTGCTCTAAAAGCTGGGTGATGTGCCGATAAATCAGCCGGTGGTCGTGACGATACAGATCACTCTCACCGATAACATCGGCGACCCGATCCCACGCCTGGTTGTCCAGTAACAAGCCGCCCAGCACGGATTGCTCGGCTTCAACCGAGTGAGGTGGTAACTTGAGAGCATCCATTTGCTCGTCGATCATGGGATTTTAGTAGACCTCGGAGATAAAGCGACGCGGGTAGATATCAGAGCATATCGTTGCGAGTATACTTGATTTCCCGCCGAACAGCGGCGCGCCGAAAAACAAAAGGGCCGTGTCGCCACAGCCCTTTGCTTGGATAACTAACTTGCTGTTCTAATTCTCACCTAATACAGAAACAGTAACATGCGCCTCGACGTCGGTATGCAACGCAATAACGATCGGATGCTCCCCAATCGCCTTCAAATGACCAGCAGCCATTTTAATTTCCGCTTTGGTTACGTCGAACCCTTGGGCGTTGAGCGCATCCATCACGTCGCCGTTGCTGACGGAACCAAACAATTTACCGTCCATCCCCGCCTTACGGGTAATTTGCAACAAGAATCCTTCGAGTTTTTCAGCACGCGCCTGAGCCTGAGCGAGTTTACTCGCCTGAATTTCTTCTAACTCAGCACGTTTCTGCTTAAATTCTTCCAAATTCGCCGCAGTCGCCCTTCTGGCCTTGCCATGCGGGATAAGATAATTACGAGCATAACCGCCCTTCACACTCACCACATCGCCCAACTGGCCAAGATTCACCACTTTCTCAACTAAGATAATGTCCATGGTGTCTCCCTCAATGCAAATCGGTGTACGGCAACAGCGCTAAAAAGCGGGCACGCTTTACCGCCTCGCTCAATTGACGCTGATACTTGCTGTGGGTACCCGTAATCCGGCACGGAATAATTCTGCCATTCTCGGTGATGAAATCGCGCAACAAGTCGACATCTTTGTAATCGACGTGCTTAATTCCTTCCGTCGTAAAACGGCAATACTTCCTACGCCGCCCAAAGGGAGAGCTGCGACGACGTCGGACACCCTGTTTCTTTCCACCCATCTTTTTCATAGTAACCTCGTTTAAATCGATTCAATTCGTTTCACATGTACTGGCAACTGCAATAAGCCAGAAGCCATGCTGACATCAACACATGATGATCAAGCCAACATTTTGACCACTAAGCGAAAAGTAGCGGCGCGTAACGTCGCGTTTAAACGTCGAATGCTCACCACGCTAACGCCGCGTATTACGTAATTACGCGCTGGTTTCCTCAGCTGGCTGCTGAGGCTCGGCTGATTCTGTTTGCGCTTCGGCCGGGTGCAACACCGACTTGGCTTTTTCTTCCTTCATCATGGGAGACGGAGTATTTTCTGCATGGCTCATCCGTACTGTCAGATGACGCAACACGGCGTCATTGAAACGGAAAGCATGCTCCAATTCGTCGAGAACTGGTTGCTCACACTCGATATTCATTAGCACGTAATGCGCCTTGTGAATTTTTTGAATAGGATAAGCCAACTGGCGCCGACCCCAGTCTTCCAAACGATGAAGACCACCACCGCCAGCGGTCACAATGCCGCGATAACGCTCAATCATGCCGGGTACTTGCTCACTCTGATCCGGATGAACGATAAAAACGATCTCATAATGACGCATGAAAACTCCTTGTGGATATTAAAGCCTCCCGTCATGCCATCCGGTGAAGCAAGGTTTTGAAAAACGGAGGATTCTAACGCCACCAATTAAAAAAATCAAGTATTAGAAGATGCGTTGCGCTGCCGATACGTTTCAAACAAACAAACGCCAGCAGCGACTGAAACGTTCAAACTCTCCACGGTTCCCACCATAGGAATGCGCACCACTTGATCACAGATCTCACGAGTCAAGCGGCGCAGCCCCTCTTCTTCGGCGCCCATCACCCAGGCAACGGGACCTTGCAACCGTGTTGCTAGCAAATCATCCTCGGCTTCGCCAACAGCGCCGACGACCCAAACACCATGCGCTTTAAGCGTGCGTAAAACACGCGCCAAGTTAGTCACGGTAACAAACGGCACCGTGTCGGCTGCACCGCTCGCGACCTTGCGTGCAGCCGGAGTCAACGGCGCGGCACGATCTTTCGGCGCCACGACCGCGTGAACACCGAAGGCATCAGCCACTCGCAGACAAGCCCCCAAATTATGCGGGTCTTTGACACCATCCAACACCAGCAGCAAGGCATCACCATCGATGGATGCCATAATATCATCCACGTCCAGTACCGGAGCCGCTGCGCGTGACGCGACAGCCGCCACCACGCCCTGATGTTTGTGGCTCCCGGTCATTCCATCCAACCGCTCTCGCGGCACCCACAAAATACGTATTGCGTGTGGTGCCGCCAATTGCAATAAATCACGCACTCGCGGATCACGCCGACCTCGATCGACATAAAGCTCGGTCACACTATCGGCTTGTTGCCGCAGTCTGCCAACAACCGCGTGAAAACCATAAATAAAGTGACTAGTGTTTCTCTCGCCATTCTCCTGCCCCATTCCGCCATCACCCCCAATCTAGACATTACTGCGTTTACGCCCGACGACAACTTTCCGTTTAACGGATTTTTTCACAGTAGTAGTGTGACGCATTTTCCCCGGTGTAGCGGTCTCTTTGGCGGTCT
>VAOX01017985.1_pt1 | contig 12854 bp, 11 predicted proteins | sample 3393891 | NCBI WGS metagenome assembly VAOX01 (sample SAMN08290429, study PRJNA428436) | hydrothermal vent metagenome | isolation source: Deep-sea hydrothermal vent chimney | place: Indian Ocean: Southwest Indian Ridge | depth 2822 m m | reverse complement strand
TCAAAAAACGCGCGAAGGACTGGGCCATTCACTCCCTTTTGACTACGCCAAACAAGCTCTCAGAAGCACACTTTGAGGCGTTCAACTGATGATTTTAGGATGAACTGTCGGAGTTGATGACGTAGCGCGAATGAACTCGGATTTTGAAAGATAACGTAACGCAGAGTCTGGGCAGGCTGTAACGCCCCTCTCTGGATTTTGGCATTGTGGGTACGGCCCGAAATACTGGCAATGGATACGCTGCGGCCGCGCCTTGCAGTTACATGCTTCAGGTTATGCAGAGGGCATAATTAATTAATAGAGGTGATCAATATGTGACTGGTAAATTAGCCTGAACCTGAATTATTCCTGAGTTAGCTTGTTATACCCCTGTTTTTTGCAGGTATCTCTGGTGTTAGCCGGTGCGCGATTAAGGTAGGGCTGACAATAACAGGGGCTAGTGCCATTATTCCAGTGTTTCATACAGCGCCCTACCCACAGACTGGTTTTCATTTTTTTCCATTTTAGTTCTCGCTGTGCGGTTTCTAATTCAATTTCCCTGTTTACCTTCTGCAAACGTTGATTTTCTATTTTGGCAATACGCAGTTCCTCGAGATTTTTCAGGCGGCGTTGTTCAGCTTTTCTAGCAAGCTTTAGCTGAGATATTTTTTCATTAATGCTTCTCTGTGCCTGGTCTCTCAGGGGGGCGTTTTTGCAGGGGTAGCTAATGGCTTTGATTTTTTTCGAAAACGGCTCTGGTGGTCTGACATAACACAGGCTGATTCTAGTGCTTGCAACAACAGCAGGGGAGGGGCTGGTGACAGTTTTTTTCGGTGTTTCGGATCTGGCAGCGGGGGTGCTCTGTTTGTTATTGCCTGAATTTAATGCATTTAGCTTTTGGCTAAAACCTTTCATACTGTATGTTAAGTATGAGATGTACTTGCCAGGCTTGATGTCTATTGACAGACTTTTGGCCTGTGTTAACAGGTTTTTACTTTCATCATCAAGCCTTATCGTTATTTCACCCCGTTCAATGTTTACTGTGCAGATATTGTTTTGTACACGAGTATTCTGGTTTAGTGCTTTGTAGGAAGTGGCATTAATACGGTTATCCAGGCACCACTGAAAAACGGGCAAGCGATGGTTGTTAACAAGAATATCAAGAACATCGAGGCTGTCCAGCGGCCGAATATTATTCTGCTGTGTGCTCGTGTCGTTTATTGTTAGTTGCAATTGCAGCTGCTGTTTATTGATGCTCAGGTGAAAGTAGTGTCGATCACTTCTCTGCCTGGCCATGCCGCTTTTTATTATATCGGTTTCGTTTAGCTCCCACTTTACTTCAGGGCCAAATTCGAGGTTTATATCTTTGTTAAATGGATTTATTCCGGCCACGCTTGCAGTGCTTATCCAGCTAGCGGCAAGTAGTAGCACAAGGGGGCGGAGTGTATTAATTAAGTGGAGCATGAGTAAAATTATATAAAAATTTCCGAGCAATTGTTTTTAGTATAACCAGCGGTTAGAATACATGCTGGCAGAATAAATGTTCGGGTTTACCTCTCATTATTGCAATTCTGGTATATATTTTTAGTTAATCCAATTATAATAACATTTTATATACATATATGTAACCTGCGGTACATAAGAGGTGGTGAAAACCATTTAGTATTTGGCTATAAGCCATTGCTGCAAGTGCTGCTGGCTGTATAAAATTAAATGAGCCGGGAATAAACGCTGCAAAAATCGGTACGACTAATAAATAAAAACGGATTGTTTGTGAATGATATTTCAGACAGGACGTTTATTAGTGATAGCTTATATTGGTCATTGCCTGGTGCGTTGAGTTTTGGCTTATTGCGGTTCAGTGTTACCCGGAAGATAAAAAAAATAAACGTTAACTGCTAAGGAGTTAAAAAATATGTCAGTTTATAAAAAAGAGCTTCTTTTGCCTGCAATCAGTATGCTAATGATTGCACAGCCAGCGTTGTCGGCTAACTGGACAGAAAAAATTACAATAAAGGGTTTTGCTTCTGCGGTGTATCAGCAAACAGACGACCCTGTTTTTTTTAATGGCGATTGCGAAAGGCCATATACTATAACCGCTTCAGGTTTAACACCTCAGGCCTGTGATCTTTCAGCACCTGCGGGTGGTGCCATTGGTACAGTCAATGGTGCAACACCCGTGGATGGCGGTATCAACGAAGATGGTTCTTTTCGGGGAACGCGTATCGGCCTTAACATTAACGCTGAAGTAAATGAAATGGTGGCTGTGCAAACGCAGCTTCTGGTAGAAGAGGGGCCTTCCGGTTTTGATATGAATCTTGACTGGGGGTTTATTAGTGTTTCATTAAGTGATAGTAGCACTGTACGTGCAGGTAAGATAAGATTGCCCGTTGGTCTTATAAATGAATTTCAGAATGTGGGTATTGAATTACCCTGGATTGAGGCACCACAGTTATTCTATGGTACGGGTTTTGAGGGATCTAATATTACGCTGCAATCTTATCGTGGCCTGAGCTATTTATGGGAAGTATATGTTAGTGACTGGTCGTTTAGTTCTGATGTATTTATAGGTAATGTTGATCTGGAAGGTATGAGTCTGGATAATTTGCTGGGGTATACGTTGAAGGCAGACTGGGATGAGTCGTTGTATTTTCAGGCCAGTGCTTTTCAGGGAAATATTGAATTTGGTGCAATAGTGGATGAGCTGATTGGTCAGACTCATCGAACCCGAACTTTTGGTATTGGTGGGGATGCGGCTAATTTTCTGTTTTATGCGGAATTTGCACGGGTTACAATGGGTATTGATGAACAGGAATCTTCCACATGGTATGCCAGCGGTGGTTATCAGTTTGGTGATGTGACCATTATGTTGATGCACCAGAATATGGATAAGGGTGTTAATGTGTCTGATGCGCAGAAAAATGAGCAAACTATTGACAGCATTACATTGCGGTATGATTTTGCGCATAATACCGCTTTAAAATTTGAGATTAGTCAGATAAACACCGATAAGGGGGTTGGTCTGTTTGCGGCAGGTGCAGCAACTGATATAAAACCAGCGGATAGTGTGAATATGTTTGGTCTGGCACTTGATGTAGCATTTTAGGGGGGCAGATGAAAACTGCATTTAATGTTGAAATGTTGTATAAAGCTCGTTTTTCTGGACTGGTGTCGATTATTTTAATTGGCCTGTTCTGGCAATCGGCTGTGCTGGCGGATGTGGCGGTAATTGTTCACTCTTCAGTTGCAATTAGTAGTATTGATGCAGGCACGCTAAAGTCTATCTATCTGGGGAAGCTCAGGTCGTGGCCTGATGGTGCAGCACTTACTGCAATTGATCAGGAATCCGGAAGAAAAATACGTAAAAAATTTATCAATGAAATTATTGGAAAAAAAGAAAAAAAGTTTGATGCCTACTGGTCAAGAAAGGCGTTTTCTGGCAAGGGCACACCGCCTAAAAATCTTGGCAATGATGTAGATGTTAAAGCATGGGTTTCCAGATACAAAGGCAGTATTGGTTATATTGACGCTTCGATGGTTGATTCATCAGTAAAAGTGTTGTTGACTATTAAATAACAAAGTAGTAGCCCTGAAACATATAAAATTAACATATGTTGTTCAGGTTAAGCAGTAAGATTTTAGCTGTAAAACTGACATCCGTATATTGCAGCTAGTATTTTCGAATCGCGAAAATCTCAGTAAATGACGTATTACCACTATCTGGCTAGTGCCTGCTGGCGCTGGTTCGGTAATGTGATGCTTTAAAAAGCAGGTTGTGATGCCAGCTATTGTAAACTATAACTCAGAGTAAGCAGCAGTAAATAAATAATATGAAATATTATCATTTTATTAAATATACACTAATGATTGTTTTGTTATTGGCAGTATCAGTATCAGGTTCGATAAATGCTGCAATATCCTACAGTCTTTCAGGAAACGTATTAAAGTTTCAACAAAGGCTGGCCAAAAAAGGTGATCCTTACGCGCAGTACAGGTTGGGTGTCATGTATGAGTCGGGACTTGGTGTTGATGTGGATTATGATGAGGCTTTAAAGTGGTATGTAAAGTCTTCTCGGCTGGGCAACCCGGCGGCCACCAGAAGAATAAATTATATTGATATTCTTAAAGAGGGGTATAAGCCGGAGGAAGATGAGACATGGCTTGCTGAGTTAAAGCAGGATGCTAATGCGGATGATGGAGAAGCAACGCTGTTGCTTGGTGTGATGTATAAAAGTGGCATTGCAGTAGATAAAGATTTAAATATGTCGCACAGGTATTTAAAGAGAGCGGTTGTGAAGGATGTATCGGGTGCAGAGGATGAGCTGGCAGAGGTGAAAGAGCTGATAGAAGCAGGGAAAGAGCAGGAACAGGAACAGGAAAAACTGGATGAAGAAAATGAAAATCGTCGGGCAGAAGAGGTATTGCTGAAAGAAAAGGAAGCAGTAGCGCGAAAAAAAGCAGAAGCAAAGCGGCGCAGATTAAAAAGAGAACGGCGTAAACAGCAACTGGCGAAAAGAGAAGAAAAGGCTCAGCGCAAGAAAAAAGTGCTTGTGCTCAGAGTCGATGACACCGCTACTCTGGAGCAGAAAGCAGATAATGCAGTTGAGTTACAGGGCGCTTCTGTTGAAGCCGGTAAGGGGCTGTCGTGGGCTGAAGCGGTTGAGCTGGAAAGAAAAAAACAGGAGACAGGTAATTAAACTCGGAAAATTTTCCGAGTTTAATCGGTTAAAAATCGATTTTAATGCCCACATGTATGCTGTCATCTAATTCGTATTTATTGCCTGCTTCAAACTCATACTCCATAAAACGATAGCCCAGGTAGGCGCGGGCGCTAGGGGTCACTTCTACCTCAACAGCAAATCGGTATTCAGTGAAGGAGTCTGCGCCGCTGAATGAGGTGATGCCAGGTGCGTAATAGAGGGTGCCCACGAATGCAACCGGGGTGGATGATGGGATAACATAGCGAACTTTACCTGCAATGGCCAGAGCGCCTGCTTCGTCATTGAGTTTGTCGAACGAGGTGTATATGATTTTACCGCCGACACCCAGTTGAAGGGCTTTGTTGTTACCCGCCGGGCTACCGGTAACCATGGCTTCAAGGTTAAACTGATAGTCGTCGTTTTCATTAAAAAAAGCCCCAAAGCCGACATCTGCACCGCCGTATCCAAAGGTTGAAGACTCGGTTAGGTATGTGATTTCCACCATCTCTTCAGCGAGTTTAAGGTCTATACCCCGTGAATGCGCCTGTGAAGCGGTTATGAGTAAAGCCAGTACCAGGGCAGTTTTTTTTAACATATATGGTTCCTGTAATGAGTTTTGTGGCAAGCGGAGCAGGTTGATTAGGCTGGTTCAGTTTTGTCAGGCTAAATCATACACAATTTGTGCGCAAAAAAACACACAGCAATCCACTCTTCTTGCATATTAATTCAGCATTGACCGAGTGGCTGATGCTAACACAGAATGAAGTGAGGGTGGCCTGCTGTGTGGATTTCGGTGTTGGCCTCGGTGCAACGGGTGCTATACGGTCTGGTAATAAATATTCTGAGGATGATTAGCCTGGGCAAAGAAAAACCAGCGTTCGGCAATAAGCCCGACATACTGTACAAGAAATGCTGCGATTAAGGCATCAGTATTGCCACTGCCGATGGCACTAAGCAGCAACACCAGTGGAACGGGGAAGACGAGCAGCAGAAAAATATACTTAACCGATTTGAGAAACAACGCCGTTTTGCCGTGAAAATATTCTCGGGTATTGAACGAGCCACCCATTGCACCCTGTGATTGTTGCTGGATTTTATTATGGCGAATGCCTATAGCGGTTTGCACTGAGGATTTGTGTTTGATCTGACTGTTACGGTAAAGAGATGCCAGGCGGGTAATAAACACGATAATGGTGAGCGCGATTGCCCAGCCACCAAAAAACCGTGTTTGTTCTGCTAGTTCAAGGTAGCTGGCCAGTGCGCTAGCCAGTGTAAAACCAGATGCGGTACCAAACAGGAAGTAGTTAACAACGGTTAAGGGGCTTGACCATTCCTGCAGGAATTTGATGCAGGCGTAAATCATCGCGGTGCAAACAAACAGGGCAAAGGTTGCTATAACGCCAAAGATGCCAATAAACAGGCTGGTGCTCAGGGTGATATTGCCATGTGTGTAGGCGACACTATCAAGTCCCATCAGATGAACCAGGCCGTATGCAAACACAGCTGCCATCATGGTGGGCAGTGCGATAACTTCACGGGACAGCCAGGATGTTTTCCAGCATGCAGCTGAGCGCCATGCACGCTCCGGGTGACCTAAATGAAAGAATGAGGCAATCAGTCCGCCGGTTAATAGCAGCAGTGAAATAACAGAGCCAATACCATACAGGTTTGAACTTGTAACATCGGGCAGCAAATTAAACTCGGCGTAAACCTGAGATGAAAACAGCGCCAGGAACAGGCCCTGAGCGGCACCGATTAAGGTGGTTAAAAAAATGACAGAAAATGCCGGATGCATCGCTCTCTCCAGTAAAAATGTTAAATGTAAAAAATGCTAAATGTAATTTTTTTTGCAGCCCGAGAGGTGTTAGCTGTCGGGCTGCGAAAAAACAGAGCGTTTAGATAAATGAATTATCATCCAGTGTTGGGGCATCAACGGGTTCGTGATGTTTTTTCTGCTCTTTATTGAGCGGGTTATCAACACGAATAAGCTCATCTTTATGGATCGTAATTTTATTTTTACGACGTGGCAGGTAGTGGTTGGAAGGTTTTGTGCCCCACTCCGGCATGAGCTGGTAGCCACCCTCATCGCGAATTAGTTCGGAGACGTGTGAATCAGGGTCGTGTACATCACCGAACAGGCGTGCATTGGTTGGGCAGGCCAGTACACAGGCGGGTTTTCGCTCTGCTTCGGGCAGGCTCTCGTCATAAATACGATCAACACACAGGGTACATTTTTTCATGACTTTCTGGTGCTCATCAATTTCCCGTGCGCCATAAGGGCAGGCCCATGAGCAATATTTACAGCCAATGCATTTGTCGTAATCAACCAGCACAATACCGTCTTCTTTGCGTTTGTAACTCGCCCCTGTAGGGCATACGGGGACACAGGGTGGCTCTTCACAATGCAGGCACGACTTGGGAAAGTGAACGGTTTCAGTTTTGGGAAACTCGCCGACTTCATAGGTTTGTACGCGGTTAAAAAACGTACCTGTTGGATCTTTCTGGTAAGGGTTGTCGTCGGACATAAAGCCTGCTGGCCCGGAAGTGTTCCACTCTTTGCAGGATGTTACACAGGCGCTACAGCCAACGCATACATTCAGGTCAATAATTAGCGCTAACTGAGTCATTATTTATTTCCCTGTTTTTTGTCAAATTTACCGGCAAAGAAACCCTGCCACTTACGCCGCAGGCCCATGCCGGGTAAAATTTTCATTGATTTAAACTGCGGTAATGTGTGCTCGGCATTATCTTCTGCCCTGTATACTCGAACGCGCACGTCATACCATGCGGCCTGACCGGTTACAGGGTCGGAGTTGGAGATGTGCTCACCACATGCATTTTTTGGCAGCTCTTCTGCAATCAGGTGATTGAGCAAAAAGCCCTGTTGTGATTCATTGGCATCATCGCTTAAATTCCAGGCCCCTTTGGCTTTGCCGATGGCATTCCATGTCCAGATGGTGCCTGGCTCTACTGCCTCAGAGAAGCGCGCCATGCAGCGAACCTTGCCGTGCATGGATTCGACATAGATCCAGTCGCCATCTTTAAAGTCGTGTTTGTCGCCCAGTGAGGGGTGTACATGCATATAGTTGTGCGCGTGAATCTGGCGTAGCCATGAATTCTGGGAATCCCATGAATGATACATTGCCATGGGGCGTTGTGTGATTGCATTTAAAGGGTATTTTTGTTTGTCTGTTAACTGACCTTCCAGTGTTTCAGAATAAAAAGGCAGTGGATTAAAGTGCTCTTCTACACGTTTGCGCAGGTGATCTGGTGGCTGGCGGCCCGGGCGTTTGCCCTGGGCCGCGAGGCGGAATTTCTGTAGCACTTCAGAATAAATATGAATGTTAATGGGTTCATTGTAACGGGTTAAGCGATGGTCCTGTGCCCAGGTTAAATAGCCCTGGTTCCAGTTGCGCATATACTGGTATGAAGCCGGTAAATGATACTGGTAAACGCAATTGTTTTTCTCGTACATTTCCCACTGGTTAGGGTTTGGCTCGCCTTTCATGAATTTCTCGCCACCCTTGCCGCGCCAGCCCGCAAGGAAGCCAATGCCGGAACCTGGTTCGGTTTCAAAATTGATGATGAATTCCGGGTAATCACGGAATTTACGTGAGCCATCTTTGTGCGTAAATGCGGGTAGTTTCAGGCGTGAGCCCAGCTCAATAAGCACTTCCTGGAAGGGCTTGCATTCACCTTTGGGTGGTACGACAGGAATGCGTACGGAATCGACAGGGCCGTCAAATTCAGAGATGGGGCGGTCGAGCATTGACATAACATCGTGGCGTTCAAGGTAGGTTGTATCGGGCAGTACCAGGTCGGCAAAAGCTACGGTTTCAGACTGGAATGCATCGGCAACAATCAGGAAGGGGATTTTGTATTCGCCATCTCCGTCTTTATCGTTGAGCATTTTGCGCACTTCGGAGGTATTCATCGAAGAATTCCATGCCATATTTGCCATAAAAATCATCATGGTGTCGATTTTGTATGGGTCGCCACGCCACGCATTGGTGATGACATTGTGCATCAGGCCGTGTGCAGATAATGGGTATTCCCAGGAAAAACCTTTATCCAGGCGAACCGGTTCGCCATTGTCATCGATAAACAGATCTTCGGGCTCGGCGGGAAAGCCCAGAGGCATCCCATCAAGCGGAGTATTGGGTTTGACACCCTGCGGGCCTTTTGGGGTTTTCGCGCAGGGCGGGATTGGGCGTGGAAAGGGGGCTTTATGGCGGAAGCCGCCCGGGCGATCAATCGTGCCCAGTATCGACATTAAAATAGATAACCCTCGAATGCTCTGGAAGCCATTTGAGTGAGCTGCCAGACCGCGCATGGCGTGGAATGAAACCGGGTTGCCGGTGACAGACTGATGTTCTCTGCCCCATGTGTCTGTCCAGGCGATGGGCAGTTCTATTTTCTCATCCCGTGCCACAATGCCCATTTCATGTGCCAGGCGGCGTATGGTTTCAGCAGGGATGCCGGTTACGCTGGCAGCCCATTCCGGCGTGTATTCTTCAACCGATTCTTTCAGTAACTGAAATGCGGGTTTAACCGGGGTGCCGTCATCGAGTGTAAACTCACCCATCAGGAAGGGGTCTGCACCCTCGGTGTGTGTGCGTACGGCTTTGTCTGTGTTGCGGTCCCACCACATCTGGTTCTGGTGGTCAAAGCAGCCCAGTTCAGGGTTGTTTACATCCATGCGCACAAACATGCCATGGTTTTTAGAGGACTCATCGCAGTTAACCAGCTGACCAGAATTGGAGTAGTCTTTAACAAATTCGCGGTCGTACAGGCCTGTTTCTATCAATTCGCGCACCAGAGCCAGTATCAGGGCGTTATCTGTGCCTGGCTTAATGGGTACCCACTCATCGGCAATTGCCGAATAACCGGTGCGCACAGGATTAATTGAAATAAAACGTCCGCCGTTGCGTTTGAACTCAGAGAGGGCCATTTTCATCGGGTTAGAATGGTGATCCTCTGCTGTGCCAATCATAATGAACAGTTTGGAGCGTTCAAGATCCGGGCCACCGAATTCCCAGAACGACCCACCAATAGAGTAGATCATGCCTGCGGCCATATTTACCGAGCAAAAACCACCGTGGGCCGAATAATTTGGCGTACCGTAATTTTTTGCGAACATGCCGGTGAGTGCCTGCATCTGGTCGCGGCCGGTGATCAGTACGAATTTCTTAGGATCCGTTGCTCGAATGTCGCCGAGGCGTTGCTCCATAATATCAAAGGCTTTGTCCCATGAAATTTCTTCAAATTCGGCATCACCTCGCAAAGCGCCTTTTTTGCGCATTAAGGGCTTTGTCAGGCGGGCCGGAGAGTATTGCTTCATGATGCCTGAGGCACCCTTGGCACAAATAACGCCCTTATTTAAGGGGTGATCAGGGTTGCCCTCAATATAACGCACTTCGTTATCACGCAGTGTAACCCGTATACCGCAACGGCAGGCGCACATATAACAGGTGGTGTTTTTTGTTTCAATACGACCTTCGGGTTGTCTGGTCGCGTCATGTATCACTCTGGAAGTCATACTGGCCCCGCATTTTAGAATCAATGATAGATTATATTGATGGCGATCAATAAATCTAATCATCTTTATTTAGAGTTTCATAAAATTCTTATATACTATTATAGCTTCTTCATGGTTTAGAGCGGATATAATCTGTGCGGCTATGGTTAAGTGGGTATAGCATAAAAAACCGAGTTTCACTGGTGTAAAGCTTACTGTACAGTGGTTTCAGGCCGTTGCCAGACGATTGTTTCTCGATGTTTAACGCTTGTTATAGCTTGCTTTCGAAGCGGTAAATGGGGTGAAAGCCAGATATCCATTCAAAAAAAACAGTGCGATAAACGGCGATAAACCTTACAACTCCTAATGTAGAGTGAACGGAGCATATACTATATTATAGCGTTGTATTGATCGTTGATGGATTGCACAAAATAAGGTGTATTATACCCATATGATTAATTCAGGTTTGATGGACGGAAAAACAGGCTAGTAGCCTATTGATAGAAACAGGAAACCGCAAGGCACCCATTATGACAGAATCGACATTAATTGATAAATTTGGGCGTAGCATTGACTATGTGCGCATATCTGTGACAGACCGATGTGATTTGCGTTGTACTTATTGTATGCCAAAGCACTTTCGGGACTTTCATGAGCCAGAGGAGTGGCTTACATTTGATGAATTAGAGCGTGTGGTTGCTGCGTTTACGCGCATGGGTACACGCCGTATTCGTCTCACTGGCGGTGAGCCGCTGGTAAGAAAAAACCTGCCGGAACTTGCTAGCAGACTCTCGGGTCTTGAAGGTCTTGATGACCTGTCCCTGAGCACGAATTGCACACGTATGAGCAAGCATGCAGATGAGCTGTATGCTGCGGGTATTGGGCGAGTTAATGTGAGCCTCGATAGCCTGAACCCAAAGATTTTTAAAGAGCTTACGGGTGGCAAGCTTGAGAAAGTGCTGGATGGGCTTATGGCCGCCAAAGCGGCGGGTTTGAGTCCCATTAAAATTAACATGGTATTAATGAAAGATGTTAATGATCACGAAGTTGAAAGTATGGTTGAGTTTTGTGCGCAGCATGGCTTTACGCTGCGTTTTATTGAAACCATGCCGGTTGGTGATATGGGGCGGCAGGCGAGCAGTAATTTTGTGAATTTACAGGTGGTTAAAAAACGCCTGTCTGAGCGTTTTGATCTGGTGCCAGGGGTTATGCCTGGCGGTGGCCCTGCGCGTTATATGAATGTGGTGGGTACAGACATTACGATTGGGTTTATAACGCCGATGTCACAACATTTTTGCGAAACCTGCAACCGTGTTCGGTTATCGGTTGATGGTACTATTTATACCTGTCTGGGGCAGGACGATAACTTTGAACTGCGTCCTCTGCTAAGGCAGGGAATATCAGATGAAGGCCTGGAGCAGGCAATACGCACTGCCATTGATTTAAAACCTGAGAAACATGAGTTTAATGAAAACCCGGAAAAAATTCTGAGATTTATGTCTTACACGGGAGGGTGAGCATTTAGCTTGCTTTGTAACTACCAGGGTAATTTTCAGAGTAAAATTTTTTGCTGCATGAACCTAGAAAAATCAGTTGGGTCACGAAAGTCTGCACAACTTCCTGGTTCGTATAGCTATATGAAAAAAGTGCTTATCACCAGTAAGGTGACTTCACATTTTTTCATTACGTTATCCAAATCAATAACTTGCACATCTTTTTCGCGCCAACTGATTAATCCAGGATGAAAGATAAAATGATATTAGAAGTTGCAATACTAGATATAAAGAAAGGGATGGAAGCTGATTTTGAAATTGCATTCAGGGGTGCGCAACGTATCATTTCCTCTCAGGAAGGTTATATTTCACATCAATTACAAAAATGTATTGAAAAAAACAATAGATATATTCTTCTGGTGAACTGGGAAAAACTTGAGGATCATACTCAGGGGTTTCGTGGCTCAGGAGAGTATGAAGAATGGAAAAAATTACTGCATCATTTTTATGAGCCATTCCCGGAAGTTGAGCATTATTCTGGATTAATCAGTAAATAGATTGTATTTTTAAGACCTTATCTGCTTTGTACTGGAATATGACCTGTCGCTATTGTTCCAGCCATATTCCCCTGACCATAAGCTTTTTTTAAAATCGACATTTAGCCAATTGGGTACATACGGTTTTTGATTAGCAATTTTAAAATCACTGACGGGGGGTGGCCCGGAGTAGTCTGATACGGAGCAGGTTTTTGTCATAACGGTATTAAAACGGATGTAAATATTACCGGTTAGTTGTTTGGCAGATGTCAGCAGTTCAGAGAAAAGCACTTCTTCCACCTGTTGAACGCCCTCTATAGGCTGATCAGAATAAAAGGCCAGCCGCTTGCCTAACAGACAGCTAAAATAAATTTGTATCTCGATAATAAGCGGCGAAGCGAGTTGAGTAGCGCCCACTTTTGCCTGCTCAGAGAGATTTATCAGAATGTCTTTTTCATGAAAAGTGAGCGTCTGTTCCAGTGACATGGGGTATGTGCCTCGCAGAATATTACAAAGTCAGGATAATCATCCTGGATTAATCAGTTGGCGCGAAAAAGATGTGCAAGTTATTGATTTGGATAGCGTAATGAAAAAATGTGAAGTCACCTTACTGGTGATAAGCACTTTT
>VAOX01048986.1_pt1 | contig 12855 bp, 13 predicted proteins | sample 3393891 | NCBI WGS metagenome assembly VAOX01 (sample SAMN08290429, study PRJNA428436) | hydrothermal vent metagenome | isolation source: Deep-sea hydrothermal vent chimney | place: Indian Ocean: Southwest Indian Ridge | depth 2822 m m | reverse complement strand
GTGACGCAGGAACCCCAACATGTTGTTAATTTAATTTGAAATGCCTGGCGTAGATTGTTGGGGTTCCTGCGTCACCCCAACCTACGCAAGATTTATTATGGCGCGAGGGTTCATTTTTTGGTGGGGCTTGAGCGGGTGTGTTATGCGGGGCTGAAGCCCCACCTCCATTGGGCGAAGGTCTTTACGGGGCAGCCATGCCATATGTGTATATGCGGGTTTTCATTACACCTCTGTTTCGCGCTCAACTGATTCATCCTGGTTGAACTCTGCCGGTTGCGGGTAACGTGGGGCACTGGACACCGGGTTTTATAACGCTGAACACAATGGCATTTTGATGTAAAATACCTGGCCTTGAAAAACACCTACTGTCAGGATCCCATTATGTCTCAGAACACGTCACAGGCGACTCTCTTCAAACAGGCTCAATCTGTTATCCCGGGGGGCGTAAACTCCCCTGTCAGGGCGTTTAAGGGTGTTGGCGGCGATCCTGTTTTTATCGATCGTGCTCAGGGGGCATATATATGGGACACGGATAACAGGCAATATATCGATTATGTTGGCTCCTGGGGGCCGATGATTCTGGGGCACGCGCATCCCGAGGTCATCCAGGCGGTAAAGGACAGCGCCGATAAGGGCCTGAGCTTTGGCGCACCTACCGCCATTGAAACTCAGATGGCTCAACGCATTTGTGAGCTGGTGCCTTCTATCGAGTCGGTTCGCATGGTGAGCTCTGGAACAGAGGCCACCATGAGTGCTATCAGGCTGGCACGTGGCTTTACTGCCCGCGATTCTATTGTTAAATTTGAAGGCTGCTATCACGGCCACTCTGACTCTTTGCTGGTTAAGGCCGGCTCCGGCGCACTCACTCTCGGTGTGCCCAGCTCACCGGGCGTGCCAGCCTGCCTGGCCGAACACACTATTACCCTGGACTTTAACGATATCGACCAGGTGCGGGATACGTTTAAAACCGCTGGCGATAAAATAGCCTGCATTATTGTTGAGCCGGTTGCTGGCAATATGAATTGCATTCCTCCGGTGCCGGGCTTTCTTGAGGGGCTGCGTGAGGTCTGTGACGAGTACGGCTCTGTGCTTATTTTTGATGAGGTCATGACGGGCTTTCGCACGGCTCTGGGCGGGGCGCAATCGATATACGGTATCCACCCCGACTTAACTACTCTGGGCAAGGTTATCGGTGGCGGTATGCCTGTGGGTGCCTTTGGCGGGCGCCGCGACATTATGCAGCACATTGCCCCTGTCGGCCCTGTATACCAGGCGGGCACTCTCTCGGGCAATCCTGTGGCAATGGCCGCGGGTCTTAAAACGCTGGATCTTATTGCTGCCGATAATTTTTTTGACCACCTTAATAACAAAGCAAACACACTGGTTAACGGCATCCTGCAAAAAGCTTCCGAAAACAATATCCCTATGACACAGAATGTTATAGGCGGTATGTTTGGCCTGTTCTTTACCGATGCCGATAAAGTAACAAACTTTGCTCAGGCAACCCGGTGCAATACCGATCATTTCAGGAAGTTTTTTCATGGCATGCTAAAACAGGGGATTTATCTGGCTCCTTCAGCATATGAAACCGGGTTTGTTAGCGCCATGCACAGCGATGAGGATATCCAGGCAACCATAGATGCAGCCGGTGAAGCTCTGCGAGCACTTTAAATGAACTGCTACATTTATCGTTGCTCCGCAAGACAGGATATGTATATTTATCTGGCCGAAGAAAACAATTTTGATGCCATCGATGAAAATCTGAGATCCCGACTCGGCGAACTCGGCTTTACCATGCCATTGCAACTAAACCCGCACACAAAACTGGCTAAAGAAGACGCTGCTCAGGTTATTGCTAACCTTCTGTCTGCGGGGTTTCATTTGCAGCTACCTGGCGCTACAACAATTGAAGCGTTATTGTCCACGATGGCACGGCCAGAATAAATATTCATGCCTCGCCGCTTAACTTTTATGAATATAAATTTCAGAATTTATATGTATGCATACAATGTGATTTTTTTCAATTACAGGACATTACACCAGGTAGCGTAATATTTTTACGAATGAACAAACTCCAGCCTTTACACTTAAATTCTATAGAAATAACCAATAACATCTAAACCATATCATGAAGATGAATAAGGGTATTACACAAGAACACTGCTGGTTTATCTTATAAAAACTATGTGTCATAAAACACAAAGCACCAATGATTTACCTATGCTGCCATTAAAAACACTATAATAGGTAGCTCCATGGCGCATAGTTTGCATATTTTTAATTTTACATGTACCACAATAATTCACGGATTTTTTTAACCGTGGCAACTTTACACTTTTTATATTCAGGAATTTTTTAATATGAACAAAGCGATTATTCGTCTTACTATTATCAGCATTATTTTCTCTTTAGTTGCAACAGGAATTGCATCTCAGGTTTTCGCTAAGGAATTTTTCCCTGATGCGGGTGATTTAATAATTCTTGCTTTAATAATTTTCGCATCAACCTTGCTTTCCTCATTAGCAAGCGCTAATACCCAACAGGGAAAATCTCCCGTTTTTGAGCAAAAACCAGTAAATAGCAATAATATCCGTGAATCTGGTGTAGTTAAGTGGTTTAATACCAGCAAGGGCTTTGGCTTCATTACCCGCGATGGCGGTGATGATGTTTTTGTCCACTTCCGATCAATTCGTGGTCAGGGGCATCGCGCTCTTTTTGAAGGACAACGGGTTGAGTTTGATATCACCGAAGGTGATAAGGGGCTGCAGGCAGAGGATGTCGCCATTGCCTCATGATGTTAAGTCATTAATATGTATATGGACGACATGTTAAGAGAGATGAATCTAAAGGTATAAGTAAATGTCTGATCGCGTAACTGGAACCGTTAAATGGTTTAATAACTCTAAAGGCTACGGCTTTATTGAACGTGACACTGGAGACGATGTCTTCGTTCACTTCAGGGCCATTAGAGGAGACGGATTTAGAACACTTAAGGATGGGCAAAAAGTTGAGTTTAATTTGATTGATAGTCAAAAAGGCCTACAGGCGGAAGACGTTAGCGATCTGGAACTGAACTCATAATCTGAAAAATTGCGTTTACAATCCAGCTTAAACTTAAGCTGGATTGTAAACCTGTTTTTTTTCCGGAATTTTGAACACTTGAGAATGCGATATCTGCATGCTTAATATGGTGTAAATTGTTGCGTGTCTAAACAGTCAGTTTTTACTCGGCCTCTCGGCCCATGCCTGATGAGCTTTGCCATTAGCGACTATCATCCTGATTTAATCCGTTATGACTCCCCCCATTTTGGCTGTAAGTTCTGTTCGATTTCCAGATGATCAAGTATGCGCGCTACCATAAATGCCACAATGTCATCAACCGACTGGGGTTTATTATAAAAGCCTGGATTAGCCGGTAAAATTACTGCATTCATGCGCGATAGCCTGAGCATATTTTCCAGGTGGATTTCTGAGAAAGGTGTTTCTCTTGGCACCAGGATAAGTTTTTTGCGCTCTTTTAAAATGACGTCGGCGGCTCGCTCCAGCAAGTTTGCGCTCGCCCCTGTGGCAATTGAAGACAATGTTCCCATTGAGCACGGACACACTACCATGGCATCAACGGAGGAGGAGCCACTGGCGACAGGTGAGGCCCACTGCTTTTCTCCACAAACGATGAGCTGCTCTTCGGCCACGCCATAACGCACGCAAAGCTGCTTATTTAGTACCTGGCTACCGGATGGCCAGCTTAATTCAGTTTCCATGCTAATCACCACATGGGCCGCCTGGGTTACCAGCAAATAAACTTTATGGCCATGCATTAACAACTGTTCCAGCAGCTGAATACCATACTGCACGCCTGATGCGCCGCTAATGGCAAGTACAATGTTTTTTTTATCTGGTGTATTTTTCATAATCAGCTCACCTGCAAGGCTTTCAGTATTTTCTGATGAATCCCGCCAAATGCACCATTACTCATTACCAGTATGTGCTCACCCGGCAGGGCCTGCCTGGCCAGCTGATTAACAATCTCATCAACCGACGACTTCAATCGTGCATGCTTTCCTGCCTCATCCACCACTGAGTGCATATCCCAGTTAACTTGCGCAGGTTGATACAGAATAATTTCATCTGCCTGCGCAAGCGAGCTGGCCAGTTCTGCTCTGTGAACGCCCATGCGCATTGTGTTAGAGCGAGGTTCCAGTACAGCCCATATTTTCGACTCGCCCACCGCATCGCGCAAGCCCTGAAGGGTTTCTTTAATGGCGGTTGGATGGTGCGCAAAGTCATCATAAACCGTGATGCCATTTGCCTCTCCGGCAATTTCCATGCGCCGTTTAACACCTTTAAAGGTTTTTAGTGCTTCAACTGCCTGCTCCACCGGTACGCCGACATGACGAGCTGCTATAATCGCCGCCAGCGCATTCATCCGATTATGCGGCCCGAGCAGATGACCGTGAACCTCTGCTATTTTTTTCTGCTGGTAGAGCACATCAAAATTCCGTCCATCAGCAGAAACCCCACCGATTGACCACAGGCTTTCACCGGCCGCTGAAAATTCCGCCTGCTGGCTCCAGCAACCCTGCTGTAGCACATCATCAAGGTTTTTTTCATCGCCATTATGAATCACCAGACCTTCGCCTGGCACGATGCGCAGCAGATGATGAAACTGTGTTTTAATGGCATCCAGGTCGTTGAATATATCTGCATGATCAAATTCAAGATTATTTAAAATTAAGGTGCGCGGCTGGTAATGAACAAATTTTGAACGCTTATCAAAAAAAGCCGTGTCGTATTCATCTGCTTCGACCACAAAAAATGAGCCGCCACCGATACGCGCCGATACGCCGAAATTTGCCGGTACCCCGCCAATCAGAAACCCGGGTTGCAAGCCTGCATATTCCAGTATCCAGGCCAGTATTGAGCTGGTGGTTGTTTTGCCATGGGTGCCCGCTACTGCCAGCACCCATTTGCCTCTCAGTACATTTTCAGCCAGCCATTGCGGGCCGGATGTGAAGGCCATGTTTTTATTTAATACATGCTCGATGGCCTCATTGCCTCTGGACATTACATTGCCGACCACGATCTGATCCAGCTCCGCCTGTGACTGCTGATAAAGGTGTTCAGCCTTAAAGCCCTGCATGAGTTCAATCCCCTGCGCTTCGAGCTGAGTGCTCATGGGTGGGTACACATTTGCATCGGAACCGGACACCTTGTGCCCTGCCTGCTTTGCGAGCAGTGCCACTCCTCCCATAAATGTTCCGCAAATCCCTAAAATATGTATGTGCAATGCCTCAACTCCCGCCGTTAAATAGTCTGATTTATGATAATTCCGGAAAAAAAGAACCTATAATTAACTGGCTCATCACAACATAACAGACCGTCAGTACCATCGCGGCAGGTAATCGCACATCGAACGCCTGCCTGAAAATATGCGTATAAATAGCCAGACTCCAGCTTATAAACAACAGAAATAAAGCCACAAAACCTGCCATCCCCTCAGCGGCCACCTCTGCCTGATCCGGCTCATACTGAAAACTGGCTCGCAATACAATATCCACTATCTGCATCACAACACCTACTGATGCCAGCGCAGTGATGGTTTGAACAAAGCGCTCCGGCTTCGAAAACGCCTTTAAAATCAACCAGATAAACAGTAATAGTAAGAAAATCCCCAGCGCATTGGCTAACGCTGAAGGCACAAATCCTGCTTTACCTACATACGCCAGAGTGCCTGCTATGAAGTTTATCAGCAGGCTAAAGCGCATTAATACAGTGGAGCAGGGGAAATCCTGTGGCCCCTTTCTCAACAACAGGTTTTCCAGTAGTGCGTTAAAATAGTTATTCATTATCCTGATAATGTCCATTGGGGTATAGTTTGAGATATAGCACTTTTTTACATAACAAAATGCAACGCAACAGACGAATCAACGAAATCCGAGTATAATCTGCCAACTCCAGACACTATAGGCCTGCTCTGTTATCTGGATACGTATTATAACCTCAACGTCACCGTCAATCAGACATTATCTATACAAAAACTCAATGATAAAACTAACCATTACACAACCCGATGACTGGCATCTGCATGTAAGAGATGGTGATATCCTTCACTACACTGTGCCATTCAGCGCCCGTCAGTTTAGCCGTGCGATTATTATGCCCAATCTGACTCCGCCGAGCATTAACACCAGGCAGGCACTGGCCTACCGTGAACGAATTATTGCTGCTATACCGCAGGAATGCAATTTCACTCCCTTAATGACACTGTATTTAACCGATAACACCTGCGCTGAGGAAATTAATGGCGCAAAACTAAGTGGCCACGTGGTTGCCGCCAAACTTTACCCTGCGGGTGCTACAACCAATTCGGATGCGGGGGTCACTGATATTCGAAAGTGCTATCCGGCATTAGAGGCACTACAACAACACAATATGCCGCTGCTGGTTCATGGTGAGGTAACCGATACGGATATAGACATCTTCGACCGGGAGAAAGTTTTTATCGATAAGGTTCTCATCCCCACGCGCAGGGCATTCCCTGAGCTGAAAATTGTCTTTGAGCACATCACAACGAAAAATGCGGTGGACTATGTATTAAGCGAAGGCCCACTCACAGCCGCCACTATTACCCCTCAGCACTTACTCTATAATCGCAATGCCATTTTTAGCGGTGGCATTCGCCCGCACTATTACTGCCTGCCTGTTTTAAAGCGTGAAGAGCACAGACTTGCTCTGGCAAAAGCGGCTCTTTCTGCCAGTCCAAAATTTTTCCTCGGTAGCGATAGTGCTCCACACTCACAGGATAAAAAAGAAAGCGCCTGTGGCTGTGCCGGAATTTTCTCTGCACCGCTGGCGATTGAGCTTTATGCTCAGTTTTTTGATGAGAACCATGCGCTGGATAAACTTGAGGGCTTTGCCAGCTTCTTCGGTGCTGACTTCTATGAACTGGCTCGAAACACACAGACCATTACACTGCTTAAAAAAGACTGGGTCGTGCCTGAAAGCTACCCTTTTCAGAACACGGGGATAATTCCCTTCCATGCCGGTGAAACACAGCACTGGCAGCTGCTCTGACACCGGACATCATACCCGGACAACTAATAAACCGGGCTAACCGCGTACCCCTGCTGCTCAAGCAGGTGTAGCACCCCTTGCCTGGTGGGCAGGTGCAATGCACCAATCGCAATAAACGCATTACCTTTTTTGAGTATTGGCTGCAAACGCGCTACCATGCGAATATTTCTCATATCCAGCAGCTGATGCATGAAGCGATCATCTATTTCAGAATCATCGTACATAAACTGCTGCTGTATATTAACCAGCCGAGCCAGATCCCCTGACAGGTAAGCCTGTAACATTTCAGGCATCTGGGCATCAGTCACATCAATATCTTCAATAGAGCGGTTGAGTAGCCATAGTTGCTCTTCCATCGCCATTGAATCAAACACGGCTACCTGCTCCTCAGCGGTCTCCAGCCCGGTTACCGGAATTTTTCGTTGTACCGCCCGCCTGTAGAGCACCATATCCAGTGCTGCACCCCCATTTGACTGATCCTCGGGCATCATCAGCATCATTAAAACCGCCCAGGGCTTCATGTGGCGAACAAGCTTTTCCGGCAATAGCATACGCTCACTTAACAGTGCGGAGAGCCGCTGGTAGTCAGAATCAGCCATTAGCTGCTTCAGTGTTCGCCCATCATGAAAAAAGCTGGCGCGGGTGACATATCCTACCGCCTTAAAATTAAGTAGCATTTCCATAACAAAATGATCTGCATTGAGAAAGGCCTCTTCGGCCTCCACAGCAAGCTTAACGACCTCAGGATCACTCACATGCATGGTGCCATAAAGATACACGGGGGGAATTCCCTGTTTTTCAATTTTCCATAACAGGCCTTTGGGGTGTAGAATGCGCTGGCTGTCTGCTGACTGTGCAAAAATACTCTGCACAGTTGCAAACAACAGTAGAAACGCGATGAGAACAGCATGAATGGTTTTCATTATTTCTGTATATTAACAACTATTTTGCCTATGTTAAATACAAACAGATAGCCCCATAAAGAAACAATGGTTTTTATGGGGGGCTAAATGGTTACTCTATATGACACATATAATCCAGGACACACCACCTGAATGAGCACAGACACTTCAAAACCAACCCCTATGTCCCGACGTTTCAGAGGCTTTATGCCCGTTGTTGTCGATGTCGAAACAGGCGGATTTAACTCTCAAAAAGATGCCCTGCTGGAGGTTGCCGCAGCAACCTTAAAAATGGACGACAATGGCATTATTGAGATTGATGAGCAGATTTGCCGCCACATTGTTCCCTTTGAGGGCTCAAATATGGAACCCAGCTCAATGGAAGTTAATGGCATAGACCCCTGGCATCCCTTTCGCATGGCCATTGCCGAGCCTCAGGCGCTAGGTGAAATATTTAGCTTTATTCGCAGTAGCCTGAAAAAAAATCAGTGCAAACGAGCCATTATGGTTGGGCATAACACGGCTATGGACCTTAGTTTTATTAACGGCGCGGCTGAACGCTGCAATATAAACCGCAACCCATTTCACCCCTTTAGCACTTTCGATACCGTTTCTTTTTCGGGGCTGGCATACGGGCAAACCGTGCTTTCAAGGGCTGTACAGGCAGCCGGCATAGACTGGGACAGCGACCAGGCCCACTCTGCCAGCTATGACACGCTCAAAACAGCTGAGTTGTTCTGCAATATTGTAAATCGATGGCGTAGATCAAATGGTATGGTATGGACTGCACAAATTGATTAATAGTGTTAAAATATTTACAGACCACCCAAACGTGTGATAAAAAACTGCGTTTTGACGTGGCCCGTCAGGCAAGATCTGACAACATGGAATTATCGACTGCACGTCAAACCCGTAGCGGATGACAGCTAAATAAATGCTACGACTCAGCTTGCCCTGTATCGTACCTGTCCGGGATAAATTAGAGGGGGATGGGTAAATACAGGGGGTAGGATGGATCGTTACCAGAAAATTACTGAGATATAAACCATGGATACAGCATATGCTCGTTCTACAGACGTAGACGGCTATCAAAAAAACAGGATTCGAGACAGATTACACATGTCAAATAAAAACGTATCGATCATCATAGTTGATGACATGCAATTTAGCCGCGTAGTCGTACAGGCGGCACTAAAAAAAGCCGGATTTAGTAATATCCGTGTTTCCTCCAGCGCCGAGCAGGCCCTTCGAATGATGGATGAAAAGCATGCAGATGTCGTGCTTGCAGACTGGATCATGCCTGAAATGGACGGTCTGGAGCTCACTGACATCATTCGCCAGCGAGACGAAGAATTAGGCGTATACACCGCGATTATACTCTTTACGGCCCAGGAGGGCATTGAGCCGCTGGTTGAGGCCTTTAATCGGGGCGTTGATGATTATATCAGCAAGCCCCCCAACCCACATGAGCTCGCCGCCCGTGTAAATGCGGCGGCACGCATTGCATCCTTGCAGAACGATTTACTGGAAACCTCCCATCAGCTGGAGGATACCGTTAAGTATCTGGAAGAAATGGCGCTGACCGATCCCTTAACCGGTGTTGGTAATCGTCGCCTGCTATCTCGCCAGCTTGACTATCATTTGCTTGATGCCTCAGCTCGCCATGGCGGGGTGTGCTTTGTTATGCTCGATATCGATCATTTTAAAAAAATAAATGACACCCATGGCCATGCTGTGGGTGATGAGGTACTGATTGGCTTTACCCGGCGTATCAGGCGCACCGTTCGCCCCACAGATCTGGTGGCACGTATGGGCGGTGAAGAATTCGGAATTATTATGCATTACACCCGAGCGGAAAATTTCCGCCACTCGACTCTGGAGCGCCTGCTCTCAAGCATCAATCAACGCCCCTTTAAAACCTCAGCAGGCGATTTAAAGGTGACAGCATCGATTGGTATCTGCTTTTATCGGGGCGAAGGCGAACAGCCTTCTGTGCAAAACCTGATTAAATGCGCTGATGAAAAACTTTATGAAGCCAAGGCCAATGGGCGAAATCAGATCGCCTTTTAACACTCATACGGCTCTGCATCAACTCGGGCTGGTGCAGAGCCGTGTTCCTGGCTCGTTCCAGCCTCGTTTCAGCCTCAGGCAGATGCCTCATCGATCATCTTTTTCAGCTCACCTTTTTCAAACATCTCCAGGGTTATATCACAGCCACCCACCAGCTCACCGTTTATATACACCTGTGGAAACGTTGGCCAGTCGGCATATCGTGGTAAATTCTGAAAAATTTCCTGATCTGCCAGCACATTACAGTAGCCAAATTCTTTTTCGCACTGCTTTAACGCTTCTACCGTGCGGCTGGAGAAACCACAGGATGGAAACTGAGGCGTGCCTTTCATAAATAAAAACACAGAATGGCCTTTCACTGCTTCATCAATACGATCCATTACATCCATACATCACCTTAATTTTAAATAACCGAAATAGTTTTGAATATCTATTATTGGGGTTATTCTAGTGCTTTCAAGTGCTGGATAACACCCCTGAAAACCAGGGATTACACTCAAAAACAGCTTTTCGCACACCTCTACACACCGTATGGGCACAGGCCAGAGAGCGCAAACTGCGTATATTTGAAGCCCTAAAAGCACCCCACTCACTTGAATTTTGGCTATTTCTCTACAATACTCACTCTATGTAACATCATTTATAAGTATATCCAATGGCCTGCTTCGCACCCAGAAAAGACCCGTACAACCGTTTCCCCTATATAGAGCCCACCATACGCCATGCCGCAGGCGTAATGATCACTATAATTGCTGTGTTGCTCTATTTCTACGAGGACTACCGGCTTATTTTACTGGGCTGCCTGCTGTTTATTAGCATAAATCTGTTTCAATCCTATGTGACCCATTTCTGTATTATGGAAAGAATACTCAAAGCACTGGGCTTTCGCTGCGAGTTAGATGAAATTAAGACGTTGAATGAGGAAGTTCTACGATCAGCATCGGTTCAGAGCAATTACATGGAAACACTTAATTTGCTCAATGAAGCGGTTATCGAAATTTTCCCTGACGGCAGTATATTAAAAGCATCTGATGGCTGGTTTCGTTTTATTAACCAGAGCCCATCTGATGAGCCTGAAAGCAGACAGTCCATTATTGACTTTATTCACCACTCGGACAGGCCGCTGCTTCTCAAAACACTGGAAAACATCACCTCATCTGATGAAAAAGTACATCATGCACGCTTTCGATTAACACGCAGCAATGGCAAAAGTACCGAAAAAGAGCACTGGATTGGCGCAAAGTTCATGCTCGAAAAAACAGCCGCTCACAGACACCACATTCGAGGCGTGTTGCAGGATATAACCGAAGCGTACCAACAGGAAAGGCAGGTTAAGCACATGGCTACACATGATGCTTTAACCGGCCTTCCAAATCGAATGTTATTAGATCAGACGATGGAATACGCACTGGCCCAGGCCAGAAGAAATAAAACTCTGTTAGGTGTATTGTTTATCGATCTGGACAACTTTAAACAGGTGAACGATAAACACGGCCATAAAGCCGGCGACAATTTACTCATTTCAGTGAGTCGAATCATGCAGCAGCGTTTACGGGACTCCGACATGCTGGCACGCTGGGGAGGCGATGAATTTGTAATTGTTTTGCCCGAAATAAATGATTCGGCAGATGTCAGAAAAGTAGCTGAGTCGCTAATGGAGAAACTACAGGTAGAACTGGCGGAAGAGAATTTTGACGGCATTGTTACCTTAAGCATTGGTGGAGCCATTTTTCCGGAAAATGGAGACAGTGCAGAAAGCCTGCTGGTACAGGCCGACAAGGCATTGTATGCCGCCAAAGATCGAGGCAGGAACAACGTGCAGATATACTCCGAGCTAAGAGAGGATATAGCCGGTTACGATGACTTTGATATCACTAGCCGCTTCACTGAAATAGTCAAAAATGGTGGTATCCAGGTTTTTTACCAGCCCATTGTCCTGTCCTCAGACAATAGAATTTGTGGTTACGAGGCACTCGCTCGCTGGCACGATGAAAAGCACGGCTGGGTCAGTCCCGGTGTTTTTATTGCCATGGCTGAAAACCTTGGCCTCATACATGACCTGGGCCATCAGATATTAAAACAGGCACTTGAAGATTTTTCATCCATGAACAACAATAATGATCTGATATTATCTGTTAATTTATCCAGTCAGCAGCTTACACAGGCTGATTTTGTGAGCTGGGTACACACGCTGGCTCAAAGCTACGCCATCAAACCACAGCAACTTAAATTTGAAATAACAGAAAGCCTGGCGCTCATTGACATCGCCAGAGTCAGCGGCATTTTACAGTCCCTTCGAGACCTGGGTTTCTGGCTCTCTCTTGATGACTTTGGCACCGGCTATTCATCACTCTCTAACCTTCATAATTTGCCGGTTCATGAACTTAAAATAGACATGTCGTTTGTGCAGCGATTTAACAATAATGATGGGAAGATTATGCTTAAAGCCATTGTCAACATGGGCCACTCCCTGAACATGAACCTGGTCGCCGAGGGCATAGAAACACAGGCATGCGCACAGGCAATGACTGGACTCGGTATAGAGAAGCTACAGGGCTATTATTTTGGCAAACCGGTGCCCCGTGCTGAAGCGTTTGGTTAGTCGTTAACCCTGAATTAATTAGCTGGATGCCTTAAACCTGGATTAACCTAAATTCATCAGTTGACCACGCAATAGTGCGGTAAGTTATTGAGAGTATTGAATATTTTATAGTTTCGTTATTCACCCGTTCGGTGATGGCCTTACACCTCAAATTGCACATCTGAGAGCACGTTTAGCTATGTCAAAAAACGCGCGAAGGACTGGGCC
>VAOX01010402.1_pt1 | contig 12927 bp, 18 predicted proteins | sample 3393891 | NCBI WGS metagenome assembly VAOX01 (sample SAMN08290429, study PRJNA428436) | hydrothermal vent metagenome | isolation source: Deep-sea hydrothermal vent chimney | place: Indian Ocean: Southwest Indian Ridge | depth 2822 m m | reverse complement strand
ATCGACATAACGATGGTCTTGCTCCGAATATGGCCGAAGAAAAATACTGGAATGAATACAAAACTGTGGCCAAAAAAACTTGACCACTACAGTGTTAGTCTCCCGCCGCCCCACCAAAAATGAAAGGTTCTGGTATTCTTACCAGAACCTTTTTCTTTTTCAGGGATATAAATTATATGGATGTAAAACAATTGTCGGCTGTTGACGCTGCATAATATCTGGCAAGATATATTTATGGTGAAGATACGAACAGTAACGCCGAGTCAAAAATTATTTAACTTTAAACTCTACATTAACCTGCTTTGGGGAAAATTGTTTGAGGTATTTAGGCTTAATTTCCTTTCCTAAATAAGTTAATTTAATAAATTTATACACTTGTGGTTCAACAATTGCCCCTTTATAAAAATAACTCGGCTTACCTTGCTTCATAAATATAATTGAATAGTTTTTAGAGTATCGATTACCATTCACAATTAACTTATTTAACTTGTCAGCAGACAACTTATGGAATACGTAATTACTAGCAACGTCAGATGAAAATTAATTCAAATAATTAGCCCAATCAGCATACTGCTCACTTTTGTTATCAACTTTTGCATTTATAATAAGAACAACAGCTTTACCTGCATTCAGCTCTCTTATTACCTCGTTTTCAGCAGAGCAAGATACACTCACTACATAAAATAGTATCGCAACGATATATTTAAAATTTCTCATAATAACCATTATTGTGTGTCGCCATGTTTTGAGTAAACAGATGTAATGCCAGAACCAGATACTGAGTTGGAACACCAGTGATTCGCATTGTTTGATTTAACATAAGCTTGATAGAAAACTCACTGGCTTTTTGATTCGTTTTTTTAGATAAACCACAAATTTATCTGAATTAATGGATACGCAACTGATTTTCTTAAAATCATCACTTAAATCAATATGGCTAAAGTTGTTATCAATTTGAGTTTTCGAAGTTATATTTTAGATACATAGGCTATTGCTTAATAAATTCAATTTTTTCTGAAGTAGACTCGACCTTCCCATGACTATTAGGAATTATGCTAGTTTTTTCATAAAAACCGATTAATTTTGTTTTGTTGTATTTTGTTTCAGAACCAATCAAAACATAGAAAAGATGTTCTGTATTTTTTGCGTCAGAAAAAACAAAACTAAGGGACGGATATGGTGATATTTTTGAGTAAGTATATTCGCTCTTAATTTCGTTTTTTATTTTTTTCCCTGACATAATAAGAACCAATTTATTCTTAGATAGGTGAACGGAGAAAGTTTTGTTGTTTACAACCCCCTTCCAATCACCATAATAAATACTTTTATCAATAGCAAAGCTATGCCCACTAATTATTAATAATATAAAGAACAATAGTGATTTCATTTTATTACGCTGTTTTAACAACTGCCTTAGTAAAACCTCTAGGTGTAACCGCATCAACTAAGCTTTTTGGTGGTGGCGTAAATGCCTTTAGCCGTTATGACCGTGGTGAAACAATGCATTCAAAATCTCTAGAACAATTATTAAAAGTTCTTAGAAAACACGGCAATAATATTCTGGATGAAATTAAAGCTGAAGAAAATCAAGCTGCCTAATTTTAGTAATTAGTTGTTCTCAGCCGTTGCTTCAAGTTTACTTTCCAACCGCACTATTACGGAGGTAATGATCATCAGCAAGATAACGGCTGCCGTAAAATAAAACATGCCCGGTTCTATTTCCACAGATGCTAACGCCCCCAGCTTAACGGTCATAATTAGAATCGCAATCACAAAGACATCTAACATCGACCAACGCCCATAACGATGCATTAAATGCAGGTATTTCGAATACATCTGATTATTTAATGTTTTTTTGGCGGAGAGTAAGAATAAGTAATAAAGCTTTAATATGGGTAAGACAATACTGAATAGAAAAATCACAATGAAAATAAAATACTGTTGCTCTTCAATCAACTGCCATAGCCCCGTTAAAACAGAAACTTCATTCGAGACGATTAATAATTTTGTAATTGTTAAAATAGGTAATGAGATACCGGCAATAAACAACAATAACGTTATCACTAAACACAGTTGTATTATTTTTGCCGTTTTAGGGAATTGTTCTGCTATTGTGATCATGGTGGTTACCTGCTCATAACAACGGCTTTTCTATATCCATTCTGCCATGCAATATGCGAATGATCATAAATTCATCTTCTATTTCTCGAAAAAAGACGACATGTTTTTTTATGCTGTAAGAATATAAATTTCCAGCAACATCATCACGATGTTTGCCAATGTTGCCTGAACAGCTTAATGTTTTGAATGATTGTTGAATTAATTTAAGATAACTTTCTTTTTGCTTCGAGCCCCATTCACTGAGCGTGTATTCTGCGATGGCTTGCAAATCTCGAGCGGCAGGGTCAGAAATACGTATAACTTTAAAGTTTGTCAAAAAAGTGATCCAGCTCTTCTTCAGAGTTAAATACATGCGATTGATTAAGCTCAATCGCCTTATCACCTTCTGCAATAGCAATACGCAATTGCTCTAACTTAAACGCATGCTCTTCTTCGATACGCTTAAACAACCGAAGCGCTTCACGCACTACCTCACTCGCATTGTTATAGTCACCAGAGACTGCACGTTCTCGCACAAATAGCTCTAACTGGGGTGTTAAACTAAAATTCATATATTCACCTCGCTCAACCTACTATCATATATTTAGAATTAAAGTGTAGATGCCCATCTATTTTATGTCAAACATTGCTATCAATGTTTGACAATACAATAAGCGCACTTTATTACTATCCCTCTCTTTGAGCAATCAGAAATTTCCGGGAAAATCGAATCTTCTTCCAACTTATTGATTTTAATTATCTTTAAGTGCCATGGATGCCATTTTCATCGTGCTTTCAAATGATTCAGCGCCCGCAATAAATAAAGCATTATGGCAAAACATGGCATCATCAATGCCAGTCACTTCTTTAAGTTTCTCACCGGACAAGCCAGCCCATTGTTTAGGCAGCGATTTTCTGTCTTCAAATGAACCCAATTCAACAGGTACGGTTTGAATTCTCCATTCGCCAGTCTGAGAGGGGTAAATTACATATAAAGCCTCTTCAGATAAAGTATGAACCGTTCTTTTCCATGGTGTATATTTTTCTAAGACTATCACTCTTGGATCTTCAGCATTATCAATCGCTTTAGCCACAATTTCTTTCGCACTAATGCCACCGTTAGCCGATGCAATGAATCGGGTTAAAACGCGTGATGCAAAATCAACTGCTTCATCAAAGCAGGTATCAAAGTGGCTATCTTCTTGCCAAGTCGGGTTAAACATTCCTATAGTTTGGCTAAGGCTAATACCTTTATAAACACCTTCGACATGACCGCAATCGATGGCATCAATCGTAGATACTAGACCCGTATCAACAGCATTTGCGACGTCTTGGTTGCCTTGGCATATTTCTAGGCCATATTTCTGCCAAATTAAACCAAACGAAGAATAAGGAATACCATTTTCGCGCTCACCTGCCCCACCGCGCTGATGGTGATCAAAACGGTCTGCATCCGAGTCATATTCACCGCCTACATCAACCACAATATCTGCCTTGGCAATAATATCTAGATCACGTGTACGAATGAGCGTAAAAGAAGGGAATATGCTTTTAAATGCAGCAATACTGAAAACATCATCCGCATGAAAATTACCGTTGTGAGTTGCTATCGTTTTATCATTCATTTCTTTGTTTGCGCCATCTTTAGAAAGGGATATAAGGTGTCGTTAGTTAAACGACAATGTTTTAGAAATATTTAATGGCGGATTCTATACGAAGATAGCGAACAAAAACAGATGGTTTTTAATAACTAAAATATTAAATATATAAACCAGAGACATAAGATCACGCTATTTCAAAGATTAAAGAAAATTGTGCCTTGACCTTGTATATTTATTATTTTTGACAACTACCTAATGTATAGAAACTGCTTTCCCCTTTAGCAACACGAGAAATCTCACGAGAGTCAGAACATTTTGTATACCCTGTAACTTCAAATTTATTAACAATATAATAGGATATTAAATTAGCAAAAATTAAAATAAAGATAAACCAAAATACCAATATCTTGTTTGCGTTCTTATATAATTTCGACTCCTCATTTTTAAGGCCGGCATATTGAATACCACTTAAAATAAAAAAAATAGTCATTAATAAGTAATAATTAACTCCAGTATCAAAATGTATTATTACCTCTTTTGCTGATAACGCATTTTGTACTCTAACAATATCGTAAATAACATATCCAACTGCAAAAATAGTTAATATATTAAAAATAATAAATATAATTTGTGCATTTTTTTGGGTCATGAATAATCGCCATATGAGAATGAACTGGGCATACCAAATAATATCATAATTACTTGTGAGTAAATTTCAAAATAATCGTACCATTGTGTAGATTTTCAGATATATGAGTTATTGCTTAACAAACTCAATTTTTTTGAAATAGACTACACCCTTCCAATCACCATAATAAATACTTTCATATACAATATTATAACCATACTTCTTTTCGAGCTCAGAACCTAACCCAGCAGTGTGATCTTATGGTTAAAATTTAATCCCTCCGTCACTTTTTTCCTAAACCCTTCGATACAAGATAACTCATATCCACCTAAGTAACTGAAATAAATGTAATTTTACATCCATTTGTTTTAAACATGCATTTAATATACATGTTATGTATAATCCTCCACCTTTAGACCTATTCTAAACACTAATAATTTTGGAGAAAATAGCATGACAACTTTATATGAACGCATCGGTAGTGAGGCGGCAGTGGATGCTGCTGTTGATATTTTTTATCGCAAAGTCCTGTCTGACGACCGCGTAAATGGCTTCTTTGGTGATGTTGATATGGATGCACAGATTGCCAAACAAAAAGGATTTTTAACCATGGTATTCGGAGGCCCAAACAACTACACGGGTAAAGACATGCGCGATGGACACAAGCATTTAGTCGAAAATGGATTAAACGATACTCATGTTGATGTCATTGTTGAACTATTAGGCGAAACCTTAAAAGAACTAAATGTTGCTGATACCGATATCGCAGAAATTGCGGGAATCGCAAACAGCGTTCGTGATGATGTTTTGAACCGATAGGAGCAATACAATGGCACAGTTAAAATTTAAAAGTAATATTTTTACCGTGTCAGCGGGCAGCACCGTGCTTGACACATTGTTAGAACAGGGTCACGAGATACCCAACAATTGTCGAGCGGGTGCATGTCTTTCCTGTGTGATGCAAGTAACAGAAGGAAAGGTACCTGAAAAATCACAAAAAGGTCTCAAAGACTCACAAAAGGCAAAGGGTTATTTTCTCGCTTGTAGTTGTGAACCTGATGAGAATATCGACATTCAATTAGTCGATACAAATCAATTAAGAGTCGATGCTAGCGTAAAAGAAATAAATAAACTTTCAATTGATGTTATTGAATTAAAAGTTAGCACAAATAAACCTTTTAAATATAATGCTGGTCAATATGTAACTTTGTGGAAAGATAATGTTTTAGGTCGTAGCTATTCATTAGCAAACCTGCCTGAAGATAATGGTGATTTATGTTTTCACATTCGAAAAATACCCAATGGTAAATTTAGCAACTGGGTGCACAATGAATTAAAAATTGGAGATTGCATTTCTGTGCAGGGGCCAGCAGGTGATTGTTTTTATACATCTGGCAACCTAGAGCAAAATATTTTACTCATTGGCACAGGAACAGGCTTAGCCCCTTTAATTGGCATTATTAACGATGCTCTTCGACATGGGCACACTGGAGAAATCCATTTATTCCATGGCGCATTAAGGCCTTCAGGACTTTATTTAACTGAAACATTAACCAAGCTGGCGCAAAAAAATAACAACCTGAAATACCATCCTTGTGTAATGACTGCTGAAAAAGGTATGATAAGTAATATAACAGAAGGCGACATTAGTAAAATTGCTTTAGAATGTGTGCCATCACCTAAAAATTGGAAGTCATTTTTATGTGGCAACGAAGACCTTGTTAACAAATTAAAAAAACAAATCTTCATTGCAGGAAGTAATATGAATGATATTTATACGGATCCATTTGTCAAATCAAAATAAATCATGCAACTAACTCGCCATACAGATTTTTCTTTGCGTGTTCTTATCTATTTATCATTACAAAATAAAGACACCCTAATTACTATTGAAGAAATTTCAAAGCACTTTAATATACTTAAAAACCACCTCACAAAAGTTGTACACCAACTTGCTCTAAAAGGCTATATTAAAACCGTACGAGGAAAAAATGGCGGAATGACTTTAGCTAAACCTCCCAAGCAAATAAACTTAGGAGAGATAATACAAAGCATGGAAAACAAAACAGATGTTATTGATTGCAAAGGTGCTAATTGTCCATTAACAAATAACTGCGAACTAAAAGATATATTTAATGAAGCACAAAATGCCTTCTTTTCAACTTTAGATAAATATAGTCTTGCAGATATAAGTAAAACACCAGAAAACTTACAAAAACTATTAAACTTTACTGCACAAATTTAAAAAAACTTTACTAACTTTAGTTTTTCCAGTTTTCCCATCCATAATTCATTTCGTAGGTATGTACTCATGTAGATGGGCTACTTGTGCCAGAAGAAAATAAAGCAGTTTAACTACTCCTCATTTCATAGGTTGAAATATTTTTTTACTTACTAATCTTTTGTAATGATTTTATTTTTCTTACCCAAGGTGTTTTTTTACGTAACTTTTCTGGTAATTTTTTTATTGCTATATTTGCTGCTGCAACCGTTTTATAGCTGCCATAAATTAGAGCGTAACGGTCAACGCCATCTCTAACATAGTGATAGTAACCACCGTTATCTTTTATATTATTATTTTCGTAGGTTCTTTTAATAGATTTTTTATTTCGACTGCTTGCTAACTGTATGGTGTACTGTTTTGGTTCTTGTTTTGATAACCACTGCGAAGGCGAAATATTAAAACTTAGTGTTATTCCATTCCCTGGTGAAATTGCTCGTTTATTTAAATCCAAATAAGCTTGCACCAATCCTGAACGGGATGCATCTTTTAATAATCTATTTGCTTCTTGTTGATTTTTTTTAACGCCACTTCCTTTTGAATAATAATTTGATAAGTTATATTGAGCAACTACATTTCCAGATTTCGCTAGTTGTTTCCACATGTTTACTGCTACGACAGGGTTACTACCCTCACTTGCTAAAACAGCATCACTTACTGTAACGGCAATACTTTTTGAAAAAAATGAGGTAAAAGAAAACAAAGTCAGTACCAACAAACTAATATTTTTAAGATTGTTATTTAAACTAAAATTCATCAGCAATATCCTTTTACGCAGCAGCCACTGCTCGTTTTTTTATACATCCAGAAAGTAATTCATTTAGTAATATATTTGCTTGTCGTTTGTGATCTTTATCTGTTTCTTTTTTTGTAGAAAAGTAAGGTGCAATTAAACGTGTAATGTTTTGGTAGCTCACTACATCCGCAACTTGAGCATCGTGATATAAACGTATTGTCATTTCGACAGGGGGGATTTGTGGGCACTCCTTAAAAGAAAGTGAAAGAGAAATTAATGTAGTATAACGACTCACTTCCACACACATTATTTTTACTGTTTTTAAATTATCACGGTAAACAAGAGTATTAGAACTAAGTTCAATAATTTCAGGAAAAAGCAATCTAAGATGGCTGTAATTTCGCTCAAAAAGCCACATGGGTTCTTTATTTCGTGTTTGTTCTAATGTGTGACTCACTGCCCTCTATCCTTTAAAATATTCTCTCAATACAATATATATCGGTGTAAATCTAAACATTCTTTAATTAAATATTAACACTGTAAACGCAACAAAGCCTGATATTATCAGGCTTTGTTAATCATACACTTTAAAAAATGTTAAAAACTGTTACTTTTGTTGTAAGATTTTCTCCAAGCGTGCCATATCATTTATAACCCGCCATTTCCCGCCACCTGATTCAACTTTTTGACGCCAAGATTCTAATCTATCAAGGTACTCTCGTGGATCAATATTATCAGAACGTAGTTTTGTGACATTTAAGGCAACAACGGAGTATCGGTTCAAAGATAAAGGAATATCACGTTTGTAGCCTTTTCGTAGCTCTTCCTTTAAATCAGAGAATATCAAAATGGTATTGTGCCCTGTCCCAGCTTCATTCAAAAACTCAATACCTTGTAATATTCCACCAGTAATATCAGTATACGCACTGCCTTTTACCTTTTTAACAAACTTATCGATCTTTTCACGAAAAACGCGCTTTTGCTGATTTGTCATACTCGGGCGATCTTGAAATGTCACTTTTGACACGATATCTTTTTCGCTGAAGCTTCCTGTATCAACGCGAGCTACGGCAAATGAATCTCCCGGCCCTAATTGAGAAAGAATATAATTAATCACTCTTTGTGCTTGTTTCAATTCTTTCGTGTAAGTGCCCGAGGTATCCATCAGCATATATACGCCTCGCGTATTTGGCACTGCTGCTTCATCACTACATGATTGCAGAAAAAATGCCGTAACGATTAAGAATATCAAATAGGGTTTATGTCCTATTTTCATAATGCATCTCCAATTTTTGAGTTTTTTGTGCCCGTCGTATTTTTGTTAGAGCCTTTATTATTAATTAGACTTTCTATACCAAGCGGTATGAAAATTAAAAAATCATAAACATGAACAAATATTTTACCAAATGATCTCACTAAATTACCCACTAGTCTTAATAACCATTCTATTGCTCTTAAAAATGCAACGCTAGAAGCACCTAATACGGTACGCATTGAATGAATAAAAGATTCAAGAGGGATAGCAACAAAAGTTAACGCAAAAGGCAAAACAAAACCTAATCCCATCTGTGCAGCTGTTGTTATCCATAAAGCAGAATTTTGAGTAAGTTCGACACCTCCTGTATCACTAAGAAGTGCAAGTGTTGCTTGACTATCTTCCATAAGAATTTCACGCATGTAAGCTAAACCTGCTTCTACCGTTGCCAATGAGAATAAAAATATAAAGGTTATCCAAACCATTTTTATTCGCATTTTATCATTAAGCGCTCCGATAACAGGGAACAAACGTGTAATACGTAATGATTCCATTAAAAATAAGCCGAGAGATATTTCAACGAGTATAATAACAAGCGCGGCAACACTAGAGGTTTTAAACCCCATGAGCATGTCTGAGCCACCCACCATTTCGGACATTGGACGAGCAATGAGTTGGAAGTTTATAAATGCACCGCCAACAGCAATAGCCAAAACAAAACCCGCTATAAAAAACTGCGTCATTGACGATGATGACAACATACGTTGTGCTTTATCTGTACCTTTTAAAATATCTTCATAGTCGTGCATTAAACGATCAATCGTAACTGAACGTGCTAATAAACTGTTTACCGTTTTATCAACCTGTTGTAATGCTTTTAAAACATTACGCCAATGTGGCATCATTTTTTGTAATAATTGATGACGTTTACTACTTGCTTTACGGTATTCTTCTAAGGCTCGTGTGCTTGATTTAATCAACGACTGATGAATGTCTTCAAGAATGTTTCCAACAGTTGGGTCGCCTTTAACAGCAGGTATTTTTGCAACCGCTTCAACGGCTTTCACCCATGCAGGTGGAGTTGGAGGTACATCTGTGCTTTCTGCAAAGCTTTCATCTATCGCTGTAATTTCTTCATTTAAGTGGCGATGTAACGCAGGATATTCTGCTAAATCTTTACGTACCGTTGCGTCAATACGTTCAAACTCACGCTCAATAATACGTTCTGTTGCTTCGCGCCCCTGAGCTAACAACACATCGCGGTTTCGAATTGTCAAAATATTTCGGAGTAGTTTTACAGAACGTGCACTCAAACGAAAAGAGTTATGTATTGCTTCACTAAACGACAAAATTCCTTTATGCGCATGGTTTCGAGCAAGATAAAAAGTAACCGTGAGTAAAACAAACCAAATAGCACCAGATAAACCAGCACTCGATGGTACAATCATAAAGATATCATTTAACGTCATTCTGACCCCCTAATTAATTAGCTGCGCGAAGAGACAGCTAATGCTCGATGATTTTAGCGTTGAAAACTTAAATAAACCGAGAAATGTATCACAGGACATTCACTCTACAAATAGAATAATAAAGATTTTTTATTGTGATAATGAGTATAGAACACAGGCTTAAAAGATACTGGTGTTATTGTCTATTTTTATAGTAAAGCTACATCAGGATATGCTGTTTTACTTAATCAGCATCCATTAAATTAGGCAGTTTTTCAGAAATAAATTTACGCATACGCAAATGACCTTGTCCCAATAACTGGCTCACGCGTGATTCACTTATATCCAATACTTCACCTATTTCACGAAGGTTAAGCTCTTCGTTGTAATACAAACTAATGATGAGTTTCTCACGTTTAGGCAAAATATTTATTGCTGAAACTAATTGCTCACGAAATTGCATTTTTTGAACACGTTCAACAGGGTTTATTTGTGAAATATTATTGCTGTGATCATGCAAAGAATCATCATCAGTACCAAGATCGACAAAATTTAGAATGCGGCAAGCATTCGACTCTTGAACTAATGAAAAATATTCATCTAATGATATGCCCATTTCTGCTGCAATATCTTTTGGCTTTGCTTCACGCCCTGTTTTTGTTTCAATCTTTAAAACAACCTTCATTAAGTCGCGATGTTTTTTATGCACCGATTTTGGCGCCCAATCATTGCGACGTAACTCATCTAACATTGCACCACGAATTCTAATGGTTGCATATGTGGTAAAAGCAGCACCTTGAGAGGCATCATATTGTTGAGATGCATCGAGTAAACCTATCATTCCGACTTGAATGAGATCATCAACGACAACACTTGCCGGCAATCTTGCCGCCAAATGGTATGCAATACGGTTAACTAAGCCAGAGTGCTCTTCAATTAGATCTTCAGCCATTGTCGGCTCGGCTATTGGGTACATAATTCGCCATTCCTACCTTTAATTATGGGGGCTCCCCCAAAGACTTAAAAGATATCCTTACACAATTCTTCTATATTCCATCATTCTTATATTAATAATGCACAATCCATGCCTAGTTTTAAAATTTATATAACGTGTAGAGGTTAAGTATAGGTTAGAAAATAAGCAATATTCTCTATTAACAGCGTTTTAACAATTCCTTTGCAATTTTTTCAAGGGGATATTGGTCTTTTGCTGCACCCATTTTAAAGGCTTCGCCTGGCATTCCCCAAACGACTGAACTTTTTTCATCTTGAACCAAGGTAGCAGCGCCATTTTCTAGCATTTCTTTTAAACCTGCCGCTCCATCAGCGCCCATTCCCGTCAAAATAACACCAACGGCATTAGGGCCAACATTTTGTGCTACAGAACGAAACATCACATCAACACTTGGTTTATGACGATTCACAGGTGGCCCATCATTAAGCCGGCAAATATAACGCGCCCCACTCCGTTCAACAATTAAATGTCGATTACCTGGGGCAATATAAACATATCCCGGTAAAATTTGTTGTCCATCAACAGCTTCGTACACAGTCATCGCTGAATTTTTATCCATTCTTTCTGCGAAAGGTTTGCTGAATGCTTCGGGGATATGCTGACTAATTACGACTCCCGGACTATTTGCCGGTAATGACATGAGTACTTCTTTAATCGCTTCAGTGCCGCCTGTTGAAGCACCGATAGCAATAATTTTATCTGTTGTTTTTAATTTTGTTTTTGGAACGCTACGCTTTTCAAGAACAGCATCGGCGCTTAATTTCGGATCAACTTTAATCGTTTCAATATTAGCAGCCGTCACTTTACGTGCACGACGATCAGAAATTTTACTTACGTTAACGGTTGATGCATTGATGACCTTTTCACAAATATCTTCAGCATACTCATTCAATCCTTCAGACACATCAATCTTCGGCTTAGATACAAAATCAATGGCGCCAAGCTCAAGCGCTTCAAAAGTAACATCGGCTCCTTTTTCAGTTAAAGTAGATACCATAACAACGGGAATAGGATGCAAACGCATTAAGTTTGCAAGAAAAGTAACCCCATCCATTTTTGGCATTTCAACATCTAAAGTTAAAACATCAGGTTTTAGTTTTTTAATTTTTTCACGCGCATCAAAAGGGTCTTGAGCTGTACCAACAACTTCAATAGCGCTATTTGCATTAAGAATTTCTGTCATCACTTGTCTAACAAGTGCAGAGTCATCAATAATTAAAACTTTAATTTTACTCATAGTTCAATAGATTCCTAAAATAACTCAACATCACTTTCAACAGGTTTAACTTCAATAGATGACATATAACTACTTTCACGCTCAATGATTGTTTTATTATGCATTTGTCGTAATTTTTTAACTCTAACTTTTCCGGTTAAAGGAAAGTAAATTACTTTCCGGGGAAAAATGTCACCTACATCTTCACCAACAAGTGACAGTTGTTCTGTTTTAATATACTCACGAACAAAATTTATATTGCCGTTACCTATATCTAATGTTTGCATATTTTGTAGTACACGACCTCCACCAAATATTTTCACTTCTAAATTTTCTCTTGTGCCACCGTGTTTCAAAATATCGTTAATCATTTTTTCCATGGCAAAATTACCATAACGTCCTGCATTACTCATGGCCGCGACTTCTGAGTGGTTCATACTTTTATTCAGAGGTAACATGAAATGATTCATCCCACCAATACCAAATACTTTATCGCGAATGCAGGCAGAAACACACGAACCTAATACTGTTACAATGGCTTCATTATTTGCAGTAACATAATATTCACCTGGTAAAATTTTTGCCGCAAAGGTATCGTGTGTTTTATCCCAGTAACGGTTAATACTATCGAAGCCTCGTAAACATTT
>VAOX01014254.1_pt1 | contig 12948 bp, 12 predicted proteins | sample 3393891 | NCBI WGS metagenome assembly VAOX01 (sample SAMN08290429, study PRJNA428436) | hydrothermal vent metagenome | isolation source: Deep-sea hydrothermal vent chimney | place: Indian Ocean: Southwest Indian Ridge | depth 2822 m m | reverse complement strand
TGGATGCCTTTTGTTGAATTTCAAAGCCTGTTACAACAACACAATATTTGGTCCTCTTTTGCATTGCCGTATGCTGAAAATTTAGCGGATCAAAAATTTTTGCGCGAACATCAGTTTCTGGTAAACGATGCTAAAAGCCGATACCTTCATTTAAAACAGGAATTAGGCGATATATTTGAGCGCCTGCCCGACTATCATATTGCCTCTTATATGGGCATTACACCTATCGCGTTATCCCGAATTAAAACCCAAATTACATAAGCACTACTTCAGACATTTTTTATAGATCTTAACCTAGGTTAACGACGACCAAAATTAGCTTGTGGCATACTCGTTTTATTAAATAACGAGTAATCAAACATGCTTAATTTCACCAACCATCATTATGTTATTACCGGCGGTAACGCCGGTATTGGTCTTAGTATTGCGAATGCACTTCATGAATATGGCGCTGACATCACTATCATTAGTCGAAAAAAACTCAACAATAATGTTAATTCGTTTAACCATATTCAGGCCGATCTAAATGATCCTGATGCTATCAATAGTATTCAAGCGTCCATTAAGTCATTAGGTAAAAAAATAGATGGTTTAATTAATAATGCAGCGATAGCGGAGTTCGTACCATTTGAACAGTGCACAGAACAGATGCTGATGCAGCACATTCGTACCAATTTAATGAGCCCGTTCCAGTTAATTCAAGCGTTACTACCGTTCTTTTCTGAAACATCAAGTGTGCTTAATATTAGCTCCTATTTTTCACATAAAATGCTAGCTGATCGAAACACGACAATGTACTCATTAACCAAGGGTGGTCTGGACTCACTTACCCGCTCACTCGCGTCTGAATTAGGGCCACACGGCATAAGAGTAAATGCTATCGCGCCCGGCACCACTAATACTGATATGTTCAAACGTAACTTAAATGCCTTAAATGAAAAACAACAACACGATTTTTATCAAGCAATATCCAGTCGCTATCCGCTTAGGCGATTGGGTGAACCTGAAGACATCGCCCACATGGCGTTATTTTTATGCTCGCCACTTGCCAGCTGGGTAACCGGTAGTATATTCGCAGTTGATGGCGGTTTAACAACACAATAGGAATAAACATGACTCAAAATATTATAAACATAGTTAACTTAACAGCCATCAACGATGATGTTGAGTTGCTAAAGCAGGCTTTAATTGAACTTTCTGACAAAACTAAGGATGAACCGGGCTGTATTAGTTTTAAATTTTACCAATATAAAAATAATTTAAAAAATATAATACTAATTGAAAATTTTCAAGATAATGCAGCGATGCAGGAACATCTGAAAGCCAACCATACACTGGATTTTTTTAATAAAAATCTAATCAGCGTTAACACTATAGAAACTATCAACGCTTATTAAAAATAAGGAAAACATTATGATTATACGAAAAAATTATGAAAAATTACAAACCCCCGTTGGACCCTATGTTCACGCGACGAGCCATAATGGCGTACTCTATACCTCGGGTATGACAGCGTATGGTACAACAGCCGATAACGGTACGGTCAGTGAACAGGCTCTAGAAATATTTCATCAGCTAAACATCATATTGCAAGCTGAAAACAGCAGTTTGAAAAACCTAATAAAAGTAACTCTTTTCGTTACTGACTTATCTTTACTTATTGAACTACGCGCCACATTGTTTGAAATCTATGGTGATTATATACCAGCAAGTTCAATCGTCGAAGTCACTAGCTTATTTTCATCTTCAGTTAAAATAGAGATTGAAGCTATTGCTAGTATAAAGCAAAACTAATTTAACATTGACTAAAATCCCTTTCAAGGAGTCTGACCCCTTGAAGTTCCTTGGAGGTTTAAATCTCGGAGGTTTATGGTTCTAGATGATTTTTTATACTATACTTGAATTCTAATGATACAAATATGAATGAATAATTACTATGGTAAATTGGCTAGAGGGAAAAGTAGTTGAAAATAAACAATGGAGTGATGATTTATTCTCTTTGAAAATCACCACTCCAGTGCTAAGTTTTAAAGCGGGGCAATTTATTAATATTGGTCTGGTCGATAAACAGAATAATAAAATACTCGCACGCCCTTATTCATTAATTAATTGCCCACAAGAATCATTGCTTGAAATTCATTTTAACGTCGTTAAAAATGGTCCGTTAAGCCCAAAACTAGCTAGTTTGAAAGTCGGTGATTCTATCCAGGTATCTGATCGTTGTAATGGTTTACTCACCTTGGATGAAATTCCGGATGTTAAGTATTTATGGTTATTTGCCACTGGAACAGGAATTGGGCCATTTTTATCTAATTTAAAAACATCTGAACCGTGGATGCGTTTTAAAAAAATTATTCTGGCTTATTCTGTCAAGACACAAGAAAATCTCGCTTATCGTATCGACCTTGACAATCTACAATTGCAACATCCTAAACAATTCTGTTTTATTCCAATGATTACCCGTGAAAAAATTTCTAATATATTACATTCACGTATTACTAGCAGTTTAACAAATGGTGATTTGGAGCAACATGCAGGCCTAAAATTGGCATTGGATTCAAATCATGTTATTTTATGTGGCAATTCAAAAATGATCACCGATGTAACACTGCTTTTGGAAAAGCGTGGTTTACAACGCCATACTAGACGTGTGCCTGGCCAAATTGCAATTGAAAAATACTACTAAAATACAATAAATCGTTGTTGTGATTATATCCTTATACCAATACTCGTGTAGTTAAGCAGTTTTAGTTATTGTTTACATTCACACGATTTTTCATACAGTTCATCTCGACGTAAACCCACGGATAATGGTTGTCGATGGTGACCAGCTAAAACCTGATAAACATTAATATTGCCATCATCAAAATGATACGCCGAACCGGACATGTACAAACGCCATACTCGGTATGTTGCCTCACCTACAACAGCGATGGCTTTATTTTTGTTTTGTTCCAAAGCTTTAATCCAGCGACGTAATGTTAGTGCATAATGATACCGTAAACCCTCTACATCAATAATTTCAAAACCAGCATTTTCCATCGCCTTTAACACGGTATTAATACGTGCTAACTCGCCATCTGGAAAAACATATCGATTAATAAAGCGTGTAAGTGGCGTATCTTGCCATCCATTATCGGTGGTAATACCATGATTTAGAAACAAACCACCCGATGTCAAAACACGTTTAATTGTTTCAAAATAAGCTGGAAAGTTTTTTACACCGATATGTTCAAACATACCAACACTGACGACACGATCATACTGTACGTCATTTGGCAGGTTTATGTAGTTTCGTAATTCAACGGTGACACTGTCTTGTAAACCTTCGTTACGAATTCGCTCTTTGGCATAAGCGAACTGCTGTTTACTCAATGTGATGCCATGAGCTTTAACGCCATAATTTTTTGCAGCCCAACTAATAAGAGCGCCCCAGCCACAACCGATATCCAAAAGTGTTTGACCCGGTGTCAGACGTAATTTTTTGCAAATATAATCCAACTTATCTTGTTGTGCACTATCAATTGTCTGATCTTTATCAGAAAAATAGGCACAAGAATAAACCATTTCCTTATCCAGCCATAAATTATAGAAATCATTACCAACATCATAATGATGTGAGATGCTTTTTTGAGAGTTACGACGTCTTGAACGGCCTGCTCGAATGCTATTAACACCATTATCATACTTATATCTCGGTAATTTTAAAACTAAACGTAATAGACTCAGTTTAGTTGTCCACGACATGTTCAATTCAGCCAGATATGATGTCAGGTCAAATAGACATTCAATATCACCATCAATATCGATATCCTGTGTTAAATAATTTTCTGCTAGCTTCACAACATTTCGATACAAAACCAGTTCGCGTAAGATTCCAGGATGTTTAATTATGACAGTACAAGCTGCATCTTTCTGCCCTGCCGCTAATGTACCATCCCATAATCGTATCGCAACAGTACCTAGGTAATTGGATAGCGTTTTTTTGATAATCTCATGCCCGGTTTCGATACCGTGTAATTTAATTTCTGGTGGAAATTTCATGACAAAGTTCCTTTATTTTAAATAATGTCATCGAGCTCAGTGCTCTGAATCCTTTTTTGATTCCTGTTTCTTTTTATGACCACCATGACAACCGTGACCAAATAGGTGCATTAAAATAAAAGCAGAACCTAACAATATCCAGAACCAATTGTCTACTAGCCATTCCATACTATCCTCCTAATTAACAGCTTACACCTTTCACTAAATCACGTGAAAAATGACAATAATCACTACTTGTAAATTAAGTATAAAACCTAGGTGTAGGTCATGGGTCAAGCCAGAAATCGAAATATTATCAAGACAGAAAGCTGTGGGGATAACGCATTGGATTCGTTAATGAAATTGCGTCATTGACTTTTTTAATTCGATTAAGCAGACTAATATTGTCAATAAATTATTTTTATAATAACTGATGTATATCAATTAAAATGAATAGAAAAAAAAGAATAACAAACGTTTGTGATAATCATCTGTCTATATCTCATATCACTATCGTGTTTATGTACGCTAAAATGTTCGTTAAGTATATTTTCTATTTTACCCGGTTACTTTTTTTACGGGATAATTGTCATTTATAAAAATGTATTCAACAGGGGTTAACAATGACTCTAAACAAAAACACAGTAATAAATACTATACCAATAGAAATAGCGGGTGCAGGTCCTGCTGGTCTTGTCGCAGCCATTACCTTAGCTAAGGCAGGGCGTGAAGTTATAGTCCATGAGGCTCGAAAAGAAGTTGGCTCCCGTTTTGCTAAGGATTATCAAGGTCTAGAAAATTGGACAACAAAACAGGATGTGTTATTGGTTTTTAAAAATTTGGGATTAAATACAGATTTTAAAAAAGTCGCTTGCTACAGCGGGACTGTTTTTGATTATAAAGACAGAGCATATAAATTCCATAGTGAAAAACCAATTTTTTATTTAATTGAGCGAGGAGCCGGAGTAGCCTCACTCGATACAATATTGTTAAAGCAAGCACAATCCATTGGCGTTGACGTTCGATTTAACAGTCGATTGCAAAAAATGGTAGGCCCGGGAATACTGGCTTCGGGACCAAAAGCAGCCGACGCTATTGCTGTCGGTTATCATTTTGAAACAACCATGGACGATGGTTTTTGGGTGATCTGCGATGATCGTGTCGCACCTAAGGGCTATGCTTATTTATTAGTTATGGACGGTTATGGCACAGTAAAAAGCTGTATGTTTAGCGGTTTTAAAAAAGAAAAAGAATATGTCAATAAAACAGTTCAGGCATTTAAACGATTAGTCGGCCTTGAAATGCAAAATCCGAAAGCTCATGGTGGTACCGGAAATTTTTATATTCCAAAAAGCGCTTATTCAGGCATCCATCCCATAGTCGGCGAACAAGCGGGTTTCCAGGATACGCTGTGGGGCTTTGGTATGCGTTTAGCAATTTCATCTGGTGTATTGGCGGCTCAAAGTTTAATTACAGTTGAAAATTATGACAAACTTTGGCAGCGCGATTTAAAACCCCAGATACAGACCTCAATTGTGAACCGTGCACTTTATAGTATGCTGGGTAATCGTGGTTACGCTTGGTTTTTTAGTCGATTATCTTCCTGCTCAGATATACGTGATTTGTTACGACGGCAATATCAACCGCTATGGTATAAATCATTATTACAACCGTGGGCAAATTATCAATTTCACAGTAATCGACAAAATAAAAGTTGTAATCATATTAATTGCGAATGTGTATGGTGTCGAAGTAATTCCTGTTAATCTATCCAGGTAAACAATGTTAATTTATTTTGAACTATTTACGATACAAAAGACTTAATAACTTTAATTATTAAAGGAGTTTTATGATGAACGAAGAAATTGCACATTCTGGAGCTTGGCCGCTGGTGATCATTATGATCGTTGTCGCATCGTGGATTTTTTACCGTTATTTTTCCCCAAAATCATGGCGTGAATGGGCAAGTGCCGGTTTGGTTCAAGCCTTTATTATCGCACTGTATGCTGAAATGTATGGTTTCCCATTGACAATTTATTTCCTTGTTCGGTTTTTCGGAATTGATGCTCCTAATTTGAATGCAAATCTATGGTCATCATTGCTTGGCATTGGCGAACTTGGAATGATCATTTCGATGATTCTGGGTTATGTATTATTGTTTATTGGTATTGGAATCTTTATCCAAGGTTGGCGCGAACTATACCGAGCTCGACAAAAAAATGAATTGGTTACAACTGGTTTGTATCGTTTTGTTCGACACCCACAATATACCGGATTATTCATTGGTTTGTTTGGTGAAGGAGTGGTGCACTGGCCAACTCTATTTTCGGTTGCCATTTTACCGATTATTATACTGGCCTATTATTTATTATCGCGCAACGAAGAAAAAAAAGTCCTCGAACAATTTGGTGAAGAATACCGGACTTATCAAAATCAGATTCCGATGTTTATACCTCAATTTGAGCAATGGAAAAAATTTGCCAATAGCCGTAAAGGGTAAATAGTTTGTTAATTCATAGAGATAGTAACATTAACACTATTTTACTTAGTGAGTGAATTACTTAACCTTGGTGTAACACCTAGGTGCTAAACTTAAGTTAAAGGCAACATTTAAATTTTATTGATAATTTTAAAGGTATTTATTATGTTAACAGTTAGTGGCTTATCCAAATTAACAAATGTCACCGCAGACTCGGTTCGCCATTATGTTCGTATCGGTTTGTTAGCTCCTAAACGAGACCCGCATAACGGCTATAAAATATTTGAAAGCGAGGACATTAAGAAAGTTAAATTTATTCGCCAAGCAAAAACACTCGGATTTACTTTAGGTGATATTAATAAAATATTAAATCACAGTCACAAAGGAAAATCAGCATGTCCTATCGTCAGAGAAATTATAGAAAAGCACATTAAGGAAAATAAAAGCAAAGTAATGGAGCTTGTCGCATTACAACAACGAATGGAAGATGCTCTGCTAAAATGGCAGCTCATGCCTGACGGAGAACCAGATGGTCATGCCATTTGTTATTTGATCGAATCTGAGAAATAATTATGAGCAGTTTGAGTTATAAAATTTAAAAACAAATGCTGGTGGTCATGATGAATAAACCACAGAATCAATTAATCAGCGCAATGCTCGACAAGGCCGCTTACGACCATCAAACGGACAATATCGAGTTAGTCGAAACACATATATCTTGGGTAATACTCACGGGAAAATATGCTTATAAAATTAAAAAACCTTTAAATTTGGGCTTTCTTGATTTTTCAACATTAAATAAACGCCATTATTATTGCGACGAAGAACTTCGAATTAATTCACGTCTTGCTCCGCAACTGTATTTATCTGTCGTTACAATAAATGGTTCAAAACAGCAGCCACACATTAATAGTAACGGAGCTATTATCGAATATGCGGTAAAAATGCGTCAATTCCCCCAACAAGCTCAACTAGATAGAATGCTAGCGCAAGGGTTACTAACAAAAAAACACATGGATGAACTTGCATCAATAGTTTCGACATTTCATAATAATGTTGAAATTGCAAAGTCGAAAACGAAATACGGTAGTCCAGAAATAATTATAGCTCCGGTAACAGACAATTTTAAACAAATTAAACAACAGCAAAATTTTGTATATGACATAGAAAAATTAAATACAATTCAAACTTGGACTGATAATTTTTATCAGTCACATGAAAATTTATTTTTTGATCGAAAAAATAATAATTTCATTCGCGAATGTCATGGCGATATGCATTTACAAAACATAGCTTATTGGCAGAATAAAATAGTAGTCTTTGACAACCTTGAATTTGACGATAAACTTCGGTGGATCGATGTTTTTAGTGACGTTGCATTTATTGTCATGGATCTTGATGAACGAAATAAACATGAACTATCACGGCGATTTTTGAATACCTATTTAGAACAAACTGGTGACTATTTCGGCATTTCGTTATTACGATTTTATTTAATTTACCGTGCCATGGTTAGAGCAAAAATATATTCCATACAATCACAACAAGGACAAGTAACTAAATCACTCAAACTGGAATTAATTAAAAAATACAAGTCCCATATTAATCTGGCATTGAGTTATACCCGTACGAAACAACCAAGTCTTATTATAATGCACGGATTTTCCGGCACAGGTAAAACAACAGTAAGCCAGAAATTACTCGAAAAAGAATTCATAATACGGATTCGTTCTGATGTAGAACGAAAACGTTTGTTTGGTTTAGACGCATTATCTAATTCTCAGGTTGCTCTAGGCGACAATTTATACTCATCAAGTGCAACAGATAAAACGTACCAGCATATTTTTAAAATCACAAAAATATTATTGCAGGAAAATTACACGGTATTAATTGACGCCTCCTTTTTAAGTGAAAAATATCGCCAACAAGCACTACAGTTAGCCGAACAAAATAACGCTCGATTTATTATTATAAATTGTCACGCTAATAAAGATAAACTAGAAAAACGCATAACAAAACGGCTAAAATTAAATGCTGATGCTTCCGAAGCAGACTGCAGTGTTTTGGATAATCAGATAAAACATCATGACCTGTTAACGACAAAAGAGCTAAGTTACGCATTTCATGTTAATACTGAACATTCCATTAAAAATATTCATCTGGATATTGAATCATACCGAACCGCCTAATTTATTAAAAAATTAATAGTCAAATAAACTCCAATAACTTACCACTAAGTACCAATATCATTGCATTGCAAACTTGAATTCATCCCAAACTCCGGAATATGTTCAACTGCCAGACGGCTTTACGTCGTTTGGGCCAACCAATAGATGTTACTGGGTCTATCTTATGGTTAGCGAGTGATGATGCGCAATGGGTGACAAGACAAGTTATACAAGCTAGTGGTGGATTGCTGCTTAACTAATATTATATGTCACTAGTATTTATTTTTAAATTCAATATCAAAATCCGATCATAAATTATCCTTTCGAAAATTTGATCAAAAATTAGGTGTTATAAAAAATAAATAAACATGCATGATGATACGCTCACCATGCATTTAACGGTCAATATCATGGAGTCTGACCCCTTGAAAATTTATCGGGGGTCTGCTTTAGTTATGCAATATCTTCAGTTGTCTTTTTAGATTTTGGCTTTATTTTAGATGTTGCTTTGGTAATTGCTTGTCCTTCAAAGACCCAGTCGGGAACACCTCGGGAAGATAAGGTATTGTACGAGTGTTCGGCATAATGTTTTGCTGCACTAGTGTTACCTTTATCCATCAAAAATCGGACACTGTTATCCATTAATTTTTTATACGCTATATGACCTAATGTTTGTGCTATGGTATCTGAGTCTGTTAATAGTGCTGAATCTAATATTGTTTGAGCTTCGTCGACATTGGCTATTGCAGTATTAATAATAATCTCGCCATCTTTGTCAGCCAAGGTTTTATAATCGCGAGTCTGCGGTACTGCTAATGCAACTCGAGCGTGTTTAGCAGCTTGACTGTTTGGCAAACGATCGATTAAATCTTGCAGCATGTCATTTCCTGTGGTTAATTCTTTGCTGCCGTTCATCGTTAAGATTCGACCAACATCCTCGGTAAAAATATCTTGAGCACAACATTCTGCGTCAAACGAGTTTGCAGGTAATACCCGCAAGCTAATTGGATTTGAAATAACATCGGCTCCATCGACATTCAATAACATTTGAACACTGTACTGTCCGGGTTCGGATATATCCCACCCATTAAGCCCAACTGATGCAAATAAAGATTCGTAAATCGATTCGCCAGGATACAATACCCGTTTTTGTGACTGCCTAAGATAACGTACAAACGGAGTCCATTCACGTGCGGGTTTACCGTTTTGTTTTATAACAACGGTTATATTATGGCTTGATGTGAGTATGTTTTCCTCAAGTAATAATGGTCCTGCCGTGGTATTAGTGAGTTTCATTTCTAGAATGACCGGTTCTAAAAAATCGTATTGGGCTGTTGGTCTATTGGCTCTTAATAGTAAATTTAATTGATTAGGTTCGATGGGTGATGCTTGTTCAAAACCGTGGTTATCAAACCAATCGGCATTGCCCATTTGCACAAAGCGATTTGGTGCATGACGCATAAAAAGCAGTTCACTATCGCTAAAGCGGTTTTCAAAATCTGCAAAAAATGCGGTTTGACCACCGCTGACATAATATGGGTAGTTCATGAAGCTTCGGGCTTCTCGTTCATTCGCGATGGGTGTCCAACTAGTGCCCATCTCTTTTTGCCATGAATGGGCTAGATTAAAACCGTGTCCCATTTCATGACAGGCCGTCCAAAAACGCATACGTGACACCCAGTCGATAGGTGCTGCATCTCCGGCAGGTGCTTGGGAAATAAATGCATTTTCAAACACGGCGGTGCCTTGGCGATGATTGGGACCAATATCGTCGAACATAATGCCACCCAAGCCTGTGCCGCTATCGTGTAAATTTGCAAACAATACCCACATGGCCCATTGCGGCCGGTTTGCATAACGAGACCAATAGCTTTGCATTGCGTCATGCATTTCGGTATTACTCCACGTGCTGTTGGCACCTGCGGCATCGATCGGAATTGAACCATTTCCTGCTGAGGTTTTAACATCAAAACCGGCTCGTTGGAATACTGTGTTGATGGTTAGATTCTCACACGGCAAACTCGGTGGACGATTTGGGTGGGCGCAGGTATTTATGCTGGTTACAGCATCATTGGCTGCGACATCGGATACTCTGTCAAATTCCAGTTCAACGGCATGAAAATAACGTGACTGATAGCGGTACATTCTAAACCGCGATGGCGCACCTCCGCCGGTAAATGTGACTCGAATAAAACGTCGTTGCATAAAACGATTACGGCGGATGGTAATATTAATAGTCGTATACGGAAATGCGAGTGCATTGCCATCCTTATACCAAATTGCACCACTAAACCGATTTTGCCCTTGAGCAGTTAATCGCGCTATCCAATTTATTTGCGTTTTTAAACCGATGGCTAATGTACCACTGGCTTCCATTTGAGGGTAGTGCCCATCGATGTCTAATCTAAATTCTTCTTTACTGCCGCGCATTCGGTTAACATACAAGCCACTGGCATCAAGTTTGTTTGGAATTCTATCCATTTCAGCTAATAGAGCATTGTCTGATTCAGCGCTAGCGCCATCGAAGCAACTGCCATCTTCTGCTTCCATGCCTGTTGCTAACTGTTCATCTTCAAAGTCGTTATCTTTCATTCGTTATCTCCTTATAATTAATAAAATTAAAACTGCGTTGCCTCAAAAAAATTAACTACCCCGATATCGCCGGTATTGCTGCCTAAATTTCCTTGTGGCTCTCCTATGACGACTGTACTGCCATTTCTATCAAAAACGATAGTAAATCCAAACGCACCTTTTGATAATGGTGTTAACGAGCGAACTATTTTTGACTGGAGCCATTGTGAGTTACTATAGCGAAACACGGTCACTTGGTTAGAACTCTGGAGTGTTGGACTGGCTGTTTGCTCGCTAATTAGTAAGAGGTTCGCCACGGGGCTAAAAGCTAACGCATGACCATACGATTTTTTGTCAGCACTGCTTAGTGTTTGACTGGCTAACCAACTGTTATTAGAATAACGAAACAACTGAACATTATCTTTAGTATTAACTCTGGCATTATTACTATCTGCAATGGCTATGGTTTTGCTATCAGCACTAAAAGCAACGGAACGACCAAATTGGTTGCTTTCATCAATGAATTTTGATGTTAGTGTTTGCTGGTGAGTCCATATTTCATTTATATTTTTATAGAGTTGCACATTACCGGCCTTGCTAGAATCAAATCCTGTTTCGCCAATTGCTAAACTGAAACCGTCTAAGCTTAGTGCAATGGATGCACCAAAATTAGTGCCTGCTATTGCATTATTTGAGGTTAATGTTTTAAATGATGTCCAATTAGTATCAACTTTATGATACAAAACAACTGAGCCTTTTTTAAATAACGCAGCCGACGACTTTTGCGATTCGGATACAAATAAGGTTTTACCATCTGAACTAAAACGGATTACCGCGCCAAAGTCTGTTTCGCTTTGTTCAATGCTCGCGGTTATTAGTTGTTTAAATTGCCAGTCTCCAGATTGGCGTTTAGTGAATAACTGTACTGATCCTGGATCGCCGGTGTTATCATTTGATTGTGCGATTGCGAGTGTTAGGTTATCGGAACTAAATGCAATGGATGATCCAAACCCGGTTAGTCGACTTCCGGATGAAGAAATAAGCGTTTGTTTGTGTTGCCAGGCATCTGCCTTTTTTATATAAATCTGAACGGCATTGTCTGGAATCATCGCGGGATTGCCTAAGCGTTCTGCTATTGCCATAAATTGTCCATTTTCACTAAATGCAATTGCGCTACCAAAATTTGTTGGAAACTGCGCTTGGGCATTTGCTGATGGTGATGTTATAACACTTTTTGGTGTTACCTCTGTCGCGAGTACTTCTGGTGTGACCGTGTTACTAAAAGCAGCTAAACCCACACCAACGTCATTACCGGCAACTACCCGATAGAGATAAGTAGTGTTATTGAGCACATTGCTATCTGGAATGCTTACAATATCGGCTGGTACATTTGAAACTACCGAGTTAAAACTTTTTTTATTATCGTTTGATTTATCAACTGTATAATAGTTTGGTGCTGCTCCTGTATTTGGCGCTAACCAACTGACTGTTACCACACCATTGCGCGCTATGGCGGTGATATTACGCGGCGTTCCTGGTTTAGTGCTGTCGGTTGTATCGGGAGGCTTGTTAATGGGTGAATCAGTATTATTACCGCCACCACAGGATACAAGGTTTATTAACACTACTGAGAATATTATTATACTAACGGTATGATTTAAAAACACATTACGCTCCTTGTAGTTTTAGTGCCGGTGATTTAGTGGC
>VAOX01003481.1_pt1 | contig 12996 bp, 12 predicted proteins | sample 3393891 | NCBI WGS metagenome assembly VAOX01 (sample SAMN08290429, study PRJNA428436) | hydrothermal vent metagenome | isolation source: Deep-sea hydrothermal vent chimney | place: Indian Ocean: Southwest Indian Ridge | depth 2822 m m | reverse complement strand
TACCAATTACCAATTACGGATTAGGTAATGATGGTAATGAATTTAAAATAATTACACAGGTAGTTTTGTATAAGTTTCTAAACGATAAGTTTGTTCATGAAATAAAACAACTTGATGAAAATATCAAAAATGCAGATAACTGGGAAGACGAATTAAACAAACTCAGTGTAGATGACTATTTTTACATTAGGTTTTTATTAACTATTAATCCAGTGACATCTTGCCTTGAATCTTTGTATTGAATGCGTGTTTTTTTATCGTTTATAGAAAAACCAGCTCGCGTTATTTCATTTCTTAGTTTTTTACCTGCAATATACCGGTGAATGTCAACGTACTTGTCGCCTCAGTTAAAAATTAAGCAGCTAAAATTAATGACGCCTGATTTGTAATTTTAGTCTCCTTGTCAGGATTAAGCATTACTTGATCTTGCCAATTCCAATTTCGAGTCTTACCACTTCATCGTTTAGGATGCAGTTCTCTTGCTTTTTGATAAGTCTCATGGCGTTTCGCTAATATCATTTTATCTAAACCCGCATGGCGCTGTGCTGGCGTGACAAACTGAATGCCACTATCCCCCGGTCACAGGGGGAATCCTATTAAACTAAATTCTGGGAAATAAAAAAGTCCTGATTTTATAACCAGAACTTTTCATTTTTTTGTGTATGAGGAGGGTCGTAATTATGGTTGACCGTTTTGGTTTAGTTGGTAGGCCGACACCGCATCGCTCAACCACGGACTTCCCTGACCGTTCGCGATAGACCAACGTCGTGTTGGCCTCCCGCGTGGCGCGGTTTCGATTCCCGCTAATCAGAAATTTGGACAATAAAAAAGGTTCGGATTTAAAAATCAGAACCTTTCTATTTTTTGGTGGAGGCGGCGGGAATCGAACCCGCGTCCGCAAACTCTCTGCCTTCTGCTCTACATGCTTATCCGCGCCTATTAATTTAACTAACTGCTACCCGACGGGCAGGGAAAACAATTAGCGATTCCGTAAGGTTTTAGCGAATCCATCCCGGACATATTTCATCGCGATCTTATATGGGATGACCTCAGTTATCTAAGCGTATAAGCACACATTAGGCTGAGGGCTCTATACAGGTTATTAAGCTGCTAGTGCGTAGTTGTCGTCGTTTGCAACTAAAAGTTTGCAGAGTGATTTACGAGGGACACTGCACCTCGGCATGCACATTGGGTTTCGCTATCCACGTCGAAGCCAGGTCGCCCCCCATGTACTTATAGGATACGTTGAAATGGTTAAAGTTCCTAGTGGCTAGTGATAATTAATGCGAACCTTTTAATATTCTGGCTTTATCGCGTTTCCAGTCACGATCTTTAGCATCGGCCCGTTTATCATGTAATTGTTTGCCTTTTGCTAGCGCAATTTCGAGTTTGGCGCGTCCTCGGCTCCAATACATGGCTGTTGGGATTAGGGTAAAACCTTTACGTTCAACCATTCCTATTAATTTAGCTAATTCAGCACGGTGTAACAGTAATTTTCGGGTACGGTGCTGATCTGGATGAATGTGTGTAGATGCCGTTGTTAGCGGTGTGATAACTGAGCCAAGTAACCAGGCTTCGGCATTTTTTAACAACACGTAGCTATCGCGGATTTGTATCTTTTTTGCACGTAAACTTTTAACTTCCCATCCTTCCAGTACTAAACCAGCTTCAAATCGGTCGCCAAGGTTAAATTCGTGACGTGATTTTTTGTTTAAAATGATGGTGTTATCGGGTTTTCCGGATTTTTTATTTTTTCCTGCCATTTACGTATTATATAGTATATCGATAGGCTAGATCGTGCTGAATTTATAATCGAGTTTAAGCTGGTGTATTGCCATACATTTCTAATTGTAATATTTGTGTAAAGCGTACTTGAGCTAATGCGTGTTTTTGCGCAAAATAGGGCCATACTACATAATAAGAATAAAACAAAAAGGTCACTAAATGCCCCGAATTCGACAATCCATTCATGGACAATGGTCCTCACGCTGGACTTTTATTTTAGCTGCCACTGGATCGGCAGTGGGGCTTGGTAATATTTGGCGTTTCCCGTATTTAACTGCTGAAAATGGCGGCGGTGCGTTTGTGTTAATTTATTTGGTTTGTGTCGCACTTATTGGCATACCAGTGATGATGGCAGAAATTTTAATTGGCCGACGGGGGCGTCAAAGTCCGATAAATACCATGGAAACCTTGGCGATTGAGGCGGGAGATAACCCCCATTGGAAATGGGTTGGTTGGTTTGGGGTTCTGGCTGGATTTTTAATATTATCGTATTACAGTGTGATTGGTGGTTGGACGTTATCTTACGTGCTGTATACCGCGAGTAACAGTTTTACCAATGCGACTGCCGATGGGGTTGGTTTTATATTTTCGGATTTAGTGGGTAGTCCAAGTACACTGATTGCTTGGCATAGTGTCTTTATGTTATTTGCGATTGTGGTGGTTGCGCGTGGTGTTAAAGGTGGGCTTGAAGTCGCAGTAAAATACATGATGCCGGCATTATTCATCATGTTATTAATTATGGTTGCGTATTCTACGACCACAGGCGAGTTTGTAAGAACGCTTAAATATTTATTTACTTTTGATTTAGATACATTAGAAAAAAATACCGGTAGCATTATTTTGGCTGCGATGGGGCAAGCTTTTTTCTCTTTAAGCATCGGTATGGGCGCTATTATGGTCTATGGTTCGTACTTACAAAGAGATGCCTCTATCTTTAAAGCATCGGTTGGTATTGCACTTGCTGATACTATGGTTGCACTATTGGCTGGTCTTGCTATTTTCCCGATTGTTTTTGCTTATAATATGGAACCAAATGAAGGCGCAGGTTTAATATTTAAAACCTTACCAATTGCATTTGGTAAGATGCCGGGCGGTACTTTTTTTGGTACGATGTTTTTTTTATTATTAGCCTTTGCTGCATGGACATCGGCAATTTCATTAATTGAGCCTGCGGTTGCGTGGTTGGTTGAAAATAAAAATTTAAAGCGTCGATATGCAGCGAGCTATATCGGCATTGCGTGTTGGTTTTTAGGATTACTGACGGTATTTTCATTTAATGATTTAAGTGATTTTCATCCGTTTTCATTTATTGATCCATTTGGTGATTTGGGTAAGAAAACAATATTTGTGCTTATTGATTCATTGACGTCAAAAATAATGCTGCCATTGGGCGGAATATTTATTGCAGTATTTGCTATTTTTATTATGTCTCGAGAAGCGACTCGCGATGAGCTTGATTTAGGTGATGGTTTTGCTTATAAAACCTGGCGCGTGTTGGTAACGATAGCACCAATAACCGTTGGTATAGTGTTCTTAAATGCAATAGGTGTGTTAACCTAGATTTTTAGATAGAGTAAGTAGTGGTAAAATGACAGTCATTAATAAAAGTGCGTTAGTCGTATACAGTCCTGAACAAATGTTTAACTTAGTTGATGGTATTGATGAATATCCCGAGTTTCTACCCTGGTGTGCCAGCTCTGAGGTGTTGTCACGTAACGACAATAAAGTAGAAGCGCGCATTGATATTAATCACAGCGGCTTTAAACATTCGTTTTCGACTCGAAATTCTTTAACGTCATTTAATACCATTGAAATGGAGCTACTTGAAGGGCCATTTAAACATTTAGTTGGTACCTGGTCTTTTGACGCGTTGGGTGATGCTGCAAATCCTGATGGTTGTAAAATTAGTTTACATTTGGATTTTGAATTTAAAAGTAAAATTATCGGAATGACATTTGGTAAAATATTTGGCAAACTAGCATCATCCATGGTTGACTCTTTTACTGAGCGCGCAAACAAAATATATTAATGATTATGACTAATATTGAAAACCTTCAATCTCATTTTATTAAAATAGAAGTTGCTTATGCTCTCGTGGATAAGCAAGTGATTTTAACTGAGAAAGTCTCTCCAGAGACGACTATTGAAGAAGCTATTCACTTATCCGGGGTGTTAGAGCAATTTCCTGAAATTGATTTAAGTAATAACAAAGTAGGAGTGTTCGGTAAGTTGAAAAAACTGGACAGTACGTTATTGGAAAATGATCGAATAGAAATTTACCGTGCTTTAATTGCGGACCCTAAAGAATCCCGACGAAAACGAGCCGCAAAAAAAGACAAAGTGAAGTCAGAACAAGATTCCTAATAAATACACTAAACGTTCACCCTAATGAGAGTGACCGCCACCGCTACTTGGAGTCGTTGTTGTATGTGTCGTTGATGGCATATTTTTTAGGTTAAATTTTTCGCCCGATTGAGCAATTTTTGTAACCTTATTTTTATCGAATAACAGTGTAATGGTATATTGTGTCATTACGCCTTTACCTGGACGAAAGGTGTGGACGTAATCCCAACGTTCTGGGTGAAACGGGTCTTTTATGATTGGGCTACCCAGTAAAAATTGGACCTGTCTTTTGCTCATGCCTACTTTTAGTTTTTCAACGGCTTTAACATCAAGAAGATTGCCTTGTTGTATGTCAATTTCATAAATTGAACATGCTGACACAGTTATACCCATAAATAGAGCCGTACAAATGAGAATAATTCGCATTTAAATTACCAAACCACGTATAATAGACTAAAACAAGAATGATACCCTATGCACGGCTTACGTGCATCCTATCAGGTGAATACGAATGGAAAGTAGTGATTTAAAGAAAGTTGGTCTCAAGGCAACCCTGCCTCGCTTGAAAATATTAGAAATTTTAGAGTCAAACCCAGTGCGTCACATGAGCGCCGAAGATGTTTATAAAGCCTTATTGAAAACTGATGAGGAAATTGGACTGGCGACGGTGTACCGGGTATTGACCCAGTTTGAATCGGCTAATTTGGTAAAACGCCTCCATTTTGATAGTGGCCATTCGGTTTTTGAACTGGAACAGGGGCAACATCACGACCATATTGTGTGCGTGAAATGTGGCAAGGTTGAAGAGTTTTTAGATGAAACCATCGAAGAACGTCAACGCTTGATAGCAAAAGACAAAGGTTTTACGATTACCGATCACTCGCTTTATATTTACGGCCTTTGTGGCGACTGTCAAAAATTAGATGCTTAAACAGTCTCAACTTCGGGATCTTCAACCTCAGCATTTTTAATCATTTCTTTTGCGTGCGATAGGGTTTGTTTGGTAATGTCGATACCACCGAGCATTCTGGCAATTTCTTCAATTCTTTCTGGTTTATTTAACGGTATTATTTGACTGCTGGTGGTATTATTTGTGGTTTGTTTACTAACTTGCAGATGATTATGACCGAGCGCGGCTACTTGTGGTAAATGAGTAACGCAGATCACTTGTCGAAGACTGGCGAGTTGGCGTAACTGCCGTCCTACTATTTCTGCAACACGGCCGCCGATACCAACGTCGACTTCATCAAAAATGAGGGTCGGTACTAAATCATCTTCGACGGCGATGACTTGAATGGCTAAACTAATTCGTGATAATTCACCACCAGATGCCACTTTATTTAATGATTTTAATGGCTGTCCGGGATTAGCCGTAACCTGAAATTCAATTTTTTCCATGCCGTGAGCTGTGAATTTCTGATTAGCATCTGTGTGTAGTACAATGACAAACTGGCCACCATCCATACCTAGATCTTGCATGCGCTCGGTAACAAGTGTGGATAATTTAGATGCGGCGTTATTACGTGCTTTAGTTAATTTTTTGGCATACCCGAGATAATTATTTGCAGCATTACTGATATCTTGCTCCAAACTACCGAGTCGAACATCGGAGTGTTCTAGATTTTGTAACTCGGTATTTAGCTGTGGTAATAAGCTGATTAATTCCTTTGTGGCGATGTGATGCTTGCGTGATAAGGCGTGAATTTCTGCTAAACGCTGTTCAATTGCATCGAGTCGCCGAGGGTCTAATTCAGTTGTTTCCTGGTAGTGTCGCAGTTCAGATATTGTTTCTTTTACTTGTAATGAGGCACTGTTTAATAATTCCAGAGTTGGAATTAAACTGCTATCCAATTCTGTTAAATTACTTAATTCGGCAATTCCTTGATGCAGTAGGGGACTTGCGGCAAGTTGTTCATCACCTTCGAGTAAGGCTAAAATTTTATCACTGCTGTGCAGTAGTTGGCTGCTATTAGCCAAACGTCGATGTTCGGTGTCCAATTCCTCTAATTCATTTTCTTGTAAGTTGAGTTGTTCTAATTCATTAACCTGAAAACGCAATAAATCCAAGCGTGAATTTCTATCTTGGCTTTGTTGACTTAGAATCTCATATTCTTTTTTTAAGGTATGCCATTGTTGATAGCTTTGCTTTAATTTACTTAATATATTTTTATTGCCAGCAAAACCATCTACTATTTGCCTTTGTACGTCTTTTCTCAGCAGTGATTGGTGTTCGTGTTGACCATGAAGATCGACCAGCATTTCACCGAGTTGTTTTAATGATTGAATCGGCGAGGGTTGGCCATTGATGTACGCCTTCGAGGGTTTATTGCGATTAACGGTTCGCCGGATAATGCATTGGTCTTCATCATCTAATTCATGTTCGAGCAACCAAGCTTTTGCTGTTGGGCTGTGTTTAATATTAAAAATAACACTTATTTCTGCGCGATCACTCCCAACCCGAATGATACCCGCATCGGCTCGATCACCCAATGCTAAACCCAGTGCATCCAATAAAATGGATTTACCGGCACCGGTTTCACCGGTTAGAACACTGAGTCCCGATTCAAAGTCGAGTTCCAGTTTTTCCACAATGGCAAAATTTTTAATTTGAATGAGATTTAGCATAGTTTTGATGATTAATTTTTGTAGTTAGTTAGTTTGATAGTATTTGAATCTGGCTGAATTTCAACCCCAATTCAATTTTGCACGTAATAACTCAAAATAATCGTAGCCATACGGGTGAATTAATCGAACCATGTATTCGGTTTTGGTAATTTCGACAGTATCGCCGGATAATAACCCAAGATTAATTTGACCGTCACAGGTCACCTGCGCATGACCCTGGCTAACTTCACAAACTCGAACCTCGATAGTACTGTCACCATCAATGACCAAAGGCCTGAAACTCATGGTATGAGGACAAATGGGTACGATTTCCATGGCTTTGAGTGTCGGAAACAATAGCGGGCCGCCGCTGGACATGGCATAGGCTGACGAGCCTGTTGGTGTAGCAATAATTAACCCATCGGAGCGTAAATTTGAGACCAGTCGTCCATCGATATAGGTTTCTGTTTCAATCATTCGCGCCATTTGCCATTTATGGATAACGACATCGTTAAATGCGTAACTTTCGCTGGTTTGAGAGTCGCCGTGGTGGGTGACTGCACGCAGTAAAATTCGTTGTTCTTCCTGATATTTGCCATTGAGTATGTTTCTGAGCCATAACAACATCTCATTTGGCGAAATATCGACCAAAAATCCAAGGCGACCGCGGTTAATCCCCAATAAAGGCACTTCATAACGTGCCAAACTACGCGCCGTGTGTAATAACGAGCCATCGCCACCAACAATGATGGCTAAATCGCACTGAGCACCGATTTCAGCGCGAGTTGCGGTTTTTAAGTGTGGTTTATTGGCAATATCGGCACTACTTTCGTCAAAAACGTGGTCACAGCCTAATTCATCAAGAAATATACTGAGTGCCATCAACGTTTCATCGACATCAGAGTCCCGATATTTCCCGATTAAAGCGATATTATTAAATGCATAGGCCATTTGCCGACTTACTCCCTCAAGCTAAATTATAAAGAATTGAATTTATCACAGGACAGTCTGATATAGAATCAACAATTTTTATCTAATCTGGTTAGCACTCAAGCAGTTAGAGTGCTAAAATAGTTTGACTAGGATATTGAGATGTTTAATTACTGTGTCATCAAAAGAAGTACTTTCAGATCGCTCTCATTTATTGATGAAAACATTGGTAGAACGTTACATCAGTGACGGACAACCTGTGGGCTCACAAAAGCTAGCGAGCGACTCAAGTTTGAATTTGAGTCCAGCTACTATTAGAAATGTAATGGCCGATCTTGAAGAGCATGGTTTTTTAAGTTCGGCACATAAATCAGCAGGACGAATCCCTACTGAGTCTGGCTATCGAATGTTTGTTGACTCATTACTCACTGTTAAGCCATTACCTAGTGGTGATGTCGAACAAATAGAGTGCGAGTTGTCAACTGAAGATGATGCAGTCCATTTAGTTGAAAGTGCATCAAACTTATTATCCGGCATTAGTAACATGGCCGGTGTAGTAATGGTGCCACGGCGGGAACATATCAGCTTTAAACAATTGGAGTTTATACCACTATCGGATAATCGGGTTTTGGTAGTCATTGTTTGCAGTAATACTGAAGTTCAAAACCGTATTATTAATACCGATAGAAATTACACGCGTACCGAATTGCAATTTGCGACAAATTATCTAAACGAGAAGTTTGCGGGTAAAGAATTATATGAAATTCGTGTTGCGCTGTTTAATGAGCTACAGCAAACACAAATTGATGTGAATGAAATGATGACCTCTGCAGTGAGCATGGCATCGCAAGTTTTTGTTAAGGAAGATGCGGCCGATGACTATATTTTGGCCGGACAAAATAATTTAATGAATTATGCCGAAATGGCCAGTGTTGATTCATTAAAGCAGTTGTTTGATGCATTTAATACCAAGCGCGATATCTTAAGCTTGCTGGACCAATCAATTTATGCTGAATCAATGCAAATTTTCATTGGTAAAGAGTCTGGGCATCAAGCACTGGATGAATGTTCGGTGGTCACTGCACCGTACCGTGTCGCTAATGAAATAGTGGGTGTGCTTGGGGTTATTGGTCCAACTCGAATGGCGTACGATCGTGTTATTCCATTGGTGGATATCACGGCAAAATTATTAAGTAATGCCTTGAGTTCTGAATAACTGACTATATAGTACTGTTTTACTATTTTATTATTCAAATATTGAGAATTTGTGGTTATAAACTAAAAAAAATTAATCAAGAATTAAATAGCGAGAGAATATGAGCCAGGATAAAGAACCTAACAGTACTGAAGAAACAGCAGTGGTGGATGAAACAGTGAGTAAAGCAGAATCACCTGAATTAGAAATAAATGCAGCACCAGAAGAGGACTCTACTAATACTACAGTGGAATCTCAGGAACCATCATCTGAAACCGATTTACAGTCCTTATTAGATGCCGCGAAGAAAAAAGCGGATGACAACTGGGATCAAATGCTTAGAACAAAAGCGGAAATGGAGAATCTTCGTCGTCGTTCACGTCTTGATGTTGAAAATGCACATAAATTTGCGATGGAAAAACTGGTTACGGATCTTGTTCCGGTTATCGATAGCTTGGAATTAGGTTTATCCGCAGTGGGTAAAGATGATCATGAACAATTAGAAAAATTGCATGAAGGCACCGAAATGACCCTAAAAATGTTTCAAGACGTATTCAATAAGTTTGATATTGAAGCGGTGAATCCATTAAATGAAACATTTAACCCTGAGTTTCATCAAGCCATGGTAATGCAGGAATCTGCTGATGTTGAGCCAAATACCGTATTAATGGTAATGCAAAAAGGCTATACCTTGAACGAAAGGTTGATTCGCCCCGCAATGGTATCGGTATCAAAAGCCATGAGTGCAGAATCTTCTGAGCCGGGCAAAAATATTGACGAACAAGCTTGAAAATGAGGGGATATTCCCCATCTTGTAATGAGTGAACGAAATTAATCACACAAAATAATTTTTAAAGAATTGGAGACAGAAAAAAATGGGTAAGATAATCGGGATTGACCTTGGAACAACAAATTCATGCGTCGCTGTGATGGAAAATGGCGCTCCGAAAGTAATTGAAAATAGTGAAGGTGATCGAACTACACCTTCTATTATTGCATTTACAGGTGATGAAGTGTTGGTTGGGCAATCAGCAAAACGGCAAGCGGTGACTAATCCTGAAAATACTCTGTTTGCAGTTAAACGCTTAATCGGTCGAAAGTTTACTGATAAAGAAGTTCAAAAAGATATCGACATGGTGCCCTATAAAATAGCCAAAGCCGATAATGGTGATGCTTGGGTTGAAGCTCAGGGTAAAAAAATGGCACCACCTGAAATATCCGCACGCGTATTAATGAAGATGAAAAAAACTGCTGAAGATTATCTTGGCGAAGAAGTGACCGAAGCGGTTATTACAGTACCGGCTTATTTTAATGACTCACAACGTCAAGCAACTAAAGATGCGGGTAAAATTGCGGGTCTTGAAGTTAAACGAATTATTAATGAACCTACTGCAGCTGCACTAGCATTTGGTATGGATAAGAAAGAAGGTGACGCTGTTGTTGCTGTTTACGATTTAGGTGGTGGTACCTTTGATATCTCCATTATTGAAATTGCCGATATCGATGGCGAACATCAAATTGAAGTGTTATCAACCAATGGTGACACTTTCTTAGGTGGTGAAGATTTCGATATGCGCTTAATTGATTATTTGGTTGAAGAAATGAAAAAAGACCAGGGTATCGATTTAAAAGGCGATCCACTTGCGATGCAACGTTTAAAAGAAGCAGCAGAAAAAGCAAAAATTGAATTGTCATCAGCCGAACAAACGGATGTAAATTTACCGTATATTACGGCGGATGCATCAGGACCTAAGCATTTAAATGTTAAAGTAACCCGAGCAAAACTTGAAGCATTAGTTGAAGATTTAATTGTACGTTCTATTGAGCCTTGTAAGGTTGCATTAAAAGATGCTGGCTTGAGTGCATCAGAAATTCACGATGTCATTATTGTTGGTGGCCAAACACGTATGCCGAAGGTACAACAAGCCGTACAAGATTTCTTTGGTAAAGAACCTCGTCGTGACGTAAACCCAGATGAAGCTGTTGCATTAGGTGCTTCGGTTCAAGGTGGTGTGTTAGGTGGTGAAGTTACCGATGTATTATTATTAGACGTAACACCGTTGTCTCTTGGTATTGAGACTATGGGTGGTGTGATGACGAAACTGATTGAGAAAAATACCACGATTCCTACAAAGGCTAATCAAGTATTTTCAACTGCTGATGATAATCAAGCAGCGGTAACAGTTCATGTGCTACAAGGTGAACGTGAACGTGCAGATGGTAATAAATCATTAGGTCGTTTTGATTTGTCGGATATTCCACCAGCGCCACGTGGTACTCCGCAAATTGAAGTGCATTTTGATATTGATGCCAATGGTATTTTAAATGTAACGGCAAAAGATAAAGCAACCGGTAAAGAGCAGTCTATTATCATTAAGGCATCAAGTGGTTTATCGGATGAAGAAGTTGATCAAATGGTAAAAGACGCTGAAGCACATGCGGAAGAAGATAAAAAATTCCATGAAATGGTCGATATTCGAAACCAAGCTGATTCTTTAATTCACAACACCCAAAAATCGATGAATGAATTAGGTGATAAATTAGAAGCTGAAGAAAAAACCAATATTGATGCCGCAATCGTCGCTTTAGAAGAAGCTTTAAAAGCTGATGATAAAGAAGCAATAGAAGCTAAAACGGCAGCGCTTGGTGAAGCATCGGGTAAAATGGCTGAACGTTTGTATGCAGAAAAAGCAGCTGATGGCGGCGATGCTGGTGCAGCAGCTGGCGGTGAACAAACTGCAAGTGCTGATGATGTTGTTGACGCTGAGTTTGAAGAAGTGAATGACGATAAAAAATAAAGTAACGTAATTTTTTAAAATCAGCAACAGGTGCATCATTTATTTGATGCACCTGTTGCCGTATCTGCTAACTATAATTTTAAGTTAAATTAACTATTGAAAGTTGTTAACCATGTCAAAACGCGATTATTACGAAATTTTAAATGTATCAAAAACAGCAACCGATGCTGAAATTAAAAAAGCATTCAAACGTGCCGCAATGAAATTACATCCTGATCGAAATCAGGATGATCCAGAAACAGCCGAAGTAAAATTTAAAGAAACGAAAGAAGCTTATGATGTTTTAAGTGATGCGCAAAAACGTGCCGCTTATGATCAGTTTGGTCATGCTGGAGTCGATCCTTCGAGTGCTGCCGGTGCCGGAGGTTTTGGTGGCTCGGGTAATTTCAGTGATGTCTTTGGCGATGTTTTTGGTGATATTTTTGGCGGCGGTCGCGGCGGCGGCGGTGGTAGTCAAATGTATCGAGGCGCAGATCTGCAATACAATCTTGATTTATCACTTGAAGATGCAGCTAAAGGCACTGAAGTAAAAATTAAAATACCAACTAAAGTAGCGTGTACTACTTGTAGTGGTACGGGAGCCAAAAAAGGCACTAGCCCGGTAACTTGTTCAACCTGCGGTGGTCAAGGGCAGGTGAGAATGCAACAAGGCTTTTTTTCATTGCAACAAACCTGTCCACGTTGTCATGGTAAAGGTAAAATGATTAAAGAACCTTGTGGCACATGTGCAGGAACAGGCCAGAAGAAAAAAGAAAAAACACTTTCCGTAAAAGTTCCAGCCGGAGTTGATACCGGTGATCGAATTCGTTTATCGGGTGAAGGTGAGGGTGGTGAGAACGGTGGTCCTTCCGGTGATTTATTTGTGCAAATGCACATGAAACCTCATCCTATTTTTAAGCGTGATGGTAGTGATTTGTATTGTGATGTTCCTATTAGTATTACCAAGGCATCACTTGGCGGTGAAATAGAAGTTCCAACACTGAATGGTCGGGTTAAATTAAAAATTCCTGCAGAAACTCAAACTGATAAATTATTCCGTTTACGTAGTAAAGGTATTAAGTCAGTACGCAGTAGCGTGGTTGGTGATTTAATGTGTCACATTTCAGTTGAAACACCAGTCAATTTAACTAAAGAACAAAAAGAGTTATTACAGCAGTTAGATGTTTCTTTAAAAGGGGATAGTGTTAGTCATAGTCCTCAAGAGTCTTCATGGTTAGATGGTGTGAAGAAATTTTTTGAAGACATGAAGTCGTAGTGTTAGTACTTGACCTATAGGTTAACCTCGACAACGGAGCAGTGGATCCCGGCCCAAAACCATACCGGGATGACGCTCTGGCTGAT
>VAOX01012989.1_pt1 | contig 13006 bp, 13 predicted proteins | sample 3393891 | NCBI WGS metagenome assembly VAOX01 (sample SAMN08290429, study PRJNA428436) | hydrothermal vent metagenome | isolation source: Deep-sea hydrothermal vent chimney | place: Indian Ocean: Southwest Indian Ridge | depth 2822 m m | reverse complement strand
GGCGACCCATACGGAAGCAAGAAGTCTAATCTTATTGAACGAATGTTCTCAACACATCCACCTGTAAAGGACCGTGTCGCCGCGCTTTTGGGAACAAAAAATTAGAATTATCATGTCAGAAAAGATGCCTACACAATCTAAAGAACAGTCAAAATCTACTATAGAACAGTCAGTGGTAAAAGAGATAAAAAACATTTCCTTAGATGTAAAGACTGCCATAAGCGCTATAGAAGATAATCACGCCGACCATGCTATAGAATCACTGCATAATGCTGAAGTCCAGCTACATAATATACAAAGAGAGATTGAAGCGTTAATACGTAAACTGCAAGAAGCACAACAAGATGCGCGTATAGACCATCTTACAGGGTTGGCAAATAAACGTGCTTTTGATGAAGTCATAAAGTCAGCGATAACAACTAATCTCCGTGCACTTCACAATAAGAGTCAACCAAAGATATTTCATGTGATTAGTTTTGATCTTGATGGTTTTAAAGAAATAAATGATACTTATGGGCATGCAATTGGCGACTTATATTTGAAACGTATAACAGAAGAAGTGCAGTATCGTTTTGCACGAGGTACAGATACACTTGCACGTGTTGGTGGCGATGAGTTTTCTTTACTTACTTATGATGAAAACAATATACGTATCGATACTGAACATGTACGTAATGCAGTACTAGAAGGTGCACAACAAGCTAGGAAAGAATTGGAGACAGAGAAAGGTATCATTCCTAATGATGCAGGAATGGTTTCCGCGAGCATAGGATATACTGCTTTTGACCCAGAACATGACACGAGCGCTGAGGATGTAGAGACACGTGCAGACTATGCTGTTTATGTAGTTAAGGCGGCAGGGAAGAGTGGAATTCTTTCTGACGTCGAAGCCTTAAACGATTATGACGTGGGTAAGGAGCTGTACGAAAAGTTTCTTATGAAATATAAAGATAAATAAAAGTGCCGTTTCTGTGCATAAAAAGAAATATGGTAGAGTACGGTAAAGATAAAGAAAAAGAGTGAAATATTGTCCTTATCTTACATACGGAGGCGTCGCATAGCGGTCTAGTGCGCACGCTTGGAAAGCGTGTGAGGGGAAACCCTCCGAGAGTTCGAATCTCTCCGCCTCCGCAAAATGAAACTTCCGCTCGCGAAAGCGACGTAGAACTATACGTTGAAGACATACGAGAAGAAAAACGCAGTGCTACAGTTTATGGTGCGTATAGTTTCTTTGTGTGTAATGCGCTGGCTAATAATTGTGAATATGAAAGTGATTCTTTGGAGTAGTTTGGTGTTACTATAAGTACCAGTTACATTATATTCTATGGAAATCTATGTCTGATGAAACAAAGATATTAAAGAAAGTACTTGTTGATGAAAGCTACATCTCTGAAAAAGAGGTGAATCAGGCTGAGCAAGAAGCAGAAAAGCAGGGAGTTTCTCTCTCTGATTATTTGGTAGCACAAGATATTCTTGGCAAGGACTTATTAGGGCAGGCAATTGCTGAATGGCTCAAGATTCCTTATGCTGACATGAATTCTCATCAGCCTACTAAAGAACAGGTGTTAAAAATACCTGAAAGTGTCGCCAGAAGGTATCGTGCAGTTCTGTTTTCCTTTAGTGATACTAAAGTAGTAATAGCGACTGATGATCCTGAGCAAAAAGACATTAAGGAAGTAATGTCCAAAGTATTTCCTTCAAGGAAAGTAGTAATACATTACTCACTTCCAGATGATATTGATTTAGCTTTTGTACATTATCGCAAATCGCTTGATACGCGTTTTTCAAAGATAATTAAAGAAAGAACGCGTATAGCACCGGAGATCTTGGAAGAGATTTTTGAAGATGCTATAACTTACAATGCTTCAGACATTCATTTTGAGCCACAAGGAAAAGATATTTTAGTACGTTTTCGTGTTGATGGGCTTCTTCAGGAAGCAGGACGTATTCCGTCAGAATATTATGAAAATATCCTTAACCGAGTAAAAGTGCAAAGCCGTCTGCGAATTGACGAACATTACACTACGCAAGATGGCTCGTTACGTTATGAAAAGAAAGGTACATCAATAGATATGCGTACTTCTGTAGTGCCAACTGTTGAAGGAGAAAAGATTGTCTTGCGTGTTCTTGCATCTTATGTGCAGAGTTTGTCTCTTTCTGATTTAGGGCTTTCTTCGAACGATCAAGCAATCTTACAAGAGATGAGCGAGAAACCATTTGGGATGTTGCTTGTCACTGGCCCTACTGGATCAGGCAAGACTACGACACTTTATGCGCTCTTGAGACTTTTGAACAAACCAGATGTTAATATCACCACCATTGAAGACCCCGTAGAGTATAAGACGCGAGGGATTAATCAAATACAAGTAAACACAGAAGCAAATCTTACTTTCATGAGTGGGCTTCGTTCTATCGTGCGACAAGATCCTGATATTATTCTTGTTGGTGAGATACGAGATACCGAGACTGCCGAGATTTCTGTCAATGCTGCGCTTACAGGTCATCTTCTTCTTTCAACTTTTCATGCTAATGATGCTGCAACAGCAATGCCACGTCTTTTGGAGATGGGTATCGAGCCATTTCTTCTGGCGTCAACACTTCAGGTTGTGATAGCTCAGCGTTTAGTGAGGAAGATTTGTGAGCAGTGTCGTTACAGTATAAAAGTTCACGCAAAAGACCTTATAGGCAAAGAACATGCTGCTGCTCATCTTTTGGGGCATAGTCCTATAACTCTTTATAAAGGTAAGGGTTGTGTAGCGTGCGGAGGTACAGGTTTTAAGGGGCGCACAGCTATCTTTGAGATAGTGGTAGTAACACAAGGAATACAAGATCTTATCCTCGCTCACTCCTCCTCACAGGAACTGTGGAAAGAAGCACGTGCTGGTGGGGCTAAGTCAATGTTTGAAGATGGGGTAGAAAAAGTACTCAGTGGGATCACCACTCTTGATGAGCTGGTACGTGTGGTGGAGCCACCAAAGAAAGGAAGACATTTGTCCACAAATAATAAACATGCAGAACACACAGAAAATTAAAAAAACATCGGTACGGCACTGGCACTTGTCTACGCGCATAGGTTTAAGTGCAGATATAGATTATTTTGTAGAAAATCTGGCAGTTCTAGTTGCTTCTGGGATTGGCATTGTGGCATCGCTCGCTTCTATAAGGGCAGAGATACGATCTTACCGAATGAATAAAGCAATTACTGCACTCATTGAAGATGTAGATTCTGGTGTGTCGTTTGCAAGCGCACTAGAAAGTCTTGAGATATTTCCAGCACATGCAATATCGCTCATACGTGTTGGTGAGGCGTCAGGGAAGCTTTCGCAAAACCTAAAAGTTGTCGCACAGCAACAAGAAAAAGACCGTTTATTTAAATCAAAGATACAGAGCGCGATGATGTATCCACTTTTTGTGCTTTCGGTAACTCTTTTTATTGGTGTGGGAATTGCATGGTTTATATTACCTAAACTTGCTACGGTATTTTCACAATTGCATTTGAAATTACCACTGATTACTAAAGTACTTATAGCAACAGGATCCTTTCTCAGTGAGCATGGCATTATTGCCGTACCATTGTTTCTTCTTGTCTTGTTTGGCATAGTCTATGTCACCTTTGTATTTAACAAAACAAAATGGATTGGTCAAAATATCATTCTCAATACACCGATAATAGGAACCTTAGTAAAAGAATCAGAGATTGCTCGTTTTGGATACTTGGTAAGTTCTCTTCTTGATGCTGGGCTACCAATTGTATTAGCACTTGCTGCTGTACGAGATGCTGCAGATTCACCTCGTTATAAACGTTTCTATGCTTATTTATATGAAAGTATTATGGACGGTAACTCATTCCAGAAAAGTTTTTCAGCTTATTCAAAAGTGCGTTTTTTTCTTCCTGTACCGGTGCAACAGCTTATCATCTCTGCTGAGCAATCGGGTTCGCTGAAGAATGTCTTAGAAAAGATTAGTGCGCAGTATGAAGAGAAGACTGATATAACGGCGAAGAATCTGTCGGTAATCCTAGAGCCGATAATGCTAGTAATTGTGTGGCTTGGTGTGGTTTCCGTTGCACTTGCGGTGATATTGCCTATTTATAGTTTGATTGGTGGTTTGAGTAATCAGACGAACCAATCATCTGCCCCACAGAGAAAGACGGTTCTCGTTACTGCAACTTCTTCCACACAAGAAGTCGCACCTGTAGCAACCACGTCTACTCTTGGTACGCTACAGAACAGAGCTGCCACTTCTAGCGTGCCAGTTGGAGCCGATGGTATTTCCCACTAATATATGGTTACCATACGAACACAAAGAGGGTTCACGCTCATCGAAATGGGTCTCTCTATTGCGTTACTCGCGGTTATTGCTGGTATTGGAGTACCTGTGTATCAGGCACTACAGGTTCGTAATTATCTGGACGTTGCGGCAACGTCACTCACACAGGATTATCGTAGAGCGCAAGTACTTTCACAAGCGTCACAGGGTGATAGTTCTTGGGGCGTCCATGTAGACAATATAGCTGGCATAACTTTATTTAAAGGTACTGGTTACGCGACACGGGATGCTTCTTATGACGAGGTATATAGTATTCCTGCAAGTATTTCTATCACCGGACTTCTCTCAGTCGTCTTTTCAAGACTTACTGGGTTACCGCAAATGACAGGAACGACGACTTTTACTTCTAATACTAATGAGGGACGGACGGTACACATAAATACAGAGGGCACTGTTAGCTATTAGTCTGGAAGAATATTCTTATGGAAAAACAAAGAACATGTACACAGAAAAGAAAAGATAAATATAATATTGTTTCTTCAGGGTTTTCAATTATAGAAGTGCTACTTGCCGGTTCGATATTTATATTGTTAGTTACCGCATTCGTGGGTACGTATTTGTATGGACAAGAAGCAACAGCACTTGCTGGTAGTCGTGCCCGTGCCACTTTTATTGCTGAAGGAGGGTTGGAGGCAGTACGTGATATACGTGATAGTGGATACACTGGACTTGTTGATGGAACACACGGACTTGCCACCACCAGTAACCAATGGAGTTTCTCTGGTTCGTCTGACGCTGTTGGAGCTTTTACACGCAAGGTCACTATCTCGCCTTTTGGTGCAAATGGGAAAGTGGTAGTATCAAGTGTTACTTGGCAACAAAACGCACAACGTACAGGGTCAGTATCACTTATAACTCTACTCACTAACTGGTTTACAGCTGGCGCTAATACGTGGGCGATACCTATTCAGGTAGCAAGTGTGAATGTGTCAGGGAACAATAATGGAAATAAGATACAAGTACAAGGAAACTATGCCTATATGGTACGAACCAGTGGTAACCCAGACTTTGTTATCTTTAATGTGAGTAATCCCACAATTCCAGTTATTACGGGTTCACTCTCACTTCCGGGCGGACCCAAGAATATATTTGTGGCTGGGAATTATGCGTATGTCGCTTCAAATAGTAATAGTCAAGAACTACAAATTATTAACATAGCCAATCCAGCGTCCCCAGCGATTGTGGGTACGTATAACGCACCAGGTAATGCAAATGCAAATGGGATATACGTTGTTGGTACAACTGCTTATTTAGTACGTTCAAGTAGTGGAAGCAACGAATTTGTTGTTCTTAACGTGAGCACACATAGCAATCCTGTTCTTATTGGTTCTTTAAATCTTAAATCTACTGGATATGAAACTGTTGTCTCTGGTCAGTATGCTTATATTGCTTCAGCAAGAAATACTCAAGAACTGCAAGTAATAAATATAGCTAACCCAGCAGTGCCTGTCTTTGCAGGCGCACTCAATCTTCCTGGTAATACAAATGCCCATACTATTGCACTTTCTGGAACAGATATTCTTTTAGGGCGCGGAAGTACTCTGTATACAGTTGATGTATCAACACCAGCAAATCCAATAATTCTAGGGTCGGTCGGCACATCGGGAAGGCTCAATGATGTAGCTCTCACTACAGGTAACGCTGGCGCTTACGCGTTTCTCGCCACCAGTAATTCCAATGCGGAGTTTCAAGTAGCAAACATAGCAACACTCTCAATGCCTACAATACTTGGCTCATTCAATGTTACAGGGAGTAGTGGGTTGTCTGGAATTGCGTATAGCGCGACACTTGACCGTGCTTTTGGTGCAAGCGTCTCAAATAGTGAAGAGTTTATAGTATTTGCACCATGATGATTATGGAAAAGCAGCAACTAATCAGTAACAAATTAACTTCACGTGGCTTCACCCTTCTTGAACTTTTACTTTATGTGAGTCTTGCTACCTTGCTTCTTCTCGCTACTGCACTTTTTCTTTCTCTCTTGCTTGAGTCACGTGTAAAAAATCAAACCATTGCCGAAGTAGAACAGCAAGGGGTGCGAGTTATGCAAACTATCACTCAAACTTTACGCAATGCATCTGTTCTAAACACACCAACGCGCGGGATAAGTACTTCATCGCTTTCACTCGATACTATTACATCAGCAAATAATCCTACAGTATTTAGCGTTGTTGGCAGTACGATATTCCTTACGAAAGGAAGTGCAAATGCTGTGCCTCTCACTAATTCACGAGTAGGTATTTCAGGTCTTATCTTTTCCAATCTCTCACGATTAGGTACCCCCAGTGTGATGCATGTACAATTTACACTTAGTGCAATAAACACCACTGGTATAAATGAATATGATTACAGTAGGACATTCTATGGAGATGCTTCTTTGCGTCAACACCAGTAGCTTTTAATATATGACTATTGTACGAAAAAAAATAAATACTTTATCTTCTCTTACTTTACACAATAAGTTTTGTGTACGGAGTCATAGAGGTTATATAACACTGATAAGTGTTCTTGTGATTGGTGCAGTAGGTGTTGCTATTTCCACGTCGCTCATTCTACTAGGACTAAGTTCAACTCGTACGAGTTTTGCACTAGAGCAATCGAGTCAAGCAAAGGCACTTGTTAATGCTTGTGCAGAATATGCATTGCAACAAATTAAGGACTCTTCTTCATACGTTGGTACGAGCGGGCTTCAGGCCTCTGGGCTAGGAACATGCTCATACGTTGTTCAAAGCAAAGGAGGTCAGAATCGTACTATTTTAAGTACTGGCACAGTAGGTTCTGTAGTGCGCAAGGTAAAGATTGTCCTTGTGAAGGTAACACCAGCCATTACAATATCCACATGGCAAGAAGTTTCGCTATTTTAAAGTGTTATACTGTATAACATTATCATCATAAATAATTTTTATGCCCACACTACAATCTACTGGTAATAATAAGTTACTCCCTAACAAAGGATTTACTCTTATTGAGATCTTGTTGGTAGTCGCTGCTATAGCAATCTTGGCAGGAATAGTTATTCTTGCGATTAATCCGTCAAAGCAGTTGGGAGACACTAGGAATGCACAACGTCATGCGGATGTTGCAACAATCTTGAATGCTGTGTACCAGTACGACATTGATAATGCTGGGACTCTTCCAGCATCTATTACGACAGTACCTACTGAAATTTGTAAAACAGGTGCAACAATCTGTACTGGACTTATCGACTTGTCAGCCCTTACTCTAAATGAGAAATATCTAACAGCTATTCCTCACGATCCAAATGGTGCTTGTAACACCAACGGAGTTTGTTATCAAATCTCTAAATCTGTTAATGGGCGCATATCAGTGAATGCGCCAAGTGCTGAGCAGGGCGCAACAATTAGTGTTACAAGGTAGTAAATACAATTTCTCTATGATAGAGATGAGCACGAAACGGGATGGGAAACTATTGTATAGATGCAGTTTTTCATAATGTTTCATCCATAATGAAAAACTCACACGATAGTCCTTATAAAGAAATGAAACTGAGACTAAAAATCATCGTTATTATATTTTCCATTGCGACACTAATGGTGGTTGGATTGGGCTATTCTGTATATTCTTCTACTCATAATGCGTTACAGACGTCAATAAGTGAGAATCAACTAAGTCTAGCTAAAGAAGTAATGGGAATAATTGACCGCACATTGCGTGAGCGTGTCTTGGACATACAGACTTTATCTACTAGCCAGCTAGTTTCAAGATATGTTGCTAACCCAAAGAAAAATTCTGGACTAAGAAAAACATTGGAGCAAGAAATGCATAATCGCTTAACGCTTACTGGTCCATGGAACGTACTACATGTTATGGACAAAACCGGAAAGATTTTGCTGGCAACTGATGATGATTCCGCTGCAGGAAAGAATTTCATAGAAGATACTCCGCAGGGTGCAGATGCATTTCTAAAAGCACTTTCCGGAGATGCGTATTCCTCAGATGTCATTATATCCACAGAAACACACAAACCAACTGTGTTTTTCTCTTCACCTATTCGTGATGATACAGTCGCAGGAGATCCTATAGTTGGAGTTATAGTTGGTGATTATTCATGGGAAACAATTGAAAAGATTATCTCCAATGCAGCACGAGGGGCATACATTGTTGATTTACTTTCGAAAGATGGAATAGTCCTCGCACATAGTAGTAGCTCTGTTGTACAGCAGGGGTATAGCACACATAAAAGTCGTTTATATTCAAAAGAAGCAAAGAGTGTCATAATGAAAGGACTAAATGGGGGTCACATGGCACTTGTTTCTCACGCTCCAGAGAGAGGGTATTTGAATTACAAAGGTAAAGGATGGATTGTTGTTATAGAGACTCCTGTTGGGGTGGCATTTGCCCCAGCTAATTACGCATCCGCTGAAGTTGTTGTGTTTGTGGCGGTGTCTATGGTCTTTGGGGCATTTGTTTTGACATTGTTCCTAGACCTAATTATTGTCCGTCCAATTATACGATTAGCATCTACTGCACAAGAAATCACTAATGGTAACTTAAACGCACGAGCGGAAATCTCTTCGAATGATGAGCTTGGTAAACTTGCTACGAGTTTCAATTCAATGACTGATAGCTTGATTGAAATAAATGAGAAAAATAGGGCAGTTATTGAGATACTTCCAGAACCTATGTTTATTCTAGATAAAGAAGGTAAAATAATGAGCGCTAACAAGGCAGTTAGAGATACAACTGGTCTTTCTGAAGCAGAGCTCAAAGGGAAGTCAGTAAATGATTTTCTTAAGAGGACAAATACTTCACGTATACAAAGCACACACGTATCAGGTAAGTATGGAGAAACTGTACGTTATATTCCTGAATCACATAAGTCTAGTAATGGTAATAAAGAATAGCAAAATAAGTATGAAAGAACTTCTTTTTCGCGATCAAGAGAGAATAGGACAGATTTCAGCTGATGTTTTGACATATATGGCTGGGATGATAACAGATAAAGAAAGAATAGCTGTTGAAGTAACTTTCTTATCACAACTAAAGTCGCTTTCGTTTGTTGAACAAAGACGCGTTACTACACAACTATTTTATCGTTTTGAGAAAATTATATTAGAAAATAAAGACAAAGAAGACCTTTACAAAGAGTTACAAGATAGCTTTGATCAGAAAGTCCTTAGTGTGCTTCACATACCGGAACTAGGGCGTGAGATTGTGCAAACCGCTCAGGATGTGCATTTAGGGAAGATGTTTTCTGGACTTGGACTTCAAGAGCTTATGCAAGAAGGCTCTATATGTGATGTCCCAGCTTCACTAATAGGAAAAGACAATGTGAACATACCCGTGGTGATTTCTGGGTCACTCCTTAAAGATAAAAAAGGTGTTGCTTCTGGTGTCGTACTAGTTTCTAAAGATTTACGACAATTGAAGGTATATGCAAAGAGACGTTTGTCCGCGATTACACCAGTTTTACAAAAGGTTGCAGCAGGTGACTTCTCGTCAAGACTCTTTGTTCCGAGAGGAGAAGATGAGTTTACTGAACATGTGACAGTTCTTAATCGTATGCTTACAAACCTTAAAAGTATGGCAGAAGAAGCCAAACATAAGTCGGAGGAGCTTGAGAAACAAAATGATGAGCTGAAAGAAGCATCAAAAAGACTTGAAGAAACAAAGATGAGTCTTGAAGATAAAGTTCAGGTACGTACACAAGAATTGCAAGATGCGAAATCAGGGCTTGAGAATCTAGTAATAGACAGAACAAAAGAATTGCAAGAGCTGAATAGACATTTAGGACAAGAAGTGACTCATCGTACACAAGAATTGCAAAAGAGATTACTTGAACTTGAACGTTTCAATAGGGTTGCTGTAGGACGTGAGTTAAAGATGATTGAATTAAAAGAAGAGATAAAAAAAATGCATACACAAATTAACCAACCTATCACAACGACAGAATAATAAGTACTATTATAATGCCTATGTCTACTAATATTGATACAGCTAACAGTGCAGAGAAATCCACTGATGATACTAATACGGATGAACAAAAGTCACTTTTGAATATTCTCGAAGACATGAATAAGGGAAAAGAACAGCTCGAAGATCAGCGAGTTGCAATGTTTAATATCTTAGAGGACGTTAATATTGCACAGGATGCTCTAGAGCGGAAATATAAAGAGCTCGATGTTATTGAATCTCTCACACAACAACTAGGGTTGAGTCTTAAACTCAACACAATTATGTCACGTATCAGCGATTCAATTCTTACCTTATATCCTACCGTAACTGTTGCTTACATTATTGCTCCATTTGACTCTTACGATTTCTCAAAGAAAGTGTATGTGAATTCTTTAAATTCCGTTGGTAACCAGTACATCAGAGAACTGAGTAATGGTCTGGCACTTTCTCTCTCTACGGTGCCTGAGCTAGTGAAGCTAAAAAATAGTGCTAAGCAGTGGATAATGAATACACCAGAATTCTCTTTTGTAAAAGGACAAAGAGATAATTCAAAGACAGCAATACCCAAGTCAATGATAAACGTTCCTTTGGTAGTCCCTGATACTCTTGTGGGAATGGTTAATATCTCATCAGTAGATCAAGACTTCTTTACATTGGAGGTAAAACGAATGATTTATACATTGATCTCCACATCTGTTCAGACAATTGATCGTATAAAGAAACTTATTTCCGCAGAACATTCTCGTTTACAGTCTTTGATTGAGAGTATGAGTAACGGAGTGGTTATGTTTGATGCTGATGAAAATATTGTGGTAGCAAATCCGAAGATAAGAAGTGTGATACAGAAGAATACTGGGAAACTGTCTCTGGATGATATTTTCTCATATTTTGAGCAGAATTTAACAAAAAATGAAGTAGATGAAAATACATTTGTTAGTCTATCTGATGCGGTGGAGAAAGCGATTACGACCACAGAGACAGTACACATTAAAGAGTTCCCTTTGGGCAGGAAATATTTTGAGATTTTTGTAACACCAGTATATGGTGACCAGAAAGAAACAGCGGGTGGAGCAATTATCCTTCACGATATTACCGAATTGAAAGAGATTGACCGAATGAAGTCCGAATTTGTATCTGTTGCTTCGCATCAATTGCGTACACCACTTACCGCAATCAACTGGTATGTGGAGATGTTACAGGCTGGAGATGCTGGGGAACTCAATAAAGAGCAAAAGGATTTCTTAGATGAGATTTATAACGGCAGTACACGTATGGTGAAGCTAGTTAATGATCTGCTAAATGTCTCTCGTATTGAAACAGGGCGACTTAAAATAGAACCTGTACCAATGCAACTTGAGACTTTTATAAAAAATATTATTCATGAACTTGAAGTCATGGCACGCGAACATTTAAGTACTGTACTTTTTGTTAAGCCAGAAAAGTCTCTTCCAAAAATCGCTATTGATGAGACGCTTATGCGTCAAGTAGTTCACAATCTCATTACCAACGCAATTCGTTATTCTACTGCAGAAGCTTCTACTATAACTGTGATGCTATCACAAAAAGAAAATACGTATGTAATAAGTGTATCTGACTCAGGTATTGGTATCCCTAAAGAAGTTCAAGGTAGAATCTTCGAGAAGTTTTATCGTGCAGACAATGCTCGCGAAAAAGAAGCAGAGGGGTCTGGCATAGGTCTATATATCGCAAAGATGATTGTAGAGGAGTCAGGCGGTACTTTGAGGTTCGAATCGCCCAATGCTTTTCGCACTATAAAAGGAGAGAAAGAAGGTTACGGGGCTACGTTCTTCTTGTCGTTACCTACTACTGGCATGAAAGCACATGCTGGGGAAAGAAGTCTATCAAATAAATGATCTAACGTGTTACCATATATATATGAACAAAGTCTTAATTATCGAGGATGAACCTTCTTTTCGTAAAGCTCTTACTAAGAAACTTTCGTCGGAGTTTGATATCATCGAGGCAAAAAATGGTACGGAGGGGCTTTCCATGGCACTGGAACAGCACCCCGACCTAATTCTCTTGGATGTTGGTTTGCCTGAGATGGATGGTATATCTATGCTTAAAGAATTACGTCAAGACGATTGGGGTAAGGCAATAAAAGTCGTTATCTTAACGAATCTAACTGACGGAACAAAACTTGCAGATGCTCTGGAGCAGGGAGCGTATGACTATTTGATAAAGTCTGATAGGAAGATTGAAGATATCACGGAACTTATACGTAATCGGTTACAGTAATTGTTTTATGTCTACGGTAGTTAAGAAAGTTCTTGTAGTGGAAGATGAAAGACCAATGGCACACGCGCTTCAGCTTAAACTCACTCACGCTCATTTTGAAGTGGAGACTGCTGAAAATGGTGAAGAAGGATTGAGACTAATTGAAAAAGGTGACTTTTCTTTGGTGCTTCTTGATTTAGTCATGCCAAAGTTAGACGGGTTCTCTGTATTGGAGAAGATGAAACAAAAGAATATAAAAACACCAGTAATGATACTTTCCAATTTAAGTCAAGAGGAAGATGAAAAACGGGTCAAAACTCTTGGAGCAAAAGCATTTTTTGTTAAGTCTGACACGCCTATTGCATCTATTGTGGAGGAAGTACAAAAGTTTCTTAAATAAGAAAAGCATATACGTTAAACAAAAGTAGTGGAAAACACACTTGCGCATGTTTGCTAGTGCTGGTACAGTGGTGAATACCAGAAGCAGATTGAGTATTGGGGGAGCTCTGGAGAAACACAATCAAAT
>VAOX01037564.1_pt1 | contig 13007 bp, 12 predicted proteins | sample 3393891 | NCBI WGS metagenome assembly VAOX01 (sample SAMN08290429, study PRJNA428436) | hydrothermal vent metagenome | isolation source: Deep-sea hydrothermal vent chimney | place: Indian Ocean: Southwest Indian Ridge | depth 2822 m m | reverse complement strand
GTGCTTATCACCAATAAGGTGACTTCACATTTTTTCATTACGCTATCCAAATCAATAACTTGCACATCTTTTTCGCGCCAACTGATTAATCTAGGTTAAAGAGGCAACAGGATAATAAATTGAAAGTTAATTTATAAATAAATATGACTGGCATTGTAGTACGGTTCATGGCGATCGACATATCACTGCATATAAAATATAAGAGTAAGTTATATGACAAATGAAATAAAAAATGATAGTGATTTAGAACTGCATGATAAAAATCCGGGTATTGCCGGGCGAATCACGCGTCAGTTTATAAACTCTCCGGTAACGCCATTATTAATGGCGGCATTTCTAATCATTGGATTGCTGGGTTTAGTGTTTACGCCTCGCCAGGAAGATCCTAAAATTTCTGTACCAATGGTTGATATTTTATTAAGTTATCCAGGTGCATCGGCAGAGCAGATTGCCAATCTTGCAACGAATCCACTGGAAAGACTGATTAGCGAAATTCCGGGCATTCGTCACGTATATTCAGCAAGTCAGCGTGGCTCCGCCGTGATCACTGCACAGTTTTATGTGGGTGAAGATCTTGGGGAGTCGATTGTAAAAGTTCACGATAAAATTCAGTCAAATATCGATTTGATGCCTCCCGGGGTTCCTGAACCCATTGTAAAACCGGTAGGGCCGGATGATGTACCTGTTGTCAGTGCAACAATCTGGTCGGAAGACCCGTCAATAGACGATTCAATTCTAAGAACACTGGCGCTCGATATATTACAGAAACTGGAGCAGGTTCCAGATTCAGGCAGAGGTTTTGTTGTGGGTGGGCGAGCAGAGCAAATTCGTATCGAAGTATCCCCCGAGCGGCTAAGTGGTTTTGGTATTAGCATCCAGGATGTTGCAAACACTATTCGAACTGCAAATAGCGAAATTTCAGCAGGCAGTATTGAAGGAGGAAACCGGACTTTTAAGGTTTATACCGGCGCTTTTTTAAACAATGCGCAGGATGTATCAAACCTGGTTGTAGCTGTGCGCAATGGTGCGCCGGTTTATGTGCGCGATATTGCCCGAGTTTACCAGACACCTGAAGAAACCTCAAAAATGGTGAGCTATTCAACTGGCCCGGCTTATAAAGGTGATGGCCCAGTTACTGATAATGCGCAGGCAGTGACGATTGCTGTAGCGAAAAAAACCGGAACTAACGGTGTAAGTATTGCCCGCGAGCTGATTGCAAAACTGGAGTCGTTAAAAGGCCACCTGATACCCGATAATGTTGAAGTCAGCATTACGCGGGATTATGGAAAATCAGCGAATGACAAAGTGAATGAGCTGCTTGTTGCGCTGTTTGAGGCCACGGTTGCCGTGAGTATTTTATGTCTGATGGGGCTGGGATTTCGAGCAGCTTCAGTTGTTATCTTCGTTATTCCTGTAGTAATTTTAATGACCATCTGGGCGGCCTGGATTATTGATTACACCATCGATCGGGTGAGCTTGTTTGCACTGGTATTTACCATCGGTATTCTGGTTGATGATGCAACAGTGGTGGTTGAAAATATATTCAGGCGATGGTTAAAAGCCGGTAAAACAACCACCAGTATTGCGATTGATGCTGTGCGCGAAGTCGGTAACCCAACCATAATGGCTACTTTTTGTATTATTGCCGCATTGCTGGCCATGGGTTTCGTGAGTGGTTTAATGGGGCCTTATATGCGGCCTATACCCGTGCTAGGTTCTATCGCTATGTTTTTGTCACTTATTGCGGCATTTATATTTGTACCCTGGCTATCGATGCGTTTAAGACCTAACCTTAAAGACTTGAAAAAAGCAGAAATAAAAGAAAAAAAACAGATTGAAGCAATTGGCCGATTTTATTTTCCCATTATGAAACCCCTGTGCAATAGTAAAACAACAGGCTATATATTTTTATTTTCTCTTATTGGTTTAACCTTCCTCTCCTGCGCTTTGTTTTACACACAATCGGTTACTGTAAAAATGCTGCCATTTGATAATAAATCAGAATTTAATATTATTATTAATATGCCGGAAGGTACGGCGTTGCCTGTTACTGCAAATCTGACATCTCGCATGACAGCAGCATTACAGAATATTCCCGAAATAACGGCTATTCAAAGTTATGTGGGCACGGCATCTCCCTTTAATTTTAATGGCATGGTACGCCATTACTATATGCGCAAGCAGCCCTGGCAGGCAGATATTCAGGTGATGTTACAGGATAAGGCAGAGCGCACGCGCCTGAGCCACGACATTGCCGTTAATGCACGTGAGTTGCTAAAACCCATTGCAGATAAATCAGGGGCACGCATACAGGTTGTAGAGATGCCTCCGGGCCCACCGGTTCTACAAACCGTGGTCGCAGAAATATATGGGCCAGATGCAAAAACACGTCTTCAGGTTGCAACCGATATGAGAGCAATATTTGAAAAGGCGCAAGGTGTCGTAGATGTAGATACCTATATGGCAGATAGCTATGAGTACTGGCGTTTTGAGGTGGATACTAAAAAAGCTGCACGTCGGGGCATCTCGGTGAATGCAATTAATGAAACTCTGGCAATGGTAATGGGCGGGTACAGATTAGGTGATGTAAAAAAAGGCAGAATGCTTGAAGCGACTTATATTGTTATTCAGGCATCAATGGGTGTTCGTTCAGAAATAAATCGCCTGGGAAATATGCCTGTTACCGGCGTTAATGGTGAAACGGTTCCCCTGACAGAGCTGGGGCGCTTTGTTCGAGCCACGCAAGACTCAATTGTCTATCACAAAGATCTGCGAGATGTGGAATATGTGACAGGTGAAATGGCAGGGCGTCTGGGTGCGCCTATTTATGGCATGTTTGCAATAGAGGATTTGCTGGAAAACTATATCACGCCTGATGGGGAGACAATTACAGGTATGCCTTCAGGCTTGCTGGGGCCTCCGGCAGATGACTTTAAATCTGCATTTGAATGGGGTGGAGAATGGACGGTAACCTATGAAACCTTTCGTGATATGGGTGGCGCATTTATGGCCGCGATGCTACTTATTTATGCACTCATCGTCTGGGAGTTCAAGGACTTTGCATTAGGCGGGTTAATAATGGCACCTATTCCATTAACACTTATCGGGATTATTCCTGGCCATTGGGTAACAGGCGCAGAGTTTACCGCAACTTCAATGATCGGGTTTATCGCACTTGCCGGAATTGTTGTCAGAAACTCCATTTTACTGGTTGAATTTGTTAAGCAGGAAGTCGAGGGGGGGGTGGAGATACAGGATGCTGTATTAAATGCCGGTAAAGCACGTATGCGCCCGATCCTGATAACCGCACTCACCTTAATGGCGGGTTCTTATATGATACTGGATGATCTTATTTTTAAAGGCATGGCAGTGAGTCTTTTATTTGGTGCGGGTGTTGCAACGGTACTAACGCTGGTGGTTATTCCTCTGGGCTGCGTTAGCCTGAAAAAACACTTCTATGAATGTGCAGGCCCTGATGGAGAGAAAGTGATTCATCATATTGAAGAGGAAAAGCCCGAGGTTTTTGAATTGCCTCTATGGATGCGTATTTATTCAAAACTCATCAGTGTCGGCACATGGGTTTTTTATATTATTCGCATGGTATTTATGATGATTAAAATGGCATATGACAATATTGTTAATCGTTTTAAAACCACAGTGAATGATGGCGCTATTACTGAGCCTGCCAGTGACATGTCGAGTGATGATCGGGGTGATGGCCTAGATAATGGCGAGAATAATGGCCAGAATAATGGCCAGAATAATGGCGAGAGGAGTGTTAGTTCATCAAATTCTGACACAGATACAGTAGAACCTGTTAGTCTGAAAAAATCCGAAACTAAAAAAACATCAACTGAAAGTGATATAACAGACACTAATGCAGAAAGTGATACTGAAAAATCTGTTCAGAAAAAATCAGCTCGAAAAAAATCGACCAGGAAGAAGTCAGCACGTAAAAAACAAACACCAGAAAATGAAGAAGACAGCGATAAAAAAATCAGAAAAAAGACCACCGAAATCAAAAAAAATAGATCGATAATAAAATCAAAAGATGAACCCGGTGCTGATGATGAATAAAATGAATACACAGAAAAGTCGTACCTTAATGCTATATAAATTAAACAGGATACAGAAAATGAAAGTTATAAATTTAACATCCCTGGCCGGTTTAATGCTGATAAATTTACAACTAAACGCAGGCGTTATAGAAAATAACCAGATCATGCCACCACCCGGACCATATCAATCCATTATGGGGAGTGCGCCACCTGCATTTGTTCCCTATGGATCTCAACAGGCAAAAACAAACCCATATCAGCAAAATCAGGTTCCGCCGATGTTCAGCCAGTTCCCGGAGAATACACAAACTCAATACCGACCTCCCGTGTCTGCTCCTGAATGGGTATTAAACAGGCAACAGGAAAACAGAGACAGAATTGAAAAAATGCTTACAGAAAACGAGAAAATGAACAGAGAAAATGAAAAACGTTATCAGGAGTACCTTAAAAAAGCTGAATTGCAGGCTGAAAAACGCGACAGGGATTATCGGCAATGGGTTGAAGAGAATAACCGGCAACTGAAAAAACACTGGGAGATAATGATTAATCAATTCTCAGAAAAACAGAAACAGGCCATTGAGCAGGCCCGGAACTTGCCTGAATGGTTGAAACAACGCATGTTAAAGCAACATGAGCAACAGCTTGCAATGATAAATATGCAATCACCGGTTAATAGTGGATTTACTCAAAGACCACCTGTATCACCTGTTCAGGCGATTCCCCCTGATATGCATTCGGGTATGCACCCGAACAGCGGCTTTTCTGCAATGGCTCAGAGGCAGATGAATTTTAATGTGCCCGGACAACATCCGCCATCGATGAACCGAGGTTTCAATCGGCCCTTTTCTGTGCAACCACCTCCGGCCATGCAGCCACAGCTGCCGCCTGGAAATAAGATGTTTAACCCGAGATACGCCCCCCCTCCCGTGTTCAGGTCGGCTCCTGCACCCGTACCCCCCTTCAGGGGACAGGGGCAGGCATACCCAAATCCATACAATCGTTATTTTCGTTAATAGATAAATGAGTATGTTATGACGGATATTAAAAATAAGTTACACGTTATTGTGGGAGTCGCGCTCCTTGTAGCAGCACCTGAAGCTGTTTTCTCAGATAATCGCGTACCTGCTGCCTTGATGAATTCAAATATCGCAGGAAAAGTACATGGCGATCAACTGGAGCACTGGCAAAAATATCAGTGGAGAGGTGGTGCTGGTTTTAATATGCCAGAGCGATTCAAATTTATGACGAGCTCTTCCAGTGCACATGATTCGCAGGTATACACCCTGACAGAGCCACAGAGAAAATCAGTGAATCCATGGAAAGTAAACACGTTTAATAATAACCGCTACACGTCCAGAGCCGTAAAACGACCATGGGGACGTGTTCCTGATCAATTTAATAGAAAAATTTTATCTGCAAATTATCCAGATCAATATTCTGTTAAAGCACTCAGGGCTTATGATAACTCAGCACAGTATAAGCCCTTTAGTGGGCCAGATTCGGTGTTCAGGCCAAACATAAATAGTCATTTATCGAATGGTTCAAATTTACTGTTTCCATTTGCAGGCTATTTACCCGTTAACCCGGGCCGGATGTTAATAAATGCGCCAGATTTTTTTTATCAAAGGCATGTCTATCCCGGTCATTATTTATGGTAATAAATTGCTGAATCATTTATTTGATTGAGCAGGGCATGTTGAAGTTTCCGCAGCATGTTTGAATTAACAGGTAACGGATGTTATCAGGAAATAATATAAAACATAAACCTGAGGGTATTACGATGAAAAATGTATCTAAACTTGTTTCAAGCGCTGTTTTACTGGGCGCATTATTAATACCTGTGCAAGCTAATGCATGGTGGACTCCCTGGAGTGGGGGTGGTGGGCCATGGAATAATAGCTACGGTGCGCCCTGGAGTAATGGCTATGGTGGCGGTGCGCCCTGGGGCAATAATGGTTTTGGTGCTCCGTGGGGTAACCGTGGCTATGGTACTCCATGGGGCTATGGTGCGCCCTGGAATAATGGTTATAGAAATAGTAACGGCTATGGGAACGGCAATGGTTATGGAAATAACAACGGCTATGGGAACGGCAATGGTTATGGAAATAGCAACGGCTATGGAAATAGTAATGGTTGGGGAAATGGTCTGGGAAATTTCTTCGGAGATAGTGGTTTAAATTTCAGCATGTCGGCTAATGGCCGTGGAAATGGTTATGGAAATGGTTATGGAAATGGTCGTGGAAATGGTTATGGCAACGGCAATGGTCGTCCTGGTGGGAATGCAGCTCCACAATACTATGGAAATCCCGGGTATGGTTACGGCTATCCCCAGTATGCACCTGCACCGGCTCCCGCACCTGCTCCTGCAAAATAGGCTTTATTGTTGAGTAAACCATATGAATAGAATGCTTATTATTCAGAATGAAATGTAAATATACCTGTAGGCAGGTATATGAGTTTCATGTGAGAATTTCTGAATAATGCGTGTTCTGTTTATCTGGTTTGATGTTCATATATGGATGAGCACTCATTAATGGGTTTTTCTGAGTGTTATTTTTCAGGGGCTTTGAAAACAGCATTGTAAAGTAAGTTGTTATAAAAATTTAATATTAATTACGGTGGAAACACATTGATGATTTTAAGATATTCAATTCTGGTATTATGTGTGATGAGTTCAGCTAATGCTTCGGTGCCAGGTAAAGAGTTTTCTGCGGATGCAGTTATGACAATCCCGGGTCAGGAAAAAACGTTTAGCAAGTTATTTGTTGGCAATAATGTTGTGCGAACGGAAGTTAACACACAAAATGGCCTGATGATTGATATTGTATTTCCGTTACAGGGAAAGCTAATAAAAATTAATACTGCATTAAAGCAGTATATTGAAATACCAGTAGAAAAACAAAGTTCAGAAGGGGTAATAAAAATCAACCCATGTAATCGAATTAAAAATGCAACATGTACACAATTGGGAGAGGAAAGTGTAAATGGTAGAAATACGGTGAAATGGCAGATAATCAGTATTCAACAGGGGCGAAATGTAAGAACATTACACTGGATAGATGTCGATCGTCAACTTGCGGTGCGCGAGTTTTTTCATGATGGCTCGATGGCTGAAATGACACTTGAGAAAACTGAGACCATAAATAATCGAAAAACAGAGAAATGGGTTAGAAAAGTAAGTCGACCAGATGGTTCAACGATTAGCTCTTATCAGTGGTATGATCCACAACTGGAAATCTCTATTAAAGAATCATTGCCTGGTGGGTACATGAGAGAGTTGAAAAATATAAAAATTACTTCCCAAAAATCGGATTTATTTAAAATACCGGATGGTTATGAAATGCTCAGAAAAACCATACCAGAAGTTAACACAATGCAACCATACCGATAGATTGCTTCCAGATAAATAAATTGTAAAAGGGGTTTAACCATGAAAAAATTATTTAAGTTATTAATATGGTCAACTATTATAACGGGTATTTTTACAAGTGTTATATATTATCGATATTTTTTATTCTCAGCTGAATTCAATCAACCCGTGGATGTGGTAATTAGTGATGTTTCAAAAAAAATAAACATTAAAATTCCTTCATACCAGATTTCTGTCGATGTGGTATCAGCTGATCATGCAGTGTCTGAAGAAAATACCTTGCAGCAAAAAGAAGTGGTTAATGAAGTTGATATGCAAGGCGCTGAACAGAAAACAGTTGAATTTCAGGTATATGAAGCATTAAACTCCGAGCTTATAGACTCCGAAGTGCAGGGCTCAGATATCCCTGACTCAGATATATCGGACTCAAGTGTATCGGATTCTGGGGCACTAAATTCAGAGACTACAGATAGCCAGTTAAGTGTAACGGATATTGTTAGTGCGGTTAAAGACACTGTGAACGAAGCTCTGGATATTTTTAAAGAAGAAAGAGAGCAGCTTGCAGTAGAGGGTGCTTCTGCTTCAACTGCCAGTGAGTTGTTGTTCAGGGCGCGTCTGGCTTACTGGAACAGAGATTTAAAGTCAGCAGAGAATGCGTATATTAAATTAACTGAAATGGTTGATGATCCCAATGCTTACGGTGAGCTGGGTAATTTATATTATATGCAATCAAGGTGGAAAAAAGCCGGTGATGCATACTATCATGCAGCTCTTAAGTTAAAAGAGATAAAACAAATTGATCAGGCCTGGCATTTATTAAGAATAATACGTGGCCTTGATTCCGATACGGCGAACAAATTACAGATAGAGTTGCAGCATTCCAGTTGATTATTTAGAGAGAAATCATGGTTAATAAAAACAGCGGTTATAGAAAAATAAAAAATGTTCGTGAACTTATTATTGAATCAATAGAATGCGAGCCAGGTACGGAGGGTTGTACAGCGGATCCTGATACCTGTCCAAATTCACCGGATGTATGCGATAAAAAACTGTCCATGTTTGGATACTATGATGATACGATTAAAGAGAGTGTAGAGGAAACACTGAGTAAGAGCCTTGATGAGCTTACCAATACATTTGTGGCCAGTGCAAAAAAATGGGAAACAGTTGTTTACCCGGCTCTTTTCTGTTTTGTTTTGCTCTCGGCGTATGGTTTTTATCTGATTTTTAGTTTAACCAAAGATATTTCCATACTTACTCACGAGATGGTGAGTATCAGTAGAAACATGAATGCAATTTCAAAAGATGTACATAGCATGAATACGGTTATGCAGCAGCAATCAGTCAATATTGGTGAAATGAATAGCCATATGCGAAATGTGTCAATTTCAGTCAATCAGATGCGTTATGATATATCGGTAATGAACAGTACTGTCTCTCGACCAATGAATTTCATGAATTCATTTATGCCCTGGTAGGTGTTTTTCCGGTATCTTTAATGAAAGTTAAAATCGGATGTTATTTCAGTAACAGCATTTTTTAAAAATGCTGTTTTATCTGCCTGTGGCGTAATATATACTTAGCGTATTCTATAGTTAGGTAGAGACGGAAATTAAAAAACGCCTGTTAATAATATCACAACCGGATAGTTATCGAATTGCACCTTACATTCAGGCTGCAAAGCGTATGGGGCTGGATGTGCTGATTGCTTCAAGAGGGGCATATTCACTTATATCAGAAGTATATGAGGGTCTGCATATCGATCTGGGTGATCATAAAACGGCACTGGAGATTATTGACAGGGCTGCGCAACAACGGCCTTTTTCCGGTGTGCTGGGCTCTGATGACAGTACGGTTGAACTGGCAGCTAAAGTCGCGGCCAGGCTGGGTCTACCCCACAATCCTCCCGAAGCCGCATTGCTCACGCGACGAAAAGACCTTGCACGGGCGCACCTGTCTTTAAATGCCTGTGCAGTGCCGATTAATTGCCTGATTGACCTTAATTTGCCGCTGCAAAAACAGGTCGCGGGGCTGCCCTGGCCCTGTGTACTTAAACCACTCAATCTGTCGGCAAGCCGAGGGGTTATCAAGGTTGAAAATCATGCGCAATTCTTTACGGCCTGTGAGCGAATCAGGCCAATAATAGCGGATTTGCCTGATGCATTTGAAAGCAGCCATTTGCTGGTTGAAGATTATATCGATGGATTTGAAGTGGCGTATGAGGGGTATTTGTTTGAAGGGAAACTCACTACGCTGGTTATTTTTGATAAGCCAGATCCACTGACGGGCCCTTATTTTGAAGAAACCATTTATGTTACACCTTCTCGGCTTGATGAAAAAGCGCAGAAAAAAATAAAACAACGAGTAGTTGAGGCCTGTAAAGCCTACGGATTAGTAACAGGGCCCATACATGCCGAGCTGAGGGTTAATAAAAAGGATGCATGGATTCTGGAAGTGGCGAGTCGAACCATTGGCGGGGATTGCGCGAGGAGCCTGGATGCAGGGCAGGATTTTAATCTTGAAGAGCTGGTGATATCACTGGCGACTGGACGGCCTGTCAATGTCACGCCGCCCTCTAATGCACGGGGTGTAATGATGATACCGATCAGGCAGAGTGGTATATTACGCCGAGTGGAGGGTCTGGCGGCGGCCAGAGCGGTTGCGAACATTGAAAAAGTGGATATTATTATTCGAGAAGGCAATGAACTCATTGCGCTGCCCGAGGGGAATCAGTATCCAGGCTATATTTTCGCACAGGCAGATACACCTCAGGCAGTTGAAAGCGCACTTGGAGAAGCCTGTGAGCAGTTAAACTTTGTGGTGGCCCCGGTGTTTAAGTTGCTTGACACTCGATAGAGCTGTTATTATCTGTTATTTTTTACCGCCACCGCCGCCGCCAGCATTGAAGCCAGCGGGTGCCTGGCCGTAGTCGCCTTCAGAGAAAAAGAAACCCAGCATGTGTTTTTCAATTAGCTCAAGGCTGCGAACATCGGCTGTGTTCAGACTATTCTCATTAATAATTGTGGTTAAACGATCCAGCCACTGTTTCCAGCCGTCTTTCGAGACGTTCTGATAAATACGCTCGCCCAGATCTCCCGGGTGTGGCACTTTATCCAGCCCCTCCGCCTGTGTTTTTAAAACCACACACTGTACTGTTCTCATTACTATAAACCTCTGTCTGTTTTAATCGGATATCTGTTTAATCTGATAGCACTGCTGTATTTTGTTCGTATTTTTTCAGCAATACACCATCGTTGCCGCAACAGTCGGCTATGCACTTTTTGATCTGGTGTAGTTCATCCTGACTGCCATTAAGGTAAAAATCAATGCTCTGGTTTTCTGTAGCGCAGTCACAGCCTTTATCATTATACACATAAATATTTTCAAGCCCTGCCTGCTGTGCTGCAGCTTGCGCTTCAAAGAGCGAGTGCTCAGGGGTGGCTGGCAGGTGGCTGAGTTTATATGCCGGGAAAAAGCGGGTAATGTGCCATGGGCTGTCAGCGCCCAGATTGTCACGTACCCAGCAGGCTATTTTATAAAATTCTGCAGGATTATCGTTTTTACCAGGTATGATATTGGTGCGAGTTTCAACGTGTATGCCCAGTTCCTGAGCTTTTTTTATGGAGCTAAGAACTTGCTGAACCTTTGCCGGTTTGCAAATTTCCCGATAGAAGTCATCACTCATGCTTTTTATATCTGAGCACAATACATCAATATATGGCGCGGCCAGCTCCAGTGCTTCATCGGTAATGTAGCTGTTGCTTACATAAACTGTGTACAGGCCTGCTTTGTGCGCAAGTTTGCAAACATCAATTACATATTCCAGCCATACAGCCGGTTCGGAATAAGTGAAAGCGATACCTTGCACATCCGCTCTGAGAGCGGTATCAACAAGTGACTGAGGCGAGACCCAGGCTTCTTTTGATTCACCTTTTGCCAGCCCATCCAGTGCTTCAACTCCCCAGGAAATATCCAGGTTATGGCAGCCACCACAGCGAAAACTACAGCCATAGCTGCCCACCGATAGTACTCTTGTGCCCGGGCGGTAATGCTTTACCGGTTTATCCTCAATGGGATCAATATCAATTGAAGAGAGAATGCCATAAGACAGATTGTAGAGTGTACCGTTACGGTTGACATGTGCCTGACAGAAGCCTCTCTGGCCATGGCCTATTTTGCATCGCCACAGACACAGGTGGCATTGCGTGGTGCCATTATCCAGTTTTGTCTGCAAGCGTGTTTCTACCAGTCTGTATTGTTCTGCTTCTGAAGTCATTGGGGGGCCTGAAATAATTATCTGCACTATTATAAATCATTTGTATAAAACATTTGAAAATTTTTTCAGATATTAAAGAGCGCATCTTATAAAACCGATTGAACAGGCGAGGGTTATTTCAGATGCTGTATTCACTTCTTTTTTGCAGGGTATCGTTAAGCGGGTGTGGGTGTGGGTTTGACCTGAACTAATTTCAAAAGGTCTGTTGTTGAAAGAAAGCCTGACTGAGTCGGGGCAGGGCAGTAGCTGCCAGGAAAGGGCTTTTGTCAGGAAGAAAACCTGGTCATTTACAATGCATTTAAAATATCGGCCTGGTTGCTCATAGGCACAGATAAAATTATAGATTCTTCTGGCGCTCCATGCAGGGTAGACAATGTAATCGTCGGCTGTTGGTAAGGCCTGGGAGGTGGCCTGTTGATGGTTCTGAGCAACCTCCACCAGGGTGTCATTTGAAAGACTGTTAATAAACTGGAGCAACAGTTCGCCGGCGCTATGGGCGAGTAAATGTGTTGCCTGGCGGATGTTAATTCCGTCGGGCATAATCTGTGTTTTCTGTAAAATGATATTGCCGCTGTCCATCTCGGCAGACATTCGGTGCAGGGTAGTACCAAATACACATTTCTCGGCTCTAAACTGCCAGAATAATGGGTTTGCTCCACGGTATAGAGGGAGCAATGATGGGTGGATGTTAAAGCAGCCAGAGGGAGCAATGCGGCGTATTGAGTCAGGTATCTTATAAGCAAAGCAGCTGACGATGATAACATCCGGTTGGTAAGCCTGAAACCTGCTAACCTTATTGGTGAGACTTCCCCTGATATGGATGAGCGGGATATTATGTCTGTATGCGAGTGATTCAAGGGAGTCTGATCTGATATCCACAACAGGTATATCGACTAAAGTGCTACCCTGATGAGTCTCCGTGCAGGCAATTGCGCAAATATGAAATTCGTCTGGTGCGCTGGTGCGTTGAGAAAGGCGCAGTAATGCCATTAGAGGCTTCCATGACAGGGGGCTACTGGAACCCATATACAGTATTCTCATAGGTCATTCGTCATTCGTTATTTCTGGGCGATGCTGGATCCATTGTACGCTTTTGCCTGCAAGCCTGTAAATCGGAATCGATGTCTTCTGTATCCCATGGGCTTTCCAGGCGGAATATCCAGATTTTAGCCTGGATGTTATAATTCTTAAATAATTCTGGTTTAATCCTAGATTAATCAGTTGGCGCGAAAAAGATGTGCAAGTTATTGATTTGGATAGCGTAATGAAAAAATGTGAAGTCACCTTATTGGTGATAAGCACT
>VAOX01013810.1_pt1 | contig 13009 bp, 9 predicted proteins | sample 3393891 | NCBI WGS metagenome assembly VAOX01 (sample SAMN08290429, study PRJNA428436) | hydrothermal vent metagenome | isolation source: Deep-sea hydrothermal vent chimney | place: Indian Ocean: Southwest Indian Ridge | depth 2822 m m | reverse complement strand
CTTCGCACGGGCACTTCTCGAACCACGACCCGAAACTGTGCTTTTTTGGCAAGATTTTGTTCGGCAAACGATTGCAAGACCTGTAAGCGTTCCTTGCTGATGCTTTCTTCTGAAAGCAGCTCTGCATTTTCAAAAGAAAATTGTTTGCTTTTACAGTCCTTGATGTTGTCGCTCAGTACAGACTGGGAGAGGGAGCGAAATAGGCCGCTGAGTGTTCTTTTTTCTTGTTCGGTGTCGGCAAGTAAATGTCCGGCTATCCTGCCAAGTGCTGTGCGCCGTTGTGTCACATCCATACGAACTCTCCTTGTTTAGGACGCTCAGACTTCATCAAGAGCGTCCTTCAATCAAAAAATCCTCAAAATGGCAGCATCAATTTGCAAACACCCGGCTTTTCTGCGAGATGAAGACAAAACCAAGTCGGAATCAAAGTGATGGCTCGGAGCAATATTTTCTGTAGATTGGTTCAGTATCCCGATAAGAACCATCAGGATATTTGTAAAAAAGATTTCTTTCAGAGAAGCGAATTTAAAAATGTCATAGCGTCATCAGAGAGTCAAGCCCCTCAGGAAAATCCACGACCTTGAGTGGCTTTATTCTAGTAAATATAGATATTATTCTAATTTAAGGGGCAAGTGTTCATCTCAGGATTTTTTTTGATAAATTGACTTCCCCTGCGTTTTTTTTTAAAATGGATTTTTATGCTAGAGCGCGTTATCTGGGATCAGAGCGTCATTCAATACGAGATGGAGGAGAAGGAGAAAACATGGGAAGTGCAGTAAATATTACGACACAAAGTTGGGATGAGGAAGTTGTTAAATCTGATGTTCCGGTAATGGTTGATTTCTGGGCAGCGTGGTGTGGGCCGTGCAAGATGATCGCCCCCACGATTGAAGAGCTTGCGGTTGAATATGAGGGGAAGCTCAAGGTCTGTAAAATCAATACTGACGAAAACCCCGAAGTTTCCAGCCAAAATCAAATCATGGGCATCCCCTCTCTTCTCTTTTTTAAAGACGGGAAGCTGGTAGATAAAATTGTGGGTGCCGCTTCTAAAAAACAATTTAAAGAAAAAATAGAGGCCATTCTTGCAAAATAAGCGGTCTTCGCGGAAATGATGTGTCGACAACAACACATCATTTCACCCCTTTAAGGATTGACTGGTGTGTATAAACCGAATTGCATCGTTCCATTTCCTGTGTTCTTCTATTCATAATCCATTTCGAGTTGCCTGACGTTTCATGCTGAGAGAGATTCACATCAAGCACTACGCCATTATTGATGAGATCTCCCTGAGTTTAGGTGAAGGGTTTAACGTCATTACGGGTGAAACGGGCGCAGGAAAGTCCATACTCGTGGATGCCCTTTCTCTTGTTTTGGGGGAACGCTCTTCCCTCGAAGGCATTAGAAAAGGCTCAGACCAGGCCTTAATTGAAGCTTCTTTCGATTCTATTTCACCCGAAAATTTTTCAGAAACGGACTTAGACGAGGATCTACTTGAGCATGACGGGTTTATTTTTAAGCGTATTTTAAACAAAACAGGAAAAAGTCGCGCTTATCTCAATGGCAGCATGACAACACTTTCTCAGATGAAAACCTTAGGGCAGCGACTGATAGAGGTCCACGGACAGCAGGGCCAGCACCGCCTGGGAGACCTCAATTGGCAGCGGACCCTGGTGGATGATTTTGCTCGTTTGTCCAAACAAGTTCAGCATTACGAAAAAGACTACGACCTTTGGCGGGTACACAAAGATGAATGTGCGCTGCTTAAAGAACGTATTGCTACATCAAATATGCAGTCCGAAGACCTTCGCTTTCAGCTCTCTGAAATTAGAGATGCAGCGCTCAGTCTTGATGAAGAAAGTGATTTGTTCCGAGAAGAGCGTATGCTGAAGCAGTGGGAAAACATTCAGTCTATCGTTCACGGTCTTTATGGGCAATTGTCGGATGAGGGTGGACTTTTGTCGCAGCTGGATGCAGCCGGTGCTGCCATTTCCGACCTCAATATCATTACGGAAGATGCAGCACCTGAGTTGAGCCTTTTGGACGAATCGCGTATTCAGCTCAAGGAGCTTTCTGCCTTATTGCGTGCGCGACAGCAGCCGGAGGACGACCAGTCCGGACGATTAGAGGCCCTTGCCTCCCGTCTGTTTCTGATTCAACAGCTTAGGCGAAAATATCAGCGTTCTGTGGCCGAATTGCTCGATTTTCAGAACGACTTAGAAAATAGTCTTGCGGGTGATTCTGAAGATACGCTAAGGCTTTCTGAGCTTATCCTTGAATTGGAAAAGATGGAAACAAAACTATATGCGAAAGCGGAGGATCTGAGCAAGGCCCGCGTCGCATCTTGCAGCGCATTACAGACCCGAGTGAAAACCGAGTTAGAACGTCTTGGCATGGAAAAGACCCTTTTTAAGGTCGCCTTGAATCGGACAGATCTCAGGTCTTCCGGCATGGATCAAGTCGAATTTTTGATTGCATTGCCTGGGGAAGCGTTAAACGGTTTGGGCAAAATTGCCTCTGGCGGGGAACTTTCGCGCATCATGCTGGCCTTGAAAGTTGTACTGGCCGAAGTCGATCCAGTGCCGACTTTTCTCTTTGATGAGGTTGACGCAGGTGTGGGTGGAGCTATTGCCGAGCGTGTGGGCCGTCGTCTTTTGGCCTTATCATCAGCACATCAAGTGCTTTGCATTACCCATTTGCCGCAAATTGCCGCACTGGCAGATCACCACTATTTTGTCGAAAAAAAGACTTCAGGTGATCGTGTTGTAACCTCAATTCGCACCCTTCCCCGAGAAGAGCGTGTTGAGGAATTGGCGCGAATGTTGGGTGGACTTCACATCACAGAATTAACACGGCGTCATGCCGAAGAGATGATCTCCGCCCGTTAGTTGTTTGATAAAAAGGCGCCTCCCAATGTTTTTTCTGATCCATCGCGTCATATTTCTCATCTGCCGGTAAAGGAAAGGTCTATGTCCAAACCCATTGTTTTTACAACACGCCTATTGCCGGAAGCGGTCATGGCGAAGCTTCAAGCGCTTTTTGATCTACGTTTTGATGTAAAAGATCTTCCACTAAACAAAGCTCAAATGATCGCAGGTGCAAAAGTGGCCGAAGGCATGATTACGATGTTGAGTGATGTCATTGATGATGAGGTGTTCAGGGCGGCCCCCAAACTAAAAATCGTTTCAAATTATGCGGTGGGTTATAACAATATTGACCTTGAGGCCGCAAAAAAATACGGTGTTTCCGTGAGCAATACACCCGGCGTTTTGACCGAAACGACGGCAGACCTTACCTTTGCGCTCTTGATGTCACTTGCCCGACGGATTCCTGAAGCGAATGCGTGGGTGAAATCCGGTCAATGGTCTGGCTGGGCTCCGACAGAGTTAATGGGCACGGACATTTATGGCCAGCACCTCGGACTCATTGGCATGGGGCGTATTGCTCAGGCCGTGGCACGTCGTGCCTCAGGTTTTGGCATGCAAATTTCTTATTTTAGTCGTCGTCAAGTTTCGGCAGCACTCGAAGCAGATCTGAGGCTAAACTATCTTCCGCTTTCACAGGTGCTGGAAAAATCCGATTATGTTTCGTTACATGTTCCTTTAAATGAAAATACACAGCATCTCATTGACAAAAAAGCCCTGGGCCTGATGAAAAACACGGCATTTCTGATTAACACGGCGCGTGGTGCGGTTGTGGATGAAATGGCACTTTGTAAAGCATTGGAATCTGCACAAATTGCGGGTGCAGGTTTGGATGTTTTTGAATCGGAGCCTGTGGTTTCAGCGGCTCTGCTGCGTTTGAACAATGTTGTCTGTTTACCACATATCGGTTCGGCCTCTTTACGAACGCGTGAAAAGATGGGGTTTATGGTTCTTGAAAATCTTAAGTCCGCGATTTCAGAACGAAAAATCCCTAATCTGGTAAACTGATAGACAACTTTATTGTTTTTTAAGAGGTATTGTTGTGTCCAGATTCAAACGCAGGATTTTTATTGTCCTACTTTCCTATTTTCTTTTTCCAACACTGGTTCAGGCGGTAAAACCACGTCCCCCCGTTCAGCTCATGTTTCAGGACGCTGCGCTCTCCGAAACGGAAACGGAAATTACACTGACTGCCCGTTCCAATATTGAGACAAGCTCGCTTGTGCTCGCCCTGACACTTCCCCCCGAGATCTCATTACTCGAAGGCGAGCTCGAATGGGAGGGGCCTCTGTCTGCGGGAGCGGAGCAAATGATTCGCGTCATCATTCTGAACCCTGGGCGAACTTCCGTGATTGAGGGAAAAGCGGTGATTCGTCTTCCAAACGATGCCATTTTTGAGCAAAATAATCGGCTTATTTTAAAGGAATCGCGGGAAAAATCCAACAAGACAAACCCTCCAATGAAACAACAAGGAAGACATGAGTCCATTCTTGAGTTTCGTTAAAAATTGTCGATTATTTGCGGTACTGGCCTTATTTTTAGGGGCCTGTAGTAGTGGTGGCAGCAGCAGTCCGCCCGTATCCAGTGCGAGCATTGGCATTACACCCAGCCCAGCAAAGCTCATTGCGGGTGGTGCTACAATTCCGCTTTCGGCGAGCCTAAGGCTCAGTTCCGGGGCTCTAAATGAAGCCGCTGTTTTTACTTGGCAGTCGAGTGACACAACGATTGTCACGGTGGATGCCAGTGGGACTGCGACAGGCCTTAAGGTGGGTGTGGGAACGATCACCGCAAGTTCTGATGGTATTACGGGCAGCATTTTAGTGGGGGTGGTTGGCGCAAACAAAGGTGCGACTTCACTGACCTTCTCTGGCAATGCGAAGTATGAAGATCGCGTTTATGATCTGACAGGCTTTACAGGTGCTCTGCTTGAAAAGCCCATTCGAAAAGTTGTTGTGGAAGTCGTGGCGATTGATGGCTTCCAGGTCATTGGAACAACTGCAAGCGATGTCTTGGGCGATTACAGTCTCACCGTAGACAATAGTGCCAATCAGAGCGGGGTTTATGTGCGTATTGTGACCCGCACAGAAACATCTCAGACTGAAAAAATTGAAGTCCGAAATAATAGTAATGAAAGAGCCTTTTTTTCTTTTGCCTCTGCCGGGATTGATGACAGCGCTTCCGAACCCTTCTCAGCCACACAGGATTTTCTTGCGACGGCGGCCGCGCGCATTGGTGGAGCCTTTAATATTATAGATGTGATGTCCGATGCCAGTACTCTGATTCAAAGCTCAGGCCCCTGTCCTGAGCCAAACCCAAGCTGCGTTCCGCCCCTGGTGACGGTCTACTGGGAGCCAAATAGCAGCGAAGGGTCTTTTTATGACGAGAGTGCGGATGCAATTTCTATTTTGGGTGGCGGAACTTTTGGTGGAGACACCGATGAATATGATGATGTCATCATTGCCCACGAATACGCACATTTTATTATCAGTAAATTTGCAAGAGATGATTCCCCTGGGGGAAACCACAGCGTGCTTGATAGCGGGCAAGATATCCGTTTGAGTTGGTCGGAAGGCTGGGCCACCTTTTTTCCCGCTGCGGTATTGAATTCACCCTGGTACGTGGATACCGAGGCAAATGGAACACGGTCTTCTTTTAATATTGAGGATTATTCCGGGCCTTCCGCACTTGCCACCGGTGCTATTTACACCACAAATGAAATCGCCGTGGCCGGGGTCTTGTGGGATCTATTTGATGAGGTCGATAATAACGAGGGTGACACATTGCAGTTGAGTTTCTCAGACATCTTTCAAACGGTCTTGAATTTTCCTGTTTCGCCAAAACCCACAACCTTGGAAACATTTTGGACGACTTTTTCAAGTGAAGCCTTGACGACAGGATCCAGCGCCGCCTTTCAGTCGATCTTGCAAGGACGGCAGATTTCTTTATTTCAGGATACAACAGAGGCCACCGAGCTGACACTTACGGGTACTGCAGCTCAATCGCACACACTCTACAAAGCAGGGCTTGATCCTAGCGGAGATGTGGATGTGATCCCTTTTAATGTAACAAGCGGAACGACCTACACGGTGAGAACGTTTAATCTTAACAATGGCGCTGATACCTTTTTAAGTATTCGTAATGCTTCTGGAGTGATTGCCAGCAACGACAATGAAAGTGGCTTAACTTATCCCAGCAATTGTGGGGTTGTATTTGGGGGGGGGAGCAATTGTCCTGCCAATAATACCTTAAACCTTTCGTCTTCCATTACCTTTACGGCCCAAGAAACCGCAGCGTTTACCGCCGAAGTCACGCGTTCGAGCAATGCCCCGCCATCGGCTGGTTTGCTGGGTGCATACGAGATTGATTTATCCACTCCCTAAAGGAGATTTTTTATCCATCGCTATGAACAGTTTTAGTCTTGACGAATCCACACATTTTATTGATACCGTTCAGGTGCTCAATACCATGGATCAACAAAATGTGCATCAGTTGAATCGACCCCAGAAGATCAGCAAAAATCTTCTAAAAGAATTTGAAAAACGAGAGAAAAAGGTCAAAATCATTACAGATGATGGCATGAGCTATATGACACATCTCATTAGTGTGGATTCTCGTGAGCTGGTGATTCGATTGCTTGATAATTTAAAGATACGTTTTAAGAGCCACCTGCTTCTTGTTTTTCCAAGCGAGGGAAAAGACTACGTTGTTCAAGGTTTTGTCAAAAAGATTTTTTTACCGATTGTTGTGCTCGCTTATGTTGACCCAAGATACGGAAAACGATGGACACTGAATACCGAAACGCAGGTCCACTTGTCTCCTGTTTCCGACCAGGTACTGAGCTTATTCATGAATGAGGATTTGAGATTGATCCGGCGTTCAGATGTGATTCGTCCTGCGTCTCCTTCTGGGGGCAAGGTCGAGCCCGAAGGAAAGGAAACAACGGAGGCCGTCGATGTCGCTTTAGCGATTGAAGACGTGCTCTGCACGCATGTTGTGCTTGATGATGCGCCTGAGGATGCTCAGAATGTGGTGGTTTACGATTATGAAGAGGCAGAGTGTTTTTACTCTATCTTATCGCAAAGTGTGACCTTAGGGCGGATTCATGATATCTCCCCTTCCGGGCTTGCGATGATTACCAAAAAAGGAGATGCCCTGGGTCAAGTCGGGGGCTTGGTTTCTCTTGAATTCCATGATTTAGTATCTATAGATCAGAAGTCTGGAATTGATATTTTTAAATTGCGTCTCTTTGGTATTGTGCGATATCAGCGCCCTTTTGACGAGGAAGGTGGGCAGATCTTTGGAATTAAATTTGTAAAAACGATTAACGACACACGTTTTTTGAATTTTCTTGAAGAGACAGCAGAAGCGCTTACTTAAGCTCAGATTGAATCAGAGCTTTCTGAAAGTCATTTTGAAAATCTTCAAACCTGGCCTTGCGTCAGGAGTGTTTCTTCCAGTTTTCCGACAATGCCAGCCCGCGTGTGTGCATTCACTTTTTTCATGATCCGTTTGACATGGTCTTTTACAGTATGCACACCGATATTGAGTACCTCGGCAATTTCTTTATTCGTAAATCCTTTTTTCACATAATGCAGCACCGCTTCTTCCCTGGGTGTGAACTTAGGTCGAGAGTGACCCAGCACAGCGCTGCACGTTCCCCGATGAAGCGGTTCAATAAGAATCATCACAAAGTCCGATGTTCCGGCATCGCCTGTGAGGCCTTGACCTCGAAGTGAAACAGCCTGCCCCCTAAAGGAAAAGAAGGCCTTGCTCGCATCCTGATCTACGTCAAAATCAATCAAAGCTCTCTGGGAAGATACTGTGGTCTGTAAACGATTTAATATTTGTGTCAGTTGACGCTGAGCCTCGTGCTCTTCGGCAGTTTTCTCTTTATTTTCAAGGAGTTTTAGGACGGACGATTCTCCGTGACTTACAAATAAGATATGCCCTTGTTGACCGATGACAATGACATCGGGTGTACTTCTTTTTTTTAAAAACTCATAATATCCAGCATGCGGACTTTGCGGAGAAATGGCATCGTATCTTTGCTGATGGTCTTCGATTTTTTCTAAAATAGCAAATTGCATCATTTTACTCCCGGGCATTGATGTCTTTTTTAATGTTCGGTCTGATAGAGGGTGCATCTATGTTTTAAGACGCCAAATGCTTCCTTCATGCGGTCAAATTCTTCTGGGAGACGCTCTCTTTGTTCTGCTTTTGTTTGATCAAGAATTTCATCAATGCGTTTTAATAAACCCCGTATCCATGTCGGGTTTAGCTGAAGGTTAAAAGAGAGCATGTCCAGTTCTCGGCGCATTTCTTCTAAGCGCGGGCTGGCATCTTTTTTTGAGAGTTCGATGTTCTTTAAACGTTTGTAGAGGTGACGACGATATAGTTTTGGGCAGCTTTGCCATGTTTCAATCTTTTTGAGAAGTTGCTGTTTATGGTCCCGCAAACCTCGAAGCATATCGGAGTCTGGTTCGGATCCTTTTTTTTGTCGGGCGCTGTGTTTTTCAGCTAACTTTGATAGGGTATCGAAATTATATTCAATCCCATTTTTAAAGCGGACTTCACTCTCTATCATGCCTTCCCCTTTTTCAATAAGCGCTTTGGTCTTCGATTGATTCAATCCCTAGAACAATCCTTGGGAAAGCAATTCATATGCCTATATTCATTAAGGATATTATTTCCATAAGTTGTTGAAAAATTTATATTTTATTTTTTGCCAGGATGGCGAGACATTCCTATTCCTGGAATAAATTCCGAAAATCGGAATGCCTCGCCATCCGACTTCCTTTTATTCTGAGACCTGTTATCATGTCGGCAATTTCATTCTGGAATTTCCCATGCGACTAAAGCGCCTAGAAGTTTTTGGTTTTAAATCCTTTTTTGATAAAACAGTGATCACTTTCCAGAAAGGGATCACTGGCATTGTGGGTCCCAATGGCTGCGGAAAAAGTAATTTTGCCGATGCCATTCTCTGGGTTTTGGGGGAGCAGAGCCCCAAAAGTCTAAGAGGCGAGCGCATGGAAGATGTCATCTTCAGTGGGACGGATCAGCGAAAAGCCCTTTCCGTTGCCGAGGTGTCTTTAACCATTGGGGATATTGCCAACGAACTGCCCCCGCCCTATACCCCCTATGCCGAATTGACGCTCAGTCGTAGACTTTACCGTTCAGGAGAGAGCGAATACCTTATCAATAAAAGCCCCTGCCGACTGAAGGATATCCGGGATCTTTTGATTGATATCGGTGCGGGTTACCATGCACACACCATTATCGAACAGGGCAAGGTCGATGACATTATTACGGCATCGCCCATGCAACGCCGAGAAATTGTTGAAGAAGCCGCAGGTATTGCAAAATATCGTTTGAGAAAAACGGAAGCTTTGCGCAAGCTGGATGCCACCGAACGAAATTTGACGCGTGTGACAGACATTATTGGTGAAATCAAGCGGCAGCGAAGCGCTTTGGATCGTCAGGCAAAAAAGGCTGAAAAAGTACAAGAAATGAGTGTGATGCTCAAAACCCTTGACCTGCAAATCGCGCGTGATGAATGGTTCGGATGGAAAAGTGAGCAGGAGGTGCTTGAAGCAGCAGAAGCAGGGCTTCAGCGTCAATCCGAGCTTTATTCAAGTCAGCTAGGGATGCTGGATGCGGCCCAGGCAGAGAACAAACTGCTGATGACAGAAAAAGAGCAGGGGCTTTCTGAGCGCGCGCGCGCTTTGTCTGATGTCGAAAAAAATATCCAGCGTTGGGAAGGCAAGCTTGAAACCCTGAGTGTCCAGCGCCAGGAATGGCTTGCGGCCCAATCCCGGACGCATGAGGAAATTGAGGGGCTTAAAAGGACGCTCTCGTCGCTTGAAACAGAAGGCATCAGCTTAGAGGAAGAGGCTGCCTTGATCGCAAAAACCCTGCCTGAAGCAGAGGCGACACTGGCTGAACATGACCTACAGGCCCGGCAGCTTGATAATGAAGTCCTTGATGTCAGTACGCAGCTAGAGTCCTGCAAGGTGGGCCTCTTTGATCTTTCCGCTCAGGTGACGACTTCCAAAAATAATCTGGCCCATTTTGAGACGCGCTTAGCCAGTCTTTTGAAGCAGGAGGGACGGCTGGGCCTTGAGCAGGAGACTCTTGAGGAAAAACGTGCGGAATCAGAAGCTGCATTAAAAGTGCTGAAGGATGCCCAGCAAAAAAACACCGCACTTCTTGAAACGCTAAAAACGCAGCGTGGGAACACGATTCTTAAACTGGAAATAACAGAGGCAAGTCTTCAAAAAAAAGCACAACAGTTGCTCTCTGTGAAGGAAGCTTCTGTTGATGTCAGGGCCCGTGTGGCGTCACACGAAGGGTTTTACCGGGGGTTTTTAAATAAACGCGAAGGCACTGATAACCCCCTACTTGCACTGGAAGGTTTAAAAGGCATGGTGGCAGACTTAATCGAAGTCCCGCCTGCTTATGAGCTTGCGCTAGAGGCGGTACTTGAAAACAAACTGCGGGGCATCGTGGTTGAAAACCATACGGAGATTCAAAAAGGCGTTTCTTATCTGAGCGCGGCCCAGTTGGGACGTGGCACCTTTTTTCCATGCCACCCGCGTGTGAGAAAAGAGATTACGCAATCCTCAGCGATATTTGCCTCTCTTGAGGGTCTGCTGGGCAAGGCACGAGATCTTGTTTCTGTCCGACCAGGTGATGAAGCCATTGCGGATGCCTTGCTGGGCGGTATTGTCATTGCCAAAGATCTTGAGTCTGCCTTGAAGGCATGGGAGGCCGTGCCTGAAGTTGATATTTGGGTCACACTCGAAGGAGAAATATTGGATTCTTTTGGTGTCGTCTCTGGTGGAGAACAAGGCAAAAAAGGCTTGCTCGGTCAGAAACGGGAGCTGAAACAACTCACAGATCAGGCGGAATCACTTCAAAAAGAAACGGTGGCCTGCGCGCAGGAAATCTCTAATGAGGAAACAATCGCAAACGCTGCTCGTTTGGAAATCACAAGTCTTTCCGAGGAGATACGAGGTTTGGATCTTGAGCAGCTCAAGATGCAAAGTGAGCAAAAAAGCATCAATTACGAACGTGAGCGGCTTGAAGGGGCACTTGAGACCGTTCGTTTTGAGCAAGAAGAAGGATTGAGCGAAAAAGAAAACTTGCTTGCCTCAGAAGTGGCCGAACATCAGCGTATTGCTGAGGCTCAAAAAATGAGGGCTGAGAAAGAAGCCGCACTCGAAATGTTAAGAGAGACCTTAGATACGTCTCAAGAAAAGGTGGCTTTGTTGAGCGAGACCGTCGTGCAGCTTAGAATGAAGCGAAATTCACTACAGGAAAAACAGCGACATACGCTTGAAAAACAAACACGTCTCCTTCGTGAGAATGAAAATCTCAAGCGGCAGGTCAATGAAAAGCGGGTTTTTGAAAACACACTTCAGAAAAAATTGGCCTTTGGGAAAACAGAGACACAAGATGCCGAAATAACGATAACGGACTTGTCTGGGGAACGCATGAACTGTGAAAATGCCCTCAGAGATGCACGCGAATCACATGCGAATCTTTTGTCTGCTATGCAACAAATAGAGCAAGAAACAGTCGATCTTCGTTCAAAATTCAAAAAAACGGATGAAACTCTTCAAGAGAAGGCCTTACATAAAGTGACTGCGGAGATGCAGCGGCAAAAGGTTGAAGAATCCATTTTTTCACGCTACCAAATTGAAATGTCCGATATCGACGACAAGGGTTTGGGACAACCCATTGAGACTGCACGTGAAGAAGCGGCACATCTTCGAAGAAAAATCGAGAACATGGGGCCCGTCAATCTAGCCGCCATTGAGGAATATAAAACATTAGACGAGCGCTTTCAGTTTTTGAGTGCACAGGACGAGGACCTCAGGCAGTCCATCGAAAGTCTGCGTGAAGCCATTACAAAAATAAATAAAACGACCCGTGGCCTCTTTGTGGAGACTTTTCATACCTTAAATCAAAAATTTGGAGAAGTTTTTGCTTCCTTTTTTGGTGGAGGTTCGGCGGAACTTGTATTATTGGATGAAGCCCACCCCTTGGAATCGGGTATTGAAATGATGGCACAACCCCCTGGAAAGGGTCGGCGCAGTTTACTTCTATTTTCGGGTGGCGAAAAGGCCTTGACTGCTATTTCTCTGCTTTTTGCGACTTTTCTAATTCACCCGACACCCTTCTGTCTTTTAGATGAGATTGATGCACCCCTGGATGAGGAAAATACACGCCGTTTTTCGCAAACCCTGATCAAAATGTCTAAAGACACTCAGTTTATTGTGGTCACGCACAACCGTTTTACAATGGAAATTGCCGACGTGCTCTATGGTGTGACCATGGAAGAAACCGGGATTTCAAAGCTGGTCTCAGTCAAGATGAGCACCCCTGAGGATAAAAGTGAAGTCACTCCAAGTACAGTCAGCTAGATGACGCCCCTTAGGGTTTTTCTAAAAAATGGTCATAGCCTTCGGTCCTGAGGGTTTGTCTTTTTTTATCTGCGCCCCGCATAAACATGCCTTCCTTTTTTGAGCATATTTTTCCGATGCGTGTGACTTGCATCAAATCATTTTTTACCCATTGCGCGAGTTTTTTTTCTTTGTCTGGTGGCACACAAAAAAGCAGCTCGTAATCTTCCCCGCCGTAGAGGGCGAAGTCGAGCGCGTCTATTTTATATTGTTTGGCATAACGTTTTAGGGCAGGAGAAAGCGGAATCTGTGCGCGTGTTAATTCCGCACCCACGCCACTTTGCATCATCATATGACTGAGGTCTGCACTCAGACTGTCTGAAATATCAATCATGGCTGAGGCAATCCCTGTTTTGGCGATAAACATGCCCTCTGTCGTGCGGGCTTCAGGGCATCGCTGTCGTTGGAGCAAGTGACGATATCCTTTTATTGCTCGCCCTTGTTTCAAACAATCAAGTCCCGCCGCGGCATCGCCCAAAGTCCCGGTGACATAAATAACATCCCCGACCCTCGCAGCAGCCCGCGTGATTATCTGTTTTTTTTGAACCTCCCCGTGCAGCGTAATTGAAATGAAAAACGGGCCGTTTGTCCGTGCGGTGTTTCCACCGATGAGGGCTAGGTTTG
>VAOX01023129.1_pt1 | contig 13014 bp, 8 predicted proteins | sample 3393891 | NCBI WGS metagenome assembly VAOX01 (sample SAMN08290429, study PRJNA428436) | hydrothermal vent metagenome | isolation source: Deep-sea hydrothermal vent chimney | place: Indian Ocean: Southwest Indian Ridge | depth 2822 m m | reverse complement strand
TACAGTCTGTTTGACTAACCAATGCGTGATCCACTTTAGCCAGTGTATTCCACGTTGATCGTGTGGGGCGTGATATCGTTTTATGACAATCTTCACACACATTCGACGTTGTCGTGATGTGTTGCCCGACGACTTTTTGTAAACCACTGGTCGAGCCATTATGACAACTGAAACACGACTTGGTGATAAGACTGTGATCAACCTTGCCGCCTTTCCAAGTGGTGTAACTAGAATGACACGTCTCACAACCGGCAGTAGTTTGAAGATGCGTACTCGTCTTGCCTTTTCGTTTAACTGAACCTGCACGACTGTCGATATGACACGCTAAACCACATTGAGTCCCGACTAATCCGTGATCAATTTTTTCACCTTTAACCCAATCGGCTAAAACTGGTTTTGGGCTACTAATACTATGACAACCTTCACATCGAGTAGTCACTAATGGAATATGATTGCTAGCACTGGCAAGCGAACTACCATTGGTGCTGCCATCATGGCACTCAAGGCATTGACCAGTAACTTCATTATGATCCACCTTCGTTGGAGTCCACACTTTCGGATTGGCTTTATGGCAAGATTCGCATAAATTCGTGGTTCCTGGATGTCCGGTTGGAGCATCAATTTTACTTTTGCCCAGTGTTGTGCCGTTATGGCAGACGAAACAATCTGCAACGATGGAAGTGTGATTCACGGTCGCGCCTTTCCATGTTGTGTAATTACCGGTCGCCTTATGACAATCGTCACACACGTTATCACTTTGAATGTGATTCAACGGTTTACCCAAGCGTTTACCATTGGCTGTTTTGGCATCTTTATGACAACTGAAACACACCGGGGTGACCACACCATGATCCATTTTCACGCCAACCTTCCACGCCGTTCGATTGGTTTGACTGTGGCAATCCAAACATGTCTGAACCAATAATGGCACGTGTGTTGGATTGGTTGCCGAGGTAGTTGCCTGACCTTTGGTTGTGCCATTGTGACAACTATTACAGTCGGTTTGACTGACTAATGCGTGATCTATTTTTGCCAAGGTGTTCCATGTTGATCGTGTGGGGCGTGATATCGTTTTATGACAGTCTTCACACACCGTTGACGTTGTAGCAATATGTTGTCCCGCGACTTTTTGTAAACCACTGGTCGAACCATTATGACAACTAAAACACGATTTAGTGATAAGACTGTGATCAACCTGACCGCCTTTCCAAGTGGTATAGCTAGAATGACAGGTCTCACAAGCCGCCGTAGTTTGAAGATGCGTACTCGACTTGCCTTTTTGTTTTACCGAACCCGAACGACTATCGACATGACACGCCAGACCACACTGTGTCCCCACTAATCCGTGATCCATTTTTTCGCCTTTAACCCAATCGGCTAAAACTGGTTTGGCACTACTGATACTATGACAGCCATCGCAACTATTGGTTACTAATGGAATGTGATTGCTAGCACTGGCAAGCGAACTACCATTGGTGCTGCCATCATGGCATTCAAGACATTGTCCGGTAACTTCATTGTGGTCCACTTTCGTTGGAGTCCACACTTTTGGATTGGCCTTATGACAAGACTCGCATAAATTCGTGGTTCCTGGATGTCCGGTTGGTGCATCAGTCTTACTTTTACCCAGTGTTGAGCCGTTATGACAAACAAAACAATCCACAACGATGGAGGTATGATCAACTACCGCACCTTTCCATGAAGTGTAATTTGCGGTTGTTTTATGACAATCCTCACACACGTTATTACTTTGAATATGACTTAACGGTTTACCCAAACGTTTACCATTAGCCGTGCTCGCATCTTTATGGCAATCAAAACACACGGGGGAAACGACACTGTGATCCATTTTTATACCCACTTTCCATGATTTTCGACTTGAACCATGGCAAGAATCACAGTTTTGAACTAACAGCGGTATATGGAGTGGCGTTGCAGAAGCAGTGGTTTTACCGCTGGTACTGCCGGCATGACAATCTGTACATTTAGCGGCAGGCGCATCGTCATGTCCCATTTTTACCGGTAACCAACGCTTTAAAGTTGCACTATGACAGGCTTCACAGCGATCGGATGTTATCGCATGTTTGACACTGGCCTTACTTTGACCTGAAGTGGAGCCGTTATGACAAACAACACAATCCTTAACAATGACACTGTGATCGACATTAGCGCCTTTCCACGTACTAAAGTTAGAGCCTGCATGACAATCGGTACACGCTGCACTTGTTGGCACGTGAGTGGTGTTTTTACCCAACATACTTTCGGCATTGGCACGATTATTTGAATGACAACTAACACAATTTGTGGACACTTCAGCATGATCCATTTTTGCATTTTGCCAATCTTTTCGAGTTGCACTATGGCAACTTTCACAAAATTGTGATGTTACAATGTGATTCGTGCCTTTCGACTTACCCGAGGTGGTACCACTATGACAAGTGCTACAGCCTTGAGTTACCGTGCTGTGATCAATTTTGCCACCACGCCATGTTTTAAAACTAGCATGGCAGTCCTCACAGATATTATTACTTTGTACATGATTGGATGATTTACCTTTCGTCTTTGCTGCGTTAGCGCGAATACTGGTATGGCAAACAATACAATTAGAGACAATGTTCGTATGGAAGAAACGTGCCGGTTTCCAACGCCGAGTCGAATGGCAGTTTTCACAACGGTCACTGCTTTGAACATGATCGGATTTTTTGCGAGCAGCATTTTTGACACTGCCATTATGACACGCTACACAAGAGCCCGTTATAGCATTATGGTCCATCCGCGCATTTGACCAGGTTTTATCTGTATGGCAGCTATCGCACTCATTAGTACTGCGAATATGGCCATTTGATTTTTTGGAGCTTGATATAGTTGCACGACTACTATGACAGCCTGAACAGGTTTTAGGAGTTCCTTCAAAAATACCGCGCTGGTGACAGGAATCGCATCGTAATCGTTTATGCGCTCCTTCAATCGGGAAACCCGTGAGGTAATGGTCAAAATTATTAGTGACCTTTTCGGCAAAAACTGGATTGAACTGACTAACTAAAGTACAAAATAATAATACTTGTATGCTAAAAAATAATCGATTAAAAAGTGTTCGATTATTAGTTGTTTCAAATAATGAATTCGTACTTGAAAAATTAGTCATTGATGCGCAATCCCTGTTTGTTTTTTGTTCTATTATTTATAACCAAATATAGGAACATATAACCACATGTAGCCACGCATTCCTGTACGTTACAATACTAGGCTATACAATTAAAATTTCGTAAAACTGGTTCTCAAAAATTTTTCAGTTGTATGTTGTGTGGATCACACTATGGATAAAAAAATGAAACTTTTTGTGGAATTCGTTTTATTGGACGTTATGTAAAATATAGATTCACTTTAAAAGCAAAAATTAAACGGTTAAAAATTAATTAAAATTGTTCCAAATTGAAACTTAATTCGATTTATTTTTAAACAAATTTTAATCGAATTACTTTATATTTCGTTGTTGGTTTATTGTTGTAATCCTTGCAAAATTATCCAATATTAAAATAATATTAAGTTACTGTATAAATCACTTGTTAATAATACAAAGAGTGATCGGCAACAGTTAAAACTAACGGTAGTAATGTATAATTCAATCTAGCCACTTTTCTTTGTTTTTGTTTCTCATCCCCCGCCCAACAATCACACGAAAATGAAACTCACAATGATTATTTAATCTCAATAAAGGACGAATCCAAATGAAATTTTCAAATAAGTACATTCTTAGTATTATCACCGCATTCACCATTACGTTATTCACAAGCAGCACCGCTTGGTCAGCAGAATCAGCGGACGATATTTTTATGTTAAAGACAACATCGAATTCAATATCCGATGTTGTTAAATCCGTTAAGGCTTTTGCTGAGGAAAAAAAGTGGATTTATCTTGGTGACTATAAGGTGAAAAAAGGACAAGTAGTGTTAATTAAGTTCTGTGTTAAAGCAGCGGGTAAAATAGCCTGGAAGGCAGGATTAAAGGTAAGCGCGTTACTACCGTGTGGCAGTATGGGTGTTTATAAAAAAGGTGACAAAACTGAAATTTCACTTTTGCATCCAAAGTTTATGAATAAATTGTACCCAAACGCCAGTTTGAGAGAAGCGGCTGATTTATTAGTGCCTCATTATAAGGAACTGATGGAAACAATTTCAAAATAACAACACTATTATTTTGAATAACCTTAAGCGTAACGGTGCTACTAAAATATTCAATATTTTGGTAGCATCAAAATTTAATTGCTAGATGACACAATCACAACAACCAATAACCTCTCCTTATAGTCTTTAGCATCTATAATTACTTTTTTTATTACCTTACTTTTCAAATAGTAAACTCAGAATAATTACTAAATTCAACTTTCAAAAACAGCAACTCTAACTATAATTTCAATGAAACTAATTATAATGGGAGTGCACTAATGTTTAAAAAAGGTAATACATTTCGTTTTACAATCGCAGGGTTATTGAGCTGTTTTATGTTAATCAGTAATACCGTTTATGCCGAGCGCGAATTAATTCCAGGCTATATAACAGATTCCGAAGGTTCGATTTTACGCAGTTCGTATGGTGAGTGTGTTCGTTCGAGTTATTGGAAACCCGAAAATGCCGTTGTGGTTGGTTGTGACAACGTGGTACTCAAAGCCCCTATTGAAATTAGTAAAGGTGGCGCTACGGGCATCGACTCAACCTACCTTATTCCTGCCGCATCAATGTTCGATACGGATAGCGCAGCGCTAACGACGCAAGGCAAGCACGATTTACTAGACTATCGCGCTAAAATTAAACCAGAATTAACAAAATCCTTTGTTGCAGTGATCATCGGTCACACCGACAATCAAGGCAAGGAACAATACAACCTTGAACTGTCTAAAAGTCGAGCTGCTGCAGTACGTGATTATTTGGTGGCCGGTGGTATTCCAGGTTTTAAATTACGCATTGTAGGTTTAGGTGCCAAAGAGCCAATTGCTAGCAACAAAACAGAAAACGGTCGTGCACAAAATCGCCGAGTTGAAATTATTGTGTTTGGTGAAGCTCGTGCACTGGATGTGATGCGCTTTCCCAGTGTTGCATTATTTTCACGCAAAAGCAGTGAGCTGACTTTACGCGGTAAACAACTTTTGCAAAAAAATAAAATCGCTGCCAAGCAACAACTAGCTCGTGCTGTCTATATTGAAATCATTGGTCACAGCGATGATGTTGGTGATAAAAAGAAAAACCAAAAACTATCAAAACAACGTGCGGAGACAATTCGTGCAGATTTAATTTTAGCCGGTGTTGACCCCAGTAAAATCATGACCGTTGGCGCTGGCGAGAGTCAACCCATTGCCAGCAACCAAACCGAAGAAGGCCGAGCCCAAAATCGCCGAGTCGAAGTTATTGTGCTTGGACGTTTAAAGCAATAAAAATCGTTAAAACAAAATCAGTTCATGGGGGTGGTTTTTATCCCTCCCCCTATTCCGTTTGATGGCTTTTACAGTTGTTTCCTGCGCCCTTACCACTAGTTGTTATTGTTGACAGCCCAGTAAACTCCCGAACACGCTGTTCCAAATAAGAATAAAACGGATTCCACCGCAGTCGTAATAAATCGGCTTCTGCAATTTTCAAAATACCGCGTTCACCGCGTAGTGCAATAGTGCCAAGCGCTAAGAAAGTATTCGCCGTATTAGTGTTGCCACCATACAACGGATCATTAGGCGGAAATGGTAATGCGACGTGCGATAAAGAGTACAAATTAAGTGGCCATTCTTCGTTAACAAGACAATCTGTTATGGTTTTATTGTGTGGCGCATATAAGCGCGCAACCACTTGCCTATTATCTGAACTAATATTGGTAATTAATGTTGTTTCATACGATTGTTGCGCCACATGCAATCGCGACTCGCTCCAGTTTGTTGGATTATTGATTAATAATGCTTCAATATTACTTGAACGATTGATATCAAACACCACAAGTTCGTGTTTTGCAGCAGGCAAACGTAACAATAAACCATCAAGCAATGCCGAAGCGCTAACGGTATCATCCACTATGGATTGAAAAGCCAATATAGGCGGCATGCGAGCCAAGTCACCGCTGGTGTTTAATTGTGTTATTTGCCGCTGAATTTGCTGCGTGAGTTCATAGGCTTGTTGCCCCGCATTAATCGCAAAGGAATTATATTTAAAACTATCGTACTCAGGCAAAATTGAATTCCACTGCATTTTGTCCAAGCCAAGCAACTGCCCCAGTCGCTCTTGCCAAACAGCATATTTTGCGAGTTTTGTTACGCCGATTTCTGGCGACACTAACACCAAACCCTGAACCATCGGCACGCTATCGTCTTGCAGACTAGTCAAAGCATATTGCACAGCCAAGCCACCACCATTGGAGTAACCAACAATATACAATGGTTTAGTCCCAATTTTTTCTCGCACGTGTTTTACCGTAAGTTTGACTGCTGCAGCCATGTCTTGCCAGGTAACATTAACCAAACCCACCGGTGCGGTACCGTGTCCCGGCACACGCAGGCCAGTTACCCAAGCGCCATCGGACTGTAGTTTCTGGCCAATACTGCGAAGACTGTACGGTGAATCCGACAATCCATGAATAAGGACAATACCAACTTGTGGTTGCGTCACCGCTAACTCAAAACTCTTATTCCAGTTTGTCTGCCATTGCTTGGGATCGGTTAAACTACCCGAATGAAAACGGTTAATTTTGGTTTTATCCTGTGCCGAGATTTTTGCATACACTCGCTCGTCAAGCTGTTTAAATAATCGCTTTTCAAGTGCTCGATATTCCGAAAAATTAGTAACAGCCGAGTTTACTGTGTATTCTTCATCTAAATTAGCGCTATGCCACACCTTAAGCTCGGAGCCATTATTGAGATATAACACCGCCAAAACCAACAATACAATACTACCGCCAGCGATAAAATAGGCCAGCGCTAGAAACAGCTGCTTCGTTGAACCCAGTGCCATCCTTAATAATAATTTCTGAAACATCATAATGTGAGTTAATTATTGGTTAAAAATATTACCACTAAAATCCAACCTGATTAACCACTAATATTACAGGCTAAGGTTTGGGTCTTAAACAACGCGGTAATTGTTACTTCTGGCTCAAAATATAACGAGTATATTTAACAATTAGACTCGATTCAATGCGCTATAATTATAATATGGTTTATTCGCTCCATAAATTGTCATCCACCGTAGCATTAAGCTGCGTATTGTTTTCTTTGCCACTACAGCTTATTGCTGTTGAACTCATTAAATCAATAGACCAAGACGGTAATGTTACCTATTCAGACAAACCAGTACCAGGCTCAAAACGTGTTACAACGATTCCGCTTATCCCGTTTCCCACAGAGAATGAAGTAAGTGAAGCACGACTACAAGCAGACAAAAACATTGAAGCAGCTAATAAAATTGAGCAGGAAAATAAAGCAGATTTAAAAAAACAAAAATCGAAAAAGAAACGTTCGTCGGTAAAAATACAAAAAGAGATAAAAGCTGGCCCTAAAACAAATTATCGACACGATCCGTACTATTGGCCTAAGCCACACTTACCCATTCGACATAATTTACCTGGATTTCAAGCACCTCCAAGCAAGGTTCCCAATGTCGATCCGCCATCGGGGATTAATCCAAAATAGCGTTTTTTTCAGAAATTATTATTTGTAAACAACGTTAGTTCAATACACAACTGACTAAATAGTTAATATCATTACGGTAAAGCAACCGGCAACTGATTTCTTGATTTTTAAGTCATTACATTAACCTTTGACTATTACAATACCGGCCCATAGTAGGATTATAATACCTAAAGTAATTATAAATAACGCACACCTACTCTAAATAAAAAAATCTAATAAAATTAAATTTTTATGGTGTTACACGTTTTTCGGGACTTACCTGGGATGCAAGCTCAAGTTCTAATCCAGACTTAACTTCATCATAAATGGGTAATTTACTATCAGGTACGTCTAAAGTAACAACGAGACCATACGGTACTTCAACAACTGACGCTCCTGCTTGGGCCTTACATTCAACTACTATTTCAAGATTAGTACCCGTAGCATAAGGTGAAGCAAGACTTCCACTTAGCACCTCATGTTGAACTGTACCCTTTTTTACCATTTGCCAGTGAAGTTCACGATCTTGAATTGCTAAATGATTACCTTTCTTCTTTTTTGTTTTTGGTTCATAGTATAAATATGCTTTTCTGTATGTTGAATTTTTAGGGTTAATTGGAGAAAACCATGACAAAGTAATAATTAAACGTCTAAAATTAGATTTAGCACTTAATGATTCGGGTAGAGTAAATTTATAAACATGCGAATCCCCATCTTTAATTACCCCACATTGAATTAGGGTTGCTTGTTCATCAATACAACCTTGAATACGTTCTTCATTCACATTTCCAAAACCAAAATACTTAGCTGTTATTGCTTTAAATTGTCTTGAATTTGAAGAATTTTTTATATTTCCCTCTAATTTTTTAAAACTTTCTGGAAGAGACGCTCCATGACAAATTAGAGCCTTCAATAAAACAGCTTCATATTGTCTTGAAAGAACTTCACCATATTGAGAACTGTACAAATCTTGTAGAGTGTCGTAAAGAAAACATAGTAGCCTAGATGTAAGTGCAGCTGAATTACTAGTCCCAAAGGTGTGCACAAAAGCTTTTAATGAACCTGATTTTCCAGGATTTGCAACTTTCTGACCAGGAGGACTTTCATATGACAGAATTGTAAGAATAGCTGGATCTTTATCGTTAAACCCTTTCAATCTATATGTTGCTCTCCCACCAGGCATTAGTAATTCAGGTTTAACGGATCTTCTTGTTCCCCATGTAACAGAATTAATAGTACTCGGCATATTACGATCAGTGTATGGATTAATATGTCCACTAAAATTATCATCACTATTTTCGTCATGATGATATGCACCAATAGTTAAGGCATTAATTGATTCGGCCGGAGACATTAAGCGTCTTAAATGAGTTGTATCCGATATACACTTTAGAATTAAAGCTTCTGAATCATCACTAGAAAGTTCACTGAATTCTTTATTCGTAATACCAAGTTCAAGATCATAAGTATGGTTACCTGCACTTATTATAAACAACACTTGATATTTAACTGAGAGGTAATCAATTAATTTTGCCCATGGACTCATTTGATAATCAAAAAGACGATTAGGGTCAGCTATTGAAAGGTTAATCACTTTTATAGTAGGCGCGGCTATATTACCATCTTCAGTTTCAAACATTCTTCTTACAGCGCGATGAATAAGATCAATAGGTAAAACACCTTCCGGAAATCGTTCTATTGAACCACTAGAAAATGTATTTTCAGGTTTCAATATAGGCCTACAATATAATTTTCTAGGTATCCTAGGTTGTGTTGACTGCATATCACCTCTAATTATTAAGGATGCCATGCTTGTACCATGTTTTTGATCTATAGAGCTGTATGCTGAAGACCACCCATCAGGATCATCGATAATAATATGATCTTTAATCCAATCGTGATGCTCTAATGGTAATCCATCTAGTAGAGCTACTATTGGTTCATTTAGTATCTCATTATTTTCATTTTTTGGATTTTCATCAATATATTCATTCTCTTTATCAGCTTGAAAAAGTGGTGTCATGCATTGACCAGATGGTCTAAAAAACATAACTTCATCACAACGCAACAACTCAATCTCAGACGGATTGTTCTGAAAAAACTGACTAATAGATTTAACTGGGATATTGGCTAATACAGTGTGATAATTAATTTCATCTATCACGCACGTTGTTAAAACATTTCCATCTAATTTTTTAATTAACTTTTTTATTCGATTTTCTTTAGATATTCTTACTTCATTATCTTCCTTATACCAGAGCTCAATTTCAACAGGAACTACATCTTGACCTTCAGCTACTCTAATTTCCCAATCTTCAGTTAATCCAGTGTTATATAACCTATCATCAGTATCCCAATACCTTATACTTTTAAGATGATCAAATAGATGTCCTAATGGGGCAAGGCCGTTTGGAAATTTAAAATCTTCTTGATTTTTATAGCTATTCCAATAACTCATAACCTGACTTAGTGCTTTTTGGTTTGCCATTGTTAAGTAAACAAAACTTTTTTGTGCTGTATTTTTCCTTTCACCTTTTTCATTTAATGTATGATAGTCATCAGTGGCTTCGAAATCAGCATCTATACTTTCTTGAAGAAAATCAAGCCCTATAATTTTAGATACTGCTTTATAAAAATCATCTATTGAACCGGCTGTTTCAAAAACTAAGGTCCTTTCTGGAGCATAACCAGTAGGATCAACACTTAAAATTCCATTAGTAAAATTTGTTTCTAATAGTTTGAAAGCAGCATCTAGTCTTATTTTTTGACGAGCATGACTTGGGATATGAGGCTTGGCACGTGCTTGAGGTTTTCCTATAGGTCGTTTCTTAACTTCAGGCCTTGGAAATATAAGAATTGGTTTCAAATTTAACGAGCCTCCATACTCGTAAATTGAATTTTATTTCATTTTATTTTTAACTATTGTTTTTATATCATCATTTGGTTGGCTTAGAACAAATCGTCGTTGCACATCCAAAGAAAAATCTTCAACTTCACTATAACTCATACCATTTAATTTTTCTGAAATAACTTTATTAGTTAGCCCAAAATTATGACCGATTTTTTCCTGAAACATATCCAACCATTTAACAATCATTGTTTTTGTTGGTTTACGTAATTCTAGTTTTGTTTGAAATCGACGCCATGAAGCTTTATCCAACATTTCTTCATGATTTGTCGCTGCAATAACAGTAACATGACTTGGAAGCATATCAATTTGCAATAACAAAGAATTTACTACACGCTTCATTTCCCCAATATCGTTTCTATCACCACGCTCTTTACTAAGAGCATCAAATTCATCAAAAAATAAAACACATCGTTGTGTTTTTATTTGTTCAAATAGTCTATCAAGTTGCTTTGCTGTTTCACCAAGATAACTGCCAATAATTCCTTCATATTTGACAACAAACATTGGAACCATTAATTCATGTGCAAAAGCTTCAGCTAATGTCGTTTTCCCATTACCTGGTGGACCAGAAAATAATAAACGGTGACGAGGCTCTAAATTATAAGATCGTAATAAATCCCTACGATGATGTTCTTCAATTATCTCTTTACATTCAGAATAGATTTTTTTAGATAAAATTAAATCATCTAAACTTTTAGTCGGTTTGACGACGTAATAAGCATCTTGAAGTTTTGGATCTGAAGTTTTGACAAAACTAGCTGTTGAAACTGAAGTTTGTAATAATTCAGTTAATCGTTCAGCTAGTACGAAATGCTTTTTTGAATGTTCTTCTGCTGCTATGGCTTCAACAGTTTTGCGAAAAAGTTGGTTATCACCTTCCATCCCTGTTTTTACCAAATTCAGAATTAAATCTGCCCTTGCCATTTTATACCTACCAAATTTAAAATTCTTATTTCTTAGAATGAATAGTAGCAAATATACATATTATGCGCAATATGCATATTCATGCTATCATATATGCAATAGAAGTATAGCAATTATGTGGAATAATACACTAAATGACAAGCAATCCAGCTAAAATATTACAAGAAGCTCGGCATTTTCTTCAATTAAATCAAATAGATTTTGCTAAACAGTTAGGCAAAACTCAGACTACTTTATCTCGTTATGAATCAGGAAAAGTACAACCACCATCTAGTGTGGTTATGCACTGCATGCATATATTGAATGTTGATAGTGCGTCTGACGAAATCGAACAAATAATTGCTAAAATAAAGACCTTAGGTGGAGAGGAACATAAGAAATTTCGTGAAGCTATTAGTGTTCTTTTAAATAGTTGTGTTTTTTAATTAGATTAATCAAATTCACCCCATACTTAGGAAATCAAGGGAAATCAGAAATCAAGGGGTCAGTACACTTGATTTTTTAAATTAACTACTAAATGGGATTTATTTCAAGTGACACTGCCCCCTTGAAACAAAAATTTATTACCGAGATGCTCGATGCCTTGATTAAACAACAACAGTCGGCACAAGGTTAAGCAACTAAAGAAAAAACAGACATAAAAAACCCCGGATTCATCACTGATCGAAATCAGGAGAGGAAGTGCCCAGGGACTGTACCTTAATAATAGTGATTCGAGACCCTTTATGCAAGCTGACTTTTCCCAAAAATTAAAACGCGTACTCTCTAATGAGCGATTAGCTGGCTATCAGCAGCAGTTATCCGGTAACGGCAATCGCAATTTGTTCAGCCACTATGCTTGGAATATCGCGGTCAGTGAAAGTCTGTATTCCTCTTTGCAGTTGTTGGAAATTGGCTTGCGTAATACCTTGCATCAGGCTGCCGCTGCTCACTTTGGCAAGGTCGACTGGTTTTTGGATAACAGCATTATACAAACCCGTGACCAACTTACCGTCGACAAGGCTAAACAAATGTTACGTCGAAAAAAGAAAAAACTGGAACCCGGGCGGATCATTGCCGAGTTAAATTTTGGGTTCTGGACTAGTTTATTTGACAAGCGTTACGAGCAAACTTTGTGGCCTTTCCTTATTAAAGCCAGTTTCCCGCACATGCCCAAGACCATTCGGACACGTAAAAATTTATCCAAACGGTTTAATAAAATTCGACTATTGCGTAATCGGATTTTTCATCATGAACCGATTTGGTATTGGCAGGATTTGGCGCAACAGCATGATGCTATTTTGAATGAGCTTGGGTGGATTGATCCAGCGTTGCAAGATCTCGCTGGGGCAATAGATCACTTTCCTGATGTTTATCAAAATGGCTTGAATGATATTCAAATCAAGATGAAACAGTTTTGTTAAGTTATTAAGTTATCGGTGTCCCCTATCTGCTGTCTGCTGGGAAAAGCATTACTTTATCTTAACAATGAATGGCCTAAACTTAGTCGCTATGTCGATGACGGTCGCTATCGTATCGATAATAATTTAGCCGAAAATGC
>VAOX01058715.1_pt1 | contig 13016 bp, 11 predicted proteins | sample 3393891 | NCBI WGS metagenome assembly VAOX01 (sample SAMN08290429, study PRJNA428436) | hydrothermal vent metagenome | isolation source: Deep-sea hydrothermal vent chimney | place: Indian Ocean: Southwest Indian Ridge | depth 2822 m m | reverse complement strand
TCGTGCTCAGAGTTGATAGAGGGCAGGACTGTCCCGCCGGGAGTTCGAATACTTGATATTTAATGATAAGAAATAGACTTGAGAGAATTGCAAATATAACGAGTTTTGAGATATCAGGCTTAAATAAGTTGATAGTGGTATGGATCAATAGTTGTCCAAATTTGCCAAACGTTCCTTGGTCGGACATGAGTCTGTTCCGGTAGTTTAAAAGTTATCTTAAAATACCGGAATCAGGTCAGGATCACAAGTAAGGACTCAATCAGAGTCTTTCTAGGATAAGAATTCACTTAAAGAGGTGCTGATTTGTTCTCGATCTTCACCGTTAAGGATATAAACCGGGCAATCTTCTTCGCCCACTTTGATTGCGAGTGCATCGCCATACTCATTGTGGTCTTCTCCTACTGAGGCTAAAGGAAGCCATTCCAGTTTTTCCTTATTATAATTCTCTGCGGCCCATTGAAGATTAGGGAATTCGTCGAAAAAGACATCTTCATCGTTATATTTTAACTCGCCGTTATAATCGACATATTCGTAGGACAACATGAAAGTTTTATAACGCTGTGGGAGAGAGGTGTCGAATTTTTTCTCTAGATAGCGAATATAATTTTCTTCGGGATCAGATAAAGATTCGAGGAATGACTCCAGCGAATCACTAATTTCGATGAGCTCAATATCATCTGTCTCTTCGTCTACCTGGCACAAGCTCACCGCGCAGATTTCACTGTTGGCCTGTATTGCGAGATAGGCGTCTTCCACTATATCAGTGCCATGAATGATGGCGAAGGGGATAAGCTCCGGGTTATCTGCATCGAATAGTTCTTCCAACATATAATCATCCCAGTTGAATTGTAATTCACTGGTTTCATTATAGACTTCGGGGTCGAATTCAGAATATATCATTCCGTTATAACCTTCGAAATCTTCGTTATTTCTGAATGTTTTGTAGCAAGCAGGAACGGTGATACCTTTCTGTTCAAGACTTTCAATATAGCTCATGTTATTTAATCCTCTAGCCAATGATATTTGTTAGGCATACAACAATGGGTGAAGTATAAACTAATAATTACAATGCATCATAGAGTTCATGCAAAAAATAAAAATTAAATCTATTAGAATTATTTATCTGTTGCATGTAACGTAATAGTTCTTGGTGACCATCGTCCGTTACGTAATTTAAAGTCCTGTCGCAGCAATATCTTAGAGCGTAGTATTTTACTTACTGACACACTGCGGCCAATACAAGTGCCTTCTTTTACTTTCATGATGGTTTGATTGGGTCCCTTGAGTAATGCAGTATAGCCTTTGTTTTGCTTTATACGGCCGACGTATTGTAAGCGGGATAAAGGTAGGTTTGTTGCAAGATGACGGCAGCCAGGTTTATAGCGCACGATATGTTTTGACTTTACGCTATAGCTATTAAAGGGATCGCGCAGAGCGAGAATGGGCTTAGTCTTACGTCTGGTTTTTCTTTGACGGCGTGGAGGAACTGAGGGGTACAAACGTGCATAACGTTTTATAAGTAAATCTTTACCTTTAGGGTGTGTTCCATAAAACGTCAGATAGCCTGACATAATAAGATCACCGCTAAGGCTATCGTAAGATTCGGGTTCGATTTGCATGCCGCTTAAGGAGACCAGTTTTTTGTAGGTCGAAAGTTTTTTTAAGAAACTGGCGAGAGATTTATATCTTCCGCGAATACTAATAGTAACCGACATCTGAATTAGTTTGACTGCTTTGATTTGATCATCGTGTGGCTGGAATATTTTGAAGCTAATGTTGCTGTCTGTCGCTGACCGACGTAACTTGTTCAAGAGGGCTGGAATATTTTTATTTCGTACTAAAATTCCTGCTTCGTTATCGAAATCAGTAGCGAGCTCCTCATTTTTTTGTTGATGTTCTTTGCTATAGCTTAATTTGATGGGCAGTTTTCCAGAAGATGCATATTTATGTGCCGAGGGTTTAAATGAAATGCTTACTCGAAATTCATAAAGCGTCTGACTTAATTTTTTATTGTTGCGCTTGCTTATAATATTAAAGGCTCTGTTCTCAGAGACCTGTACTGAATCTAGTTCTGGGCGCTTTTTTAATTCTTCTACGAATTTATCGACTACTTTGTCACTATCAGTGATTCCCGAAAATTGGTAATTTAAATCTTGTCCTACGATACTGGTTATCCGCAGCTTGTGAGGAATAGTTTCGGAGGTGATGGGTAATAAACTTGCCAGTATGCCGCGATAATAATTGGCATCACGGATTAAGTTTATATTGTTGGCAATAGTTTTTCGTAACAAAACATTTTTGCGTAGAGCTTCAAGTTTGACAAAAAGTTCTCTCGCTCTCGCTTTCTTTTTTTCTAACGCTGCAAGAAAATTATCAAAATGGTAGCCGATAGTAGACTCGGTCACTTTATTGCATCGCATTTTGCCGCGATTAAGAACTGAATCTTTTTGCACCATCACCAGTGAGTTATTGGTGATTCGGCTGACTACAAAAGTATGCGTAATTTCATCTTTTGGTAATTGAATCTTTTTCGCCAAATCTTGTTCTGTAGAGAGAGCTATTAAAGGAGCCTGGTATTTAATTTTAGTAATCAGGATATTTTTCCTGACGCGATAATAACCTTTCGCAAAATGATCGGTATAGTCCAGTTCGTGTTTTGATGACGGGTTGTTCGTCTGATAAATTGTATGATTAAGATCTTGGCGAAAGGTCATTCCGCTCAACGCAATGTCATTGCCCTGGCATGCCCATGTGCCAATTATCCGGGACGTTAGTTGCTTCTGGGATACATCACTACATCCACTCAGACCACCTAGTAGCACAACAGGCAGCAGCAGGCGAATCAGCTTATTTTCCATGGTTATTTCCCGATTTAATATCGATTATTGTTTTATTGTGTGAGTGTTCACTCTATAGTTTTATAGTATTATTCATTCAGTCAGGTAGCAAATGAAATTACCATAATTGCCAAATATATCTAATTAACGAACGATAAACCTCGTAGCAAGTAATGGGATAACCCTTGGTTTCTTAATATTGAAGGGTTCTATCCATATTAAGTGGATACGTTAGGCTTCAACAAATTTGAGTTCGCTATCAGTAAAGGCTCTGCGCGCACGTTTAAACCCCTTGTAACCGGTAACAAACCTCAGGTCGCTTCCTTTAGCTCTATGTATAGTATAGAGAATGAAAATCCTGGTCTTGTTATGGGGAATCAGTATCCCGGTAAAAAGCCCGCCAAAAGTCGACAGAGCCATTATGGGAAGCATTGTGGTGATTACCCAGGCTTCACCTGGAAACTTACCTGTTTTGTTATATAAAAGAACCACTAATGTTAGGCAAATCAATAGTCCGGTAATAACCCCTGCGGCCAGCCAGCTAAACAATCGAAATTTTTTCCCCTCAGTATTACGTAATTCCTCGTAGCTTATCTTGCGAATTTGCGACTTGTTCACTGTTTCGAAGACAGACAGCTCACCCATAACGTTGGGCTTGCTTAATGTGAGAGCAGAACTATTAATAGTGAGAACATCGGCATAATTATCAGGAAGCGCCTCTTTATCTAGAGATTCAACAAAGTCGCAATTAAAGGTGATGCTTTGTTTTGCCTGTTGCTGATTTTCGCTACGTTCGAGACGCCTTGCTTTATCTTGATGCTCAATTTCTTGCTGCTGGCGTTTTTGTTCTTCTATTTTATTTTGTTTTTCCAGGTGCTGCTGTTCTTTGCGTCTCTTTTTCTCTTGGCGTTGTTTTTCATCCAGAAGGCGCTTTTCTTCTTTTAGGTGCTGTCGCTCAAGCTCTTGTTCCTCGAATCGTTTGCGCTCTTGTTGTCGGCGCTGCTCATGTTTGTCCTTTTGAAGTTGTATTCGACGTTGTTGTTCAAGCTTTATAGCTTCTTTATCTGTGAGCTGGATCGGTTCTGGTTCCGCAATCACTTCATCCAGTACAGGAATATCTACCCTTTCAGCGATCTGTAGAGTGGGTTCGTGTATTGGTCGAGGCGCCGTAGCAGGACGGGATCTGGCATTTTGTACGGTAAGCTCAACATCGGAAGTAGGGTCGTGCATACTACTGGTGTCTATAGAAACTTTGACGGCCAGTATGCTTTTGCTGATTGATTTTAGAATAAGGAAGGCCACTGAAACATAGACTATATATAACCATGGTTGGCGATAAAAAATATGCAAGGCAGAGGTCGCCAAAATTGCAATAAATGCAAAAAAGCTAAGAATGTCGAACAGAAACCCTAATCCTCGGTATTTTACTCGATAAATAGTCATGATATTTTTAATCTGGAGAGCCATTATGGCTCTGAGTTATTATAGTTTGTATGCCGATCTTTATGGTAACAGGTAGCGAGGTCCAATATATAATAAGAGGTCACGAAAATACAGAATTAATAGTAGTGAGATTCTTTACGACAAATTAATGACAACAATACAGTGCAGGTAACTCACTTCTATCCTTTTACCGGGTAACTTATGTGGGACCTGACTATAACGTTGTTGTTGGAGCAAGCGCTAGTCCGGTTAGGATAAAGGCCTTGTAAGCGAGAGAGATTATGTCCTATAAACTCATGTTGTCGGGGATAGGGGGCTGTCTAGCGTCCTTGCTGTTCAGATTTTCGTGCAATGTACTAACAAGGATGCCTGGCTTTAATCAACAGAAATTATTGTAAACTCAGTGTTTAGGCGGCTTGCTCATTTTCATTTGACTTTAGCAATAAATAATCGAATGCCGCTAATGAAGCTTTGGCTCCTTCTCCCATCGCAATTACAATTTGTTTATAGGGGACTGTCGTGACATCGCCACAAGCGAATATTCCTTCTTCACTCGTCCTGCCGCGCTCATCGATTTCAATTTCGCCTAATGGGCTTAAGTTGAGCACCTCTTTGAGAAACTGACTATTAGGTACGAGTCCAATTTGCACAAAAACACCTTCGAGCTTTAAAGTGTGAAACTCTTTCGTTTTACGCTCTTGATACTCGAGGGCGACAACCTTGCCATTTTCTGCAAGTATCTCTTCGGTGGTGACATTCTTCAGTATGGTTATATTGTTGCAGCCTTCTGCTTTACGAACTAACACGTTATCAGCCTTAAGTTCAGGAGAAAACTCTAACACCGTGACTGAATTAACAATACCGGCAAGGTCAAGAGCCGCTTCAATACCGGAGTTTCCACCGCCAATAACGGCGATATCTTTTCCTTTGTAAAAAGGGCCGTCACAATGTGGGCAATAGGCAACACCTTGTCCAATGTTTTCCTTTTCGCCAGGGACGTTTAGTGTGCGCCATTTGGCACCGGTCGCAATAATTAAAGTTCGACTTCTAATTTTTTCTCCTGAAGAGAGATAGATAGTTTTGATTTCGCCTTTTCCAATTTTTTCGACTCGAAAATGTTCTTTTAGTGTAATTTCGTAATCATTCAAGTGCGTTTGTAATGCGCTTGCGAGTTTCGAACCTGTCGTTTCCGGATTGGAAATAAGATTTTCAATTCCCATCGTATCTTTAACCTGACCGCCAAAGTGATCCGCAATCATTGTTACTTTAAGTCCTTTTCGCGCAGCGTAAATGGCGGCGGAAACGCCCGCTGGACCACCACCAATAACCGTCACATCTTGTAATGGAAGAGCCTTATTTTTATGTTCTTTGATGATATCTGGATTTTGTTGAACCAATTTATCCAGAAGCTGAGCTACATTTGTTTTACCGTTGGCAAAAGCTTTGCCATTAAGAAAAATCGCAGGCACTCCTTGTATGTTATTTTCTTTAATGAGTTCCGGGTATGCGCCACCATCAATTGTTTCCGTTGATACGTTTGGATTTATAATGGCAAATTGATTGAGTGCCTGAACAGCATCAGGGCAATTGTGGCAACTCAAACTGACATATATATCGAATTTAAGAGGTTCTTGTAGATTGGCAATAATTTGTTTAAGGCTGTCATCCAATTTCATTGCGGTGCCTGAGGATTGTAATACAGCCAATACCAGTGAATTAAACTCATGCCCACCAGGTATTCCAGAAAACTGAATGCCGTTTGCTTTCCCATCAACTTCAAGCATAAAAGAAATTGGGCTTCTTAATTGTCCGTTAGTGTCACGTTCCTCAATTTTGATTTTATCTGAGACCCTGGCAAAGTCATTTAGAAATTCTAATAGCTCTGTGCGTTGATTATGGTTACCTGTTTGTATGACCAGCGTTATTTCGTTGGTCATTTTTGCAGTGTAAGCCATAAGTGTTTCTTTAATTTCTTTCGTTAACATAATCGATCCTCTTCAAATATGATTACTATATGACTTGTGAAGAGGCGGTCGCGGACCACCTCAATTGATCAATCATTCAAGATCAGAAATGTATCTTAAATCTTGCCGACCAAGTCCACGCTAGGGGTTAAGGTTTTTTGACCTTCTTCCCATGCTGCTGGACAAACTTCACCATCATTATTTGCAACATATTGTGCCGCTTTGACTTTACGAACCATGTCTTTTGCTGAACGGCCAATACCCAGATCGTGAATCTCTGCGACTTTAACTTTTCCTTCAGGATTAACCAGAAAAGTACCGCGCAGTGCCAAGGCTTCTTCTTCAATCATCACATCAAATCCGCGTGTAATAACCCCTGTTGGATCACCAATCATTGGATATTTAATTTTGCCGATTGCCTCACTAGTATCGTGCCATGCTTTGTGCGAAAAATGCGTATCAGTGGAAACAGCGTAAACTTCTACGCCAAGTTTTTGCAGTTCATCATATGACTTGGCCATGTCTTCCAGTTCTGTAGGACAAACAAAAGTGAAGTCAGCTGGGTAGAACAGGAATATTGCCCAGCTACCTTTGACATCATCAGCAGTGATGGTCTTGAATTCTCCTTGATGGAATGCTTCAGCAGTAAATTCGGGAATAGATTTATTGATCATGGACATTTTGTAAAACCTCAATTGTTGTGTGTTAATTATGTGCCAAGTAATATCTTGGTGTAGGGGCAAATATTAGTGGTTTTTGTAGATCTAGAAAATCAATTAATATAGTATGTAACGTTCTATTTAATTGAATTGTTAATTATGATTACACTAAAACAGGTCAGGTATATTTTGGCTGTGGAGCAAACCTTACATTTTAAGAAAGCCTCTGAACTTTGCTCGGTCTCGCAATCTGCACTCAGTACAGCTATAGCTGAAATGGAAAAACAGCTGGGTTTTCAGATATTTGAACGCGATAACAAAAAGGTGCTAATTACCAAAATGGGTAAACAAGGCCTGGCAAAGGCGCGTAGTATCAATATTCAGATGGAGGACTTGTTTAAGCTCGGTCAGACCTTCAAGTCGCCGCTTAGTTTTCCTATGTCATTGGGGATTATTCCCACGATCGGTCCTTACTTGTTGCCGCAAGTCTTGCCTTATGTGCGTAGTCACCACCCTGAATTTCAACTACGTATTACTGAAGATGAATCAACAGTATTGGTCAATAAAGTCAAAAGTGGCGAACTGGATGCCGCAATTCTAGCGCTGCCTTTTAACATTGAAGGCTTACTTTCATTCGAATTTTGGGAAGAAGATTTCTATTGGGTGGCTCATCGTGATGATCAACGGGCGGTGCAAACAGAAATTACCGGTGATGAATTGAGGAGCACTCATTTAATGTTATTAAAAGATGGGCACTGTTTAAAGGAGCATATTTTAGCAGCTTGCAAGCTTCCTTTCAGTCATGAAGATACTTCATTGGCCTCAACAAGTCTGTATATGTTAGTGCAATTAGTGGCAGGCCGCATGGGGACTACGTTAGTACCCAAGATGGCTCTAAATCAACTATTGTCAGGAAATTCCGAATTGAAAGCAGTTCATCTTAATGAGCCAGGTCCACATCGAAAAATATCATTTATTGTTCGGCCGAATTATTCAGGCGTAAAAGATATTGAATTGCTAATGCAATTATTTCGACAAACACTTAAGGCGTAGTATTTAGGCAACCCGAAATATAATTTTTCCCTGTAATGGAAGGCTATGATTTCCACGTTGTTTACGTACTTCTCTCAGGTACAATTTTGCTGAGCGGTATCCTTGTCGAAACGACAATTTTAGGTGTTTTATTTCGGTGATATGATTGCCCTGCATCGCGTGTTCGAAGCATTCATTAAATAATTTTTTAATTAGGCGTTTGGGTGGGTAGATGCCTACCTCTGTTGGAGTGGGGTAAATACTGTCCATATCAATTTTCCTTTAATTTATTCTTATTGATAAAGCAAAATTCACACCAGACGAACTCTCTTTTTTTACGCCAAGTGGTAGGGTAAAGGCTTCTATGAACGAATATGGGCTTTTTAACAGGCAGTTATAATTGTTCGAGCTTACGTTGTTTGGTCTTACTAATTTGGATTGCATTTTCTAAAACAACAAGAAATTTTAGATCGAAATTATTGTAGCGCGACACGTAAAGTTGAAGAGTTGTCGCGTCAGTTGTCAACACGATGATGCTGTTTTCGAATAATATTTCGCTTTGTATCATTTCCACTTTTTTAATTTCTGTATACAGGGCTTGATCGATCTGGATTCCTTCTTGTGAAGTCCAGTACGTTATCACACGATCATTGATTAGAATGCTGCCACTGGAGGAAAAAAATGAACCGTTTGGGTGGAAAAGAAGAATATACTTGTCTTCGTCTAAAATTTTGTTTTTGTACAAGACTTGTCTTGCGTATTCAGGCGTAGAGACGTCGGTATAGAGCTTTTCAGCGGGTAAATATCCTGTCGGGATTAGCACTAGGTTGATCAGTCCGAGCGTTGTTGCCGAAATAATTAATAGGCTGGAGAATATCAGCGTTAACCAATAGGAAGCTTTTCTGATTAGAGTAGGTTTTATAAGTTCCTGATGAGCATTAAGGTTGATTTTGACAACCACTGTATTGGCGAGTTTGTCGTGTAGAGTTTGATGCCTCGGGTTGATTAACATCATAAGGATTGAAATGCCCAGAGTCAGCGGAGCAATGAAGTAGCCTAAAAAGCGAATGAGGCACTGTTTGATGGACGGTGTTCTTACAAGCTGTGCATCCACTATCCTAATTCTAAGGAGTAGCTTTCCGGGGGTTGCCCCCTTCAACGTCCAAAAGCTGAGTAAAATCGCAGGCAAGATAATGCTGATGAGTAGAATGCTGACAGTACCCTCAAATAAATACGGGGATATTAATAGCTGAGACCCATAAAAAAAGATCAGCAGGGGTAGGGTTATTATGGCTGCCAGGATCAAATCAATGACTGCGGCGAGCACCCTTTGATTCAGGCTGGCATAGTTTTGTTGTAGTATCTCATTTTGCATTGTTGAATTATCAATGTGGTTGGTATGACGCGACGACATTTTATCCCATAATAAGACTATTTTTTCGAGCCCCAGTTTCCGGTATTGGCGCTCCCGACAGAATAGTTCTAAAGCTCATACACAATACGGCCGTTAATTTAAGTATAGAGATTAACATGGATAATACGTAAAGCAGGTAATGGATTGCCGATAATAAACATGACAATAGGCAATGCGAGGCCCCGATGACTGAAGTTTCCCCTCAATTAGTAGACCCGATTTCTGATGCGATATCCTGTAAAGATAAGCTGCGTGCAATTGAATCACGTGTTGTGAATGTTTCAACAGCCGCTGCAGCCGCTGAAACTGATGAGTTATACCTTGATCTCCGGCGTCAGTATGTGGGGGAAGCTGTAGAGCAATTGGACGAGCTTGATCGTTATGCAGCTATTGAGCCTATGGAGGCTTTGCGGTATTTATTGAGTCGAGTGAGGCGTCTTGTCAGTGAAATTGATGACAGTGAATTTACTGAAGCCGAAGATAAAGCATTAGTTCATTCGGTACAACAGAAATATGACAAGCTCGTTTTGAGGCTAGCGAAGCGCTTGGGCAACGAGGTTGTGACGGCTGTGTTTGAGATGTTTGACCTGGGAAACAAAGAGTTTACCTTGCGTTATTATATCGCTGTTATGCGTTGTTACGAAGAAAAGTGTAATCAAGGCTTGTTTGGCGCCAATAGGGTTAAAAAGCGCATACAGGAGATTAATGAGCAATATGATTTGGCGGATCACGTTGCGATGATTCAGATGGGTGCAAAAGTCAAAGAGTACAAACAGGAAATATTTCCATTCCTGGAGTCCATGATGCGCGCTGAAAATCTATTTGATAACGGTGCAGTGTTGCAAAAAACGCCTGATGAACTCGATATAGAGTTGCGCAGCTTGCAAACTCATCTGGTTAAATTGAGAAATCAAATGTTCGAAATTGGTTTCTATCTAGAGGAGGCCGACAGTTTAGGCTCCCACGTGTAAGTCTAAAAGACTAATCATTAAAATAGTAACATGTTCAGAGAACAATTTTTTTGATATGCTAGCGCCTGTTTAGCTACAGACCAAATTAATCTTGAATAAACATTATCAATATGACGTTGTCATTATCGGGGCCGGAGCCGCTGGTTTAATGTGTGCAGCTGTTGCAGGCGAACGTGGCCGTAAAGTACTGCTCATTGAGCGGGCCAATAGACCGGGTAAAAAAATCCTGATGTCTGGTGGAGGGCGTTGCAATTTTACCAACCTGAATACTCTTCCTGAAAATTTTATTTCCAAAAACCCTCACTACTGCAAATCTGCGTTACAGCAGTATACTCAGCATGATTTTCTTGGTCTGGTTAATCGTTATTCGATTGAATGGCACGAAAAGCAAGACGGACAGCTTTTTTGTGATGAGTCTTCTAAGCCAATACTCGATATGTTATTGGCTGAATGTGATAAGGCTAATGTGACAATAAAGACCGGATGTGAGATCGAAAGTGTCTGGTTCGAAGATGAATTTCAAATAAAAACCGAATCCATTACTTACCAGGCAAAAGCGTTGGTAGGTGCTTGCGGTGGCTTGTCTATTCCAACATTGGGAGGTTCAGATTTTGGTTTAAGGCTGGCAAAACAGTTTGGTATGGCGGTTGTAGGGACATCGCCAGGCCTTGTGCCATTGACTTTAAGTGGCGATTTAAAGGATATGTCCAGTGTACTAGCGGGTGTTTCGCTTAATGTGCTTGCTTCAACCCTTCATTCAGTATTAAAAAAATCGGCAGAGTTCAGTTGTAGTGGCCAAATGCTATTTACTCACCGCGGCTTGAGTGGGCCGGCGATATTACAGCTTTCCAATTACTGGCAAACGGGAACAGAAGTGGTGATAGATTTGCTGCCGGATCTTGATCTTGAGCAGCTTCTATTGTCTGAGAAAAAGACAAGCCACAAAAAGCTTAAAACCTATTTAGGCCGCTTTTTGCCTGTGACAGTCGTTAAACAATTAGAGCAGCGCTGGTGGCCAGAACAGGAAGATCTTTCACTACTGGAATGGTCAAATAAAGATTTGATTGCGGTAGCTTCTAAAATAAAAAAATGGACTTTTAAGCCTTCTGGTACCGAAGGGTATCGTACTGCTGAAGTGACTCGAGGCGGGGTGGATACTGACGGGCTCGATTCAAAAACGATGGCCAGTAAAATTATGCCGGGACTGTATTTTATCGGTGAAGCGGTTGATGTGACGGGGCAGCTTGGGGGGTATAATTTTCAATGGGCCTGGTCCAGCGCCTGGGTGGCAGCACAGAATATCTAAAATATAAGTAGTGGATCACCAAATGATACACTAAATAGCAATTTTTGATAAAAACCATTGTTTTTGTTCATAAAATTGTCATATCATCCGCACGAAACTATTTGGCTTTGCTTTCGTTGCTACTTTAATGGAAGATTTTTTTTTACTTTTAACTATTAATAATAACGTTTAAAGTGTTGTTTATTGATAGCGAAGGTATTTAGCTAGGGAGCCTCTGATTCAGGGCGATGGGACTGAGATTCAAAAATGTTAGAGACAAGGCGAAGATCGCGGCTAATAGCACCGCTATTAGCAATATTTTCAACGCAATCACTGATTTTTGAACCGTAAGATCGCTATCATGACTTGATCAGAGTCTCCCTGGACATCGCATGTATTCTTCGTCAGGAATTTTAATGGTCAACAGCACTCATTCAAATATCGGAATTGTATATTCGCCAGGCTACGATATTCGGTTTGCGGGAATGGAAAAATTTCACCCCTTTGATTCCCGGAAATACAGTAGGGCCTGGGAAGTTTTACACAAGAAATTTGGCCCTTCCCTGGATAAAAATTGTATTGAGCCTGAAAGTCCGGTAAGTGATGAAAGCTTGCTGAGAGTACATAGTGAAGCCTACTTAAAGTCTCTTAAAAAATCCAGGCATATCGCACGAGCACTTGAATTACCGATACTACGCTATATTCCGGCTAGAATATTGTCTCGATGGGTGATGAATCCAATGCGCCTGGCAGTAAGCGGAACAATCATTGCTGCTCGCAAGGCATTGCAAGATGGAGTCGCGGTAAATCTGGCAGGCGGCTACCACCATGCCAGTGCACAACGTGGTGAAGGTTTTTGTCTGTTTGCTGATGTTGGAGTTGCCGTTGCCGAGTTACGTGCCAGTGGAGAATTAAAACAAGACGACCAGATTATGATTATTGATCTGGATGCGCATCAGGGCAATGGTAACGAGCACGTATTTCGTGATGACCCTAATGTCTATATCCTTGATATGTATAATAAAGACGTTTACCCCAACGATGTCTTGGCGCGTGAGCGAATTGACATGGATATTCCAGTTGTCTCCGGGATTAATGAAGATATTTATCTATCGTTACTACGGGATAAACTGCCGCTCTTTATTAAAAGTGTGCGAGAACCCAAGCTGGTTTTTTATATTGCAGGGACTGATATTTTGGCGAAAGATCCATTGGGCTCCATGAATGTCTCTTCCAAGGGTGTACTTGAGCGCGATAAAATAGTGTTTAACTCCCTGGTCGATGCAGGAATACCATTTGCGATGGTGACCAGCGGGGGCTATACCAGCGCCAGTTACCGCTTGATTGCGGACAGCTTGAGTTACTTATTAACGACTTTTAACAGTGCTGCCGAAGTATAGTTACAGGGGTC
>VAOX01015686.1_pt1 | contig 13101 bp, 11 predicted proteins | sample 3393891 | NCBI WGS metagenome assembly VAOX01 (sample SAMN08290429, study PRJNA428436) | hydrothermal vent metagenome | isolation source: Deep-sea hydrothermal vent chimney | place: Indian Ocean: Southwest Indian Ridge | depth 2822 m m | reverse complement strand
CTTAAAAGATTTCAAATGGCTGGGCAAACATTAGAGAATGAACTTGTTTCAGATCGATTACTGCTTACTTATCCTTTGTAGCCCTAACGCCGAGCTAACTTGCCGTTAAAACGCAGAACGAAGTGGCGTGTTTTAACGGTCAATGTTGAGCGTCTTGTTGTATAGGGTTCTTCTGCCTGTTCGGTTCCATCCTGGGGGTGCAGGATGGATGATAGCTTTGCAACGCCCTTCTCTGGTAATTGCAAGGTATCCCATGAAAAATCTGTTTTCCCCTTGAAGCCAACAATTAAAATACGCTCTCGATGTTGCGGTACAAAATGCTGACCATCTATAACTTTATAATGAATTTCATAACCAAGTTCATCTCGAAGAGTTTGCAGGATAACCTTGAATGTATTTCCTTTATCATGAGAAAGTAGATTCTTAACATTTTCCAGCAATAATGCCGTTGGTTGTTTTTCAGCTATTATTCATGCCAAATCAAAAAAAGTGTTCCTTGCGTTGTACACTCAAATCCGTGAGGACGACCTAAGGCATTTTTTTAGATACTCCAGCTATACTGAATGGCTGACAAGGGAAACCTGCTAAAAGTACATCATGTTCAGGTATATCCTTTTCATCTATTTCTGTAATATCACCAGCAAATATGTGGTCAGATGATTGAGGGAAATTATCCAAGTAGGTTTTTTGAGCAAATTTGTTCCATTCACAGGTGAATACACATTTACCTCCATGTTCTTCAAAGCCAAGCCTGATGCCGCCTATCCCTGCAAATAGATCAATAAATCTAAAATCTGAATCATCGTTTTGTTCATCGACTAACGGCAATATTCTTTGTCTGATGGCATCTGAAAGGTAAGTAGGGGGATCAGTTTCGCGCACTTCCCATCTACGAACCGTTCTTACATCAACATCAAGAATTTTAGCAAGTTGTTTTTGTGTGTACTGGTTCCTAGCGGTTCTCAGTAAATCCAGTGGATGTAATTGAGGCATGGGAAATTCTTCCTGCGGGTTCTAGTTTTAGATATTATATCAGTTTTTATTCCTATACACAAGAGATGTATACTGATCTACCTACTTTATTAACCTATGCCCGAAGTAATTTATATTGATGCAAGGTTAAAAATACCACCAAATAACAATACCCTTTTAATTTCATTGCAGAATCTGGCAATAAAAACTTGAACTATTGATAAACACAAAAATTTGTTCTAACAGGAAAATCCAGAGCGGGTGGTTCAAATGTTAGCAAGTTGGTAGTTGATAAATTAATCAATTCTGATCCACAAAAAGGATCAAGAATCATATCAGCAGCAGTTGGTTTAATTATGCCAACTGCTAATTCAGGATGCTCTGGGCATTCTTGCTACTTCCTATTTTGTTTTTTTCAGCTAACATTAAAGCTCAGGGTACACCTAATATTAATAGTACAAAGGAGATAAAAACTATGAGTAAAATAAACGAAACAAAAACAGCGAAAACTCCGACATCCGGTGTTCCTCTGAAGCGGCTGGGTAGTCTTGAAACCGAATTAATTGATAAATTATTTTTAGAGTTATCACAATTTACAAAAGCAAAGACTAATGCAGAAATTAATCTGCAACATAAATACAATGAATTAATAATGAATTAATTATGGCAGTAAAAATAAAGCACTACAAAGAGACAAGACATCAGACAGCTTTGAGATATATTAGAAGCTGTGAAATGGATACCGACCAAAAATGCCAGCGGGAAGAAGGTTAACGATTAAGTTCCAAGGTTTTCAGATTAACTGCAACTAAACTGAAAAAAATACAGGAGATTATTAAAATGAGTGAACTTGAAACCCCCACCGTATCCATAAAATGGATCAAGAACAGTATCTTCATCGTTACTATATTTTCTGATAAGCGCACCTATATAACTGGAGGGGTTCTTGCCCAGTATTTATACATTTCGTAGCGATCTCTTTTTTGCTTCAAGTCTGTTATTCCTTAATCCTCATGCGATCCACCATTTTATAATTTGACGTACGATTTTGTTTTATACAGCTAACGTCACAAATCACCGGCGGGTAAAAGTGGTGCGATTTTCGCTACGCTACAGTCGCACCACTTTTAGTTGTCCGCGTATATTGTTTTCCCGAAGCTCTTGAGAGCTATGGCTTATCTTTTTCAAGAATGTTGTATTGACAAGAAATATATAATTGTAGTTTGGTGTTACCAAACAGACCAAAAATGGACGGTCATCTACCTTTTGAAGATTAGATAAGGAAAGAACCGTATTTGAAAAGCTCTGATTGTTCGACGAACTGTAACGTATTGCAAATTCGTTGCAATAATAAACAGAACGATCTTTAGTTAAGGAATATTTGTCAGTTACCAATTTGCAAAGTTGTGCTTTGTCATTGATGCCATGATGACCATTAATATATTCCAGCAATTCTTTAATCTTATTGCTCATCAAACAGCCCCATCACAATATTCTCGTCTTGTTTCTTTGTTTTCTTAGTCGATTTCTGTTCTGCAAGGCTATTGCGTTCCCAAAAATAACCGTCATGATAGCCCTGAATAGTGGCACCAGATTCCGCACGGGCTATGCGCTTCATTGTCATAGCACAATATTCTGGCTCTAGCTCAATACCAGAGAATTTCCTATCTAATTTCTTAGCAACCACGCAGGTAGTACCAGAACCAACAAACGGATCAAAAACAAAATCACCTTGTTTTGAACTTGCAAGAATTAACTTTGCGATAAGTTTTTCTGGTTTTTGTGTGGGATGATCGGTGTTTTCTGGCATAGACCAGAACGGAATAGAAATATCTGTCCATAAATTTGACGGATGTGTTAAGCGAAAATTACCATTAGATGTTTCCTCCCAGTCTTTTGGTTTTCCAGAGGTATGGCGATAAGGTGCGAGTACCTTCCTTTTTAGTTTTACAGCCCCAACATTAAAATAATAGTCATTCGACATAGTGCAAAACCAAATATCTTCTGAGCAATTTTTCCAATTTGTTTTTGCTCCACGTCCTTTCTCTCGTTCCCATGTAATACGGTTTCTAATGATGAAGTGCTTTTCAAGGACAGCCTGCACTGGCTTTGAAGATTGCCAATCGCAACATACATACAATGAAGCATCGTTTTTTAGACATCTTTTTAGCTTCGGAATCCATGATTCAAGCCATTCTTGATATGCTTCCTCAGATTTTCGAGAAAACTTAGTGTCACCAAACTTCTTATTGAGATTGTATGGTGGATCAATTACAAGTAAATCAATAAAATTTTCAGGGAGTAACTCAATACAAGAAAAAATATCCTGATTTATGATCTTCCCATCTATCTCATTTGGAGTACAGATAGATTGGAGTGAAATAGCATCTTTCAGAAGTATATGTTTTTCTCCTTCTTCGATGGTAAGTGTACGGTTCCTAGGTGCTCTTTTTTTCATACGCGCTCAGTTTCCTACCTTTGGGTCTCTCTGTTCTTCAGTATTTCTCCACCCCATGAGTATAAGCTCCGCTATTACAAGGACGGAGGCCATAGCTCTACCGTGTTGCTTTAACGCGGCAAATTTGTAATGTTCCAGCAATTCATCAAAATCTGAAATAAGATCACCAGGGATAACTTCCATTGCCTCAAGATATTTTTCACTCTTCGTTGTCATTTGAGCTTGTTCCTCATGATTGCACAATACCGGGCTTTTGATTTCTAACTACAATTCGATTGCGATGTGACGTGTAATCCTGCAGCCTAACCTTGCAGTATTCAGGTGTGCAGAATACGTTATGAAATATTATATCCTATCATGGAGTTATTGTCAAATATATGACATGACAAACTTAGATAGTGTATCTGGATTAGATATTGAGTATAATGCAATCAACATACCACCCTGCTGTTTACTATGTTGTCTCAGTAGCAACATACTATGGCATCGACACATAATCTAAAACAACCATTGTTGTCCTTAGTTAAAAATATTCATAAATACATGCAATACATATTATGGAAACTAAATGGCTATAAAAATTAATAGGGCTGAGAATTGGGAAGCAGTATATCAGGCATTCACGCAGATAAACTTCACAGCATGGGATTTTGATTCAGTCAAAAAATCACTATTAGATTATTTAAAACTTTATTATCCCGAAGAATCATTTAATGATTATATCGAAAGCTCAGAATTTATAGCCCAAATAGAATTATTTGCATATATTGCTGAATTATTTGCCTACCGATTAGACATGAACGCACATGAAACTATGTTTAAACATGCTAATAGAAAAGAATCAATATTACGTGCAGTGAAATTGATATCATATAACAGTTCCAGGAATATACCGTCCCGTGGGTTAGTTAAATTAACATCTGTATCAACCACGGAAGCATTATTTGATTCTAATGGAACCAGTCTATCAAATAAACAAATATATTGGAATGATTTAAATAATCCTAGATGGAAGAATCATTTTTTGTTAATAATGAATACTATATTATCTCAACCGTTTGGGACTGTTTTACCAACTGACACCGTATCGGTACAAGATATTTTATTTGAGTTGTACTCATTAAAAAATGAATATATTCCCAATAATGTATTGAAATATAACATAAATATATCATCAACATCATATCCTATGGAATTAGTAAGCTCTTCATTGGATACATATGGACCATTTGAGACCAGACCAGAACATGGACTACATTTAAATTTGTTATATACTTCTGATGGATTAGGAGATTCGTCTGACAATACTGGATTTTTCTTTCTAACTAAACAGGGTACATTAACAAATGAAACTATTATATTCGATGGCGCAACACCAAACCAAACACATGACATAATCATAAATAATATTAATAATATTGATGTATGGTTAAACCAAATAGATCCTACTACCCTTAATACCATAACAGGAACATTTACCAATAAAACCAAAAACGGATATTGGTTTGAAGTAGATGTATCTAATGGACAAAATATAGTTTTCAACACATCAACAAACATGAATAAATTTGAAGTTGAAACTTTAAATAATGATAATATTAGATTAATATTTGGTGATGGAAACTTCTCAAATATTCCGGGGGGGACATTTCAAGCTTGGTACAGAACTTCAGCTAATAAAACTTTAGTGATTCCAAAAACTGCAGTACAGAATGTTACTTCTAGTATGACATATATTGATATGTTTGGGCAAAAACAAACCTTTTCATTTTCATTTTCATTACAGGATTCCATACAGAATGCTGCTCCCTCGGAAACTATTGAGCACATTAAGGATGTTGCAACATCGCATTATTATACACAAAATAGAATGACTAATGGTAAAGATTATAATGTTTTCATGTTACAAGATAATTCAATATTAAAATTACAAGCTATAAATCGAACATTTAGTGGGGATTCAAAATACATTAAATGGCATGATCCAAGCGGATATTATGATAATGTTAAATTATTTACTGATGACGGAGTAGTATATTTTGATGATTATATAATAAATCGAAGAGTTAATCCATCTGAATTGCCCGTCCCAGACTATACTACAAATATAACATACGCAAAAGGGTTAATTGATAATATATTAATTCCAATATTTAAAACTATTGAGTTTTCTATAAAAGCTGTTCTTGAAGGAGGAATGCCTACTGCCATACGAACGGAATTAAATACATCAGAAATAATTGAATTGACAACATTAATATCACAAACAATAAATAACCCTCCCAATACATTCTGGATGGAATTCGTAAGCAAAAATAATAATTGGATTATTTATACTTCTAAACCAACCACCCCATGGATACGGTTAGAATATCAAACTAATGGATATTGGGATATAAAATTTTTTGCAAGGCGCATAATTGTACATAGTACAAATTTACAATTTTGGAGTGCATCATTAAAGAAAACAATCAATTATGATACTTTAAATTCAGAATATGATGAAATTGTAATATTATCAGCGAATATGCGACCAGACAAAACTATTCTGGGTACAAATAAAAAACTAAATGTAATATCACAACTTCCTATAATAAATGGCCCAAATAATGGAATTAATTCTATCCATGATTTAGTGACAATCCCATCAGATGCAAACGGTAATGGGGTTCCTGTTGATGTCACATTGCCATATTTAATAGGTGCTATAGATTTTGTATATTTTCATAGGTCATCGATAACCAGTAATTGGGAATTTGTTCCATATACTACAGATGTGTTATCTTCTTGGGAATTGGATCAAACCAACGGATCTAATTTATGGAGGAGATTAAATGGAGTTGAAAAAATAAATATTGCATGGTTTCATAGAGCACCTACACATAATCTCATAGATCCAGCACAAACTAATATAATAGATTCTTATATAATAACAAGAGGCTATTATACAAATCTTAAAGAGTGGTTGGATGGTAATATTGTAAATATTCCAGTTCCACCATCATCATTACAATTGCGAAATGATTATGGTAAATTATTAGAAAGTAAAATGATATCAGATACAGTAATTCTTCATTCTGGAAAAATTAAAATTATCATTGGTAATAAAGCTCCACAAACATTACAGGCAGTAATCCAAGTGATTTTATCTGCTGGTACAATATTAACTAGTAACCAAATAAAGGTAAATATTGTCAATTTAATTAAATCATATTTTGATATTAATAATTGGCAATTTGGAAAGTCATTTTATTTCACTGATATGGCATCATATATCCATAATAATATGGTTGGACAGATAAACTCTATTGTATTGATACCAAAGTTTAATTCCAATATATTTGGGGATCTGTTTAAGGTTGAATGTTTAGAAAATGAAATTATTCAGCCGAGTATATCAGTTGATGATATACAAATTGTATCGTCATTAAATCCTAGTGTCCTTAGTAATTTTTAGGATTATTCAATAATGTTTCCATTAAATTTTATCCCACTAAGCTCACCATTTAATGCCCGTAAATGATGTTCAGCATCAGCAATAGTAGCAGTAATTAATATATTAACAACCCAAAATAAACTTACGGTTCGCATAAAATTGTCTCCGTCATATATATCATAAGTTGATATTGTATTAACATAATCTAGTAACATTTTTGTTGAATCCTTTTGCCAATCATTAAATTTTGAAATTAATATGGGAGGGACATTCAGAAGTCGCAACCTGTTTGTAAATTTAGACATTTCCAATATGTAAGTATTTGTTACTAATTCATTCCAATTAGTATTTGATAACGTATTTAATTTATGCTCATCATTAACTATATATTTTGACCGATTATATAAATGTTTGACATATTGACCTATTATAATTCTAAATAATTCTTGTCTAACAGGCATATTAGGACAAATTGTAAGGTTTGGGATTTCTATTGTGTGTCTATAATTTAGAGCTGTAAACAATGGGTGTTGTGACAATTCTTTTATTTTAATACGCTCTATTGGACTTTCTGCTCCAGAATTTTCAGATCCAATAGCATGTCCGGTATGTATCCAGCGTTCTAATATAATATATACAATTATCAGTGGTATTATAAAGAAGAGCATATGCCATCCATATAAATTAAGTATATTTAGAATGTCTAATTCCATTTCATCTGTTCCAGGTTGCCTGATTATTTATCAATATTATGTAAGCAAAATATGGACGAAATCAATAAATAATAATTAGAACGATATAATTTTGAGGTTTCCAAGTGTCAGATTTTTCTAATTTTGCAGATAGACCATATAAAATAAAAAATGAAGGTGAAGAAATAACATTAACAGTCGTTTTTGACGCAAGTGGGAATGTTGTTGTAAAGTGGAATATTCCACCAAATTTGGATGGTTGTGCAGGGACACAACAAGCATATAATGGAATAATAATAGCATTAGGTACTGAACCTGCTGATTATTTAACTACATCACCAACAAATGGAAAAAAATATATAGCAGATCCTGTAGCAGATCCTGACTTATTCAGCGGTGATATGATAGGAAAATCGCAAGTTGTTGGTGCATTTTACAATGATATATTGACGACTACATTATCAATAACTGACTTAAATCCGAATATTTTTTATTACATATCTGGATATGCTGTTGATAATGTTGGTAGGTATCATCGTGAAGGAGTTCATTCATATTCACTTCCATCAGGAGCTGAAAAAACAGGTGCTCCAGATTTAATAGCATTTCAAGATATTGGTATAAATTCAGCAGTAATAGTTAATCCAACAATGCTAACCGGATTATTATCAACACAGGATTATGAATTATCTTTCAGAATTAATAATCCTTCTGGAGAGTATGATCAGGGATCTAATGTTCCAAATTTCTTCGGAGTTAATAAAAAGTTTGAATTTAAAGGATCAGAGGTACAAACATTTTCTGATTTATTATATGCATTAAACAATAATTTTAAATTTTTAGAAAATCCGTATCAAAATTATGAACCACCAAATCGGAATCAATATACATTCTATGATAATATATTAAAATATTGGGACGGGTTTATATATACGAATGTAAATTTTATAAATTCTGCTATTGATCCATCCTTGCGGACAGTTGGAGGATATTGGTTTAATCCATCTAATGAGGTATTGAATGAATATACCACATCTTGGACAATTACCAATTATATAACATCTGCTAAATCTCCAATAAGTCCACCATGTGGACTTATATGGTTTAATTATTCAAATGTTTATGAATGGGATGGAGATCATTGGTATGAATTAAATTTAATACAACAAAGTTTTAGTCCCCTTGATAAACCTGTATTGACTTGTAATACGTTTTGGTATGATGTCACTAATTCATTATTATTTAATTGGGATGAAAGCAAAAATGGATGGGGAGTGAGTAATGCAATAGTTAGCGATATAGACCCAAATGCAATAACAACTGGTAATTTATGGTTCAATAACATCACTGATAAAATGCAGAAATTTGCTGGTGGGGTATGGAATGATGTAACTAATATACGATATGATTCTACCACAACAGGGACTATACCCAATCCTATGGCCAATTGGTATTGGTATAATCCATTAGATCAATCATTTCAAAAACGAGATCCTACAAATACCACATGGATTCCAATATTGTATATAACATACATAACCGATCCTACCATACGAAAATCAAATGATTTGTGGTGGAATCAGAGTCCATCGGTAGATGCATTATATTCATGGGATATTATAAATTCTGCATGGAAACCTGTAACTACATTCTTTCAAACCAATACTGATCCGGCATTACCCCCGACATTACCACCGTCTACAATATGGTATAATACAATAACAAAAATATTAACAAAAATTGTTCCCTCAACAAATTCTACAATTCCTTGCACACCACAGGATACAATAACAAGTCTTACTGACCCCACAACTCCCACGATTGGAGATATATGGAAAGATTTAAGTTCTGAATTTTACAAATATGATGGAACATCATATATAAAATTAGATGTTATTTCAAATATTAACGATCCATATAATGTGCAATCGGGATATATTTGGCATGATAATACACGGTTTTACATTAGAAATAATGGTGTATGGGATATATTACCATATGCAATCAAAGATATAACCCCTAAAAAATCTACCCAGTGGTATAATACTACCACACATGATTTAACAGCATGGAATGGGGGTACTTGGGTTCCAATACTTTCTCAATTAATAGTTAAACTAATGCCCCCAGACTTTTATAATTATAGATATTCTAATTATTTAAGATTTATGACTCGTGATGCTGGGTGTGGACTTTTTGTTGAAATAATTCCAGAAGCAAATAATATGCTTGCATATTTAACACCATCAGTAATTTATTTTGATCCTGTACAATCAGGCAATGGGGTCGCTGCAGGCCCAATGTATCAGCAGATAGGTGTTGGTACAGATGGCACATCAGATGTGCGTAGAGAGCTACATGAGACTATACGTTCATTACTAGGGAATCCATCAGTAGAGATAGAATTGACAAAAAAACAAATTAATACTGCAATAGATAATGCTTTGTTACAACTAAGGAAATATTCTAATATATCTTATAAGAGAGGAATGTTTTTTATTGATATGTTACCCAATCAGCAAATATATATATTATCAAATAAATGCGTTGGGTTTAATACTATTGTTGATATTAATGCAGTATATCGTTTAAAATCAGCATTTTTCAGAACTGGATTTGCAGGAAATGATTTATACGGATTTGCTGCCTTACAACAATTATACACAATAGGAACTTTTGATATGGTTGGATTTCATCTCATGAGTTCATATATTTCGCTATTAGAAGATTTATTTTCTACTAGAATAATGTTTCAATGGGTTGAAAACACAAGAGAGTTGAAATTATATCAGGCTATAACATACAAAGAGAGAATGTTGATGGATTCGGTTGTTGAGAGAACGGAACAAGATTTATTAACGAGTCGCGATACTGCAATTTGGTTACAAAAATGGGCATTAGCAGAATGCAAAACAATGTTATCACAGGTAAGGGGAAAATTCATAACATTACCAGGACCGAATGGATCTACTACATTAAATTCTAATGAATTATCAACTCAAGCAACGATGGAGATGGATAAATTACAAGAGGCATTGCTAGATATGGCAATGCAGGATCCAGTCGATATTGGTATGAGAGCACACTTTATCCAAGGGTAATAGATGAATAATAATTGTAATGACACCCCATTTCAATCTGCGCCATGCCCAAATTGGGAAATAGCACATGGTACAGATCGGAAGATAATAAATTCAATGATTGCCGAATCTATTAATATAGGTGCATCAGATATAAACGTATTTAAATTATTAGGAATATATCAACAAGGAAGTTTAGCAGATTTAACCGGTAATGGATCTCCAATATCAAATGGGGATTTATCAAATTTTCCAATGTCTAATACATTTAATAAATTTGATACTGCATGGAAATCATTACAACAGGGTAATGAAGTAATAATAAATTCATACATAGGTTATGATTTTGGACCATTACGCTTATCAAACGGTCGAAATGAATACGGTATTGAAACATTAGTTAAAAAAGATATATCATCTATTAAAATAATTCAAGGGTGTAAAAATGAATTTGCATCGAAAGTACGTGTCGAACGATCTAATGATGGAAAGAAATGGTATGGTGTAACTATTTTATCCCTAAATAAAACAACAACTTTATATTCATTCAAAAAATCAGTTCCATCTAGGTGGTGGAGAATAAGACCTATAGAATTTAATGGTGGAAATAAAGATCATTGGTCTGTAAAAGCTTTACAACTTCTTGATTTTGAAGAAAAAAGTATATCAAATATACAAGATAGAATATTATTAGAATCACGAAATTTAGAATATTCAAAAATTAATATTGTAATAAAGGGATCATACAGACCAATAGATATTGTTGCAAATGCATCTAAATATGGATTTTTACAAAGTTCAAATCAGTATGAATTAGAAGTATCATTTGCATCCGTTGTGAAATTGTTAGGACGCCCTATTATTATAGGCGATATAATACAATTACCTGCTGAAACATTATATGATCCTACATTGACCCCAGTATTAAAATATCTTGAGATAAATGATGTAGCATGGTCAACTAATGGTTACACTCCCCAATGGAAACCAACCATGTTACGTTTAATTGCAGTTCCTGTATTAGCATCCCAAGAGACACAAGATATTTTTGGTAAGTTGGCAGAAACTGTAGATACTAGTGGACTAGTAGATATATCAAACCCGGAAAATGATTTATCATATCAGAATATTACAGGGATAAATGATACAATTGAAGCAGAATCAAACACAATGGTTCCTGAGCGTGGGACTAATACTACTGAATTGTCTACCTTATCTCCAGAATTATTAGCAGATGGTAAAAAATATAATTTAACATTAAATACAATCAATAAACCAACATCACCATATATACGAGATGCTTTACCACCTAATAATTTACCATTTACCACTGGAGATACATTCCCTACAGACCCAAAAGATTTGGAATATCATCGTTTGACATACACTCATATAGCAGATAATATACCTCCTAGATTGTATAGATATTCTGATCTAAAAGTTCGTTGGGTATATTTAGAAACTGACCAGCGATACATTGATAAAGTGACCAAACCTATATTGCAAGAGTTTATTGATCCAATCAATTCTACAGTAACAGACCCAAACAGAGAATTTGGTGGAAAAGTTATAGACTAATTACACGTTGCATTTTTTGTTTATTGATGGTTAAATAATAACATCAAACGTGGAATGTAATATGACTAATCATGTAATATTGGATATGAGTGCTTTTAAAAGATTAAATAATTTAATACTTGAATATGGCTCTCGGGATAACAACTCAATAATAAAACATGGTAAATCTGTTGGGTATATCATACACTCTCTCAGTCATATCATGGAAGTTATAAATTTATTTAATAAAGTATCTCGATGGGAATATCAAATCATTAAAATTAATGAAACTAGAAAAAATAAGTGGGAGTTTAAAAAATCGAAAATGTTTATAAAAAATAAAATAAAACGTGATATCGATGAAGATAATACAATATTACAAACCCAATCATCAACATTTACTAAATTAGTAACAAAGTAATACAGATGAACTCTAATAAACAAAAAATGATAATAGAATTTCTATTATCATCCCCGGACATCTTTGTAAGATGTTCAGGAATAATAAAATGGTCATATTTTTCTCCAGAATATAAGGGAGTAGTTAAGTTTATACTTAATTACTATCACAAATATAAGGCATTACCACCATTAGATATTATCAATGGGGAATACAATTTAACATTTACTGTAAAAGAGGTAACGCATGATATATTTGATTATACCTGCGATGCAATAGAAGAATTTTGTCGAGAATCGGCTATAGCTGATGCTATTGAATCGTCATTAGAGCAAATATCAATCGGTGAATATGGAGAAGTAACTGAAAAAATAAAAGCTGCTGTTTTAGTATCATTAGAAAAAGATATCGGGATTGATATATATGATAATCCCAGAGATAATTTTATTAATGCTATTGATATGCTTGAACATATTCCAACTGGGATAGATAAATTAGATATAATG
>VAOX01040395.1_pt1 | contig 13113 bp, 14 predicted proteins | sample 3393891 | NCBI WGS metagenome assembly VAOX01 (sample SAMN08290429, study PRJNA428436) | hydrothermal vent metagenome | isolation source: Deep-sea hydrothermal vent chimney | place: Indian Ocean: Southwest Indian Ridge | depth 2822 m m | reverse complement strand
TGACTTTGCTTTATCGAGCAATATTAGAATTAATTAATAATGTTAACAGACGAGAACAAGGCTCACTAACATCGGTTATGTTTTCTTTAAATCAGTTTTTTCGATTTCATATTCAAGTGCATTTTGAATAACTGTATAAATCAAAAATAATCCATGCTCAGCACTTTCATTAATATCACCACTAAATTTGAAATATTTTAGTAGCATCATAACAGCACTAATATTAGCTAATGTATCTACCAATGACATGCCGATAAGTGAATTTCTTGACGGATCATTATCCATTTTAAATTTACATCCTTATATCTAATAATATCAACATAACGTCCAAGTGGACGTGTTCGATACGTACTATAGGACGTATAAATAAGATATTCAAGCATTAATTGTGATAAGAGGCTAGGTTGGACACAAAAATTATTATTGGAAAATTACTTAGAAAAAAACGGTTAGAAAAATCTTGGACACAAGAAAAACTATCGTCCGAAGCTGGAATTAATAATCGTTTCTTACAAAAAATTGAGGCTGGAGATAGGACGCCATCAATAATTACAGTTTTTAAGCTTTCTTTAGCACTTGGTATTTTGCCGGATACTTTAATTACGCCAACATGGAAAGAATGGAAAAAAGAACATAAATAAAGTAAATTAATAAAGGTGTTAGGTTGTTTAAATGATTTCAGATATATCCAGACGCTCAAGAGGACGGTAAACGTCTGGTAATAAGCACCTAACTTGTCAAAATACGGGGTCTGGTCTTGCAAGGCCACATTTTAAATTGTAATGATAGAACTCCCACCTATGGCATCAGCGTTTACTAATGACCGAAAGCGACTTTGATATTTATCGATGATAGTATATTAGCAACACTGTTGTTTTGACTTGAATTTTTGTAGTAATAGGCATTCTGGTTAAATGTATTACTGAACTATTTCAATAGTATTTACATGGTTTAGTAATAATAAAAATGGTTAATAGGCAATAGTAACTGATGTCTTCAAATAGGTATTATATTTTTCTAAAAGTAAACATTTAAGCTCCTATCAGTCTGCTGTTTACTGCAACAATATGGATTGCCATTTGACTTTATTGATAACAGTCTCACAAATGATTGATTAAACAGCTTAAAGTTACTTATCCGCCAAAAGTGTATACAAAAAATTATCTACATTCATTTCCCCTATTTCATTTCAAAAAATTGCCAGAATTCTTCTATACTGGCGTATATTGGATTTCAAACTAATGCCAAATATTCTTATTTTTAGCGAAAATTGATTGGAGAGTTTGAAGACAGGGAATACTTCCAAGATACGGAGTCTGATCTTGCAAGGCCACATTTAAAATTGTGATGATAGAACTCCCACCTATAACATGAGCGTTTGCTTTTGGTAGAAAGTGCCTATTGATGTTTATGATGATAGTATAATATGCGCGAGTTTTGCTGATATTAAAAACCAAACATGGTAAAAATGTGTAATTTTTTGTAAGCCTAAAGTTGTCACAGATATCCCACTTTCATCTGCATATTCCAAAATATAATTTGCTACTTCGCGTCCATCACTCATAAAACATATAGTGGCTAGAATTTAGGCTTAAGGTAATCTTTTTATATGTAAAATTGATGCTTTAAGATAAATTGAGTTGTTGTCTGGAATTAATTTTAAGTTATCGTTGTCTCTATTTTGTTTACAAAAGTCATTGATAGTTCACAATATATGAACCATAGTTCATATATTGTGAACTATGATAGATATTAAAATGAGCCTGTTAGCCAATGCATTATTTACCACAACCCAGCAAAATGTGTTGGGTTTGTTGTATTCACAGCCCAACCGTAGTTTTTATACTAAGGAAATTATACGATTAACAGGAATGGGGGTTGCAACCATTAAACGAGAGTTAGATCGTATGGTAGCAGCGGGGATATTGAGCATGACTAAAATTGGTAATCAACATCATTACCAGGCAGAACCGGGTTGTCCGCTTTATCATGAATTAATATCTATTATTAAAAAAACAGTCGGCGTGAGTGATGTCATAAAATCAGCACTAGCACCATTAATAAAAAAAATTAACTGGGCATTTATCTTTGGCTCAGTGGCAAGTAATAAAGAAACAGCAACAAGTGATATTGATTTGATGCTTGTCGGAGATGTTAAGTTCTCCGATGTTGTTAAGGCACTTTATCCCATACAAGAAACATTAGTTCGGGAAATTAACCCTAAAATTTATAGCGTAGAGGAATGAAATCAAATGCGATATTCAAATGATGCTTTTATAAAAGAAATATTAAGTAAACCACGAATGGACATAGTGGGGGATGCAAATGAGCTTGGATAATTTAGTTGGTAGGTCATTAGAAAAAATTGAACCAGATGCGGCCGTTATTCAGCGATTAGTGCCGAAAACCGATTTGATGCAGCATATAAAGCCATAATGCAATTGGCCAATACAGGTTTACAAGCAAATGGGTTTAGAACCTTAACCAGTAAATCCGGACACCACATGACAATGATTCAAGTTCTGAGTCAAACCGTTGAGCTTGATAAGGATACAGTGATTGTTTTAGATGCATTGCGAAAACAAAGAAATGTTGCAGATTATTCTGGTGATCTAGTACCAAATAGTGCAGTAGAAGAATGTATTGATAATGCTGAAAAATTACTAAAAAAAGTTAATCAGTGGTTATTAGAAAATAAATCGGAATTATTATAATAATCAAGAATTAATATCCAAAGCCTTTAATCAGGAGGCCACATTTTACTTTGAATTACGTAGGTGTTGGTGTTTTGGTCAAATGCATTTCTGAATATTAACTACAGCAATTCTACTTTTTTATATTTTTTTTGGATTATCAGCCAGCAGAACAATGGATTTTTTACAGAGTGATTAAGGATTTCTTCAATCTCTTTGGCTGCTTCATCTGTTAGTTGATAGCTCATCGCTTCTGAGATTTTACGTCATTCCAAATGTCATCAAGAGTTCGTTTTGAAATACTGTTTTTTTCATCTTTTTTTAAGGCTTTAACCAGAAGTTCACGCTTGGTTTGATAGTTTTGATCTTGCCGAATCAGATCACGTACATAGTCGCTGGCATTACTATACAAACCGCTCTCGATTTGATCTTCAACCCAAGCTTTCATTGGATCGGGTAAAGAAACATTTATGGTTGCCATAATACTTACCTCTGTATTCTATAAGACATAGATTAGAAAACATAACGGTGAATTATAGTTCCCACATTATTGGATATCCACGCTAAGTTTTATCGTTATTTTTTTAGCCTGCGAATCAAAGTTTATTCGCAGATAACATCTTGATAATAAGAATCACTGCTAGAAGTATATAGGATAACTGGGATATTTTGCTGTAATGTGTACTATCAAGTACTTTTTAGGGTTAGAAAGACATAGTCATATTTATGACCAATCGTTTAGCACATGATTTGGACAAGTTATCTGAAATAACTAACAGCAGTAAATCACTTCTTGCTTTAGTAGTGGTTCGTGAATATATTGAATTGAATCAGTATCAGATTGACGAAATTAAAATGGTTATTAAAGAAATTAAAGAAGCGTATGATTAATCCAAGTTCAAGCTTTTCAGTACGGCAATATCAAACAGTGCAAGGCACTAGTAAAATATACGGAAATAATAAAATCAATGCAAAATGACCTGATTCACATAATGACTGACTCCTTTGAAGGCCATGCACAGGAAACTGAGAATGGTATTGAATACTGGCTAGCGCGTGATTTACAGCATTTGTTGGGTTACAGCGAATGGCGTAATTTTCTGAATGTTGTCAGCAAGGCTAAAACCGCTTGCGAAGTGTCTGAGCATAATTTTAAAGACCATTTTGTTGATATCAACAAAATGGTCGAATTGGGTTCCGGTAGTCAGCGACAGATCGATGACATTATGTTGACACGTTATGCTTGCTATCTGATCGCTCAAAATGGTGATCCTGCCAAGCAGGCGATCGCCTTTGCTCAAACCTACTTTGCTATGCAAACCCGCAAGGCGGAACTTATAGAGCAGAAATTGTTAGAAGCAGAGCGTGTTTCGGCTCGCAAGAAATTGTCCAACACAGAGAAAGAGCTATCGGATGTTATCTATGAGCAAACAGGGGGCAATCAAAATTTTGCCTTGATCCGAAGTAAGGGGGATCAGGCTCTGTTCGGAAAAAATACAAAAACCATGAAAGCACAATGGCGGGTGCCGAGCAATCGACCATTAGCGGATTTTGCGCCTACGATTATTTTGAAGGCTAAAGATTTTGCTACCGAAATCACCATTCATAATGCACGCGAAAAGGAGATGAGCACCGAATCAGAAATATCCTTTGAGCATGTTACTAATAATGAGGCAGTAAGAGAAACATTGTTGAATCGGGGTATTCGACCAGAAAGCATGTTACCGGCTGAGGATGTTAAAAAGTTGGAACGTCGTTTAGTTTCGGCGCAAAATAATGTCCTTAAGAATCCAGATGGTTTGGAGGATAAATGATGACACAGAAAACAGCAGCTTGTAATGTGTGCATTCAAACACAATTGGGAATTGTAAAGTAACAATCAATAATTATGACCATTCGTTTAGAGCATGAATTAAATGAGTGGAAAATTAATAGCGAGAAATAGCTGGGGTAACATTAAAAAAGTCTCGAATACGATTATATCGTAAAATAAAATCCACAAGTAATTCAATTTTGATTCTGCATATTTAAAACAACGTATCTTTAGTGAAAGATAATTTTTTTCTTTGATATTTCACACGCAGTATAAAGCGCCCATACCCTTTGCAATTTACTAGGTTCATCAAAACCAATAGTATGCACCGCATACCGTTGAGATTATCTTAGGAAAATCAGTAGAGAAAAAAGCGTTTAGGCGCAGGATACTTGATGTCAATATATTAAAAGAAACGGGGAAAATGAAAAAAGGAAGTAATCGACCTGCAAAGTTATATCGAGTAATTAAAAGTGGTGAAAATTATTTTTTTGCTCGAAGTATTGAAGGACAGCGGTAGTTATATTGTACAGGGTTGGTTATGAATATCAGAAGTAATGAAGATTTATTAAATTATGTGAATCATGGAAATAGTGTTAAGTATGTTTTCTTTTGGGGTCATCAAAAACAAAAGATGGATATTTCTAAAACGTGCTTTAGCCAGTGGTATGAATCCTCATTTGAAGTGGAGGGCATTGTGTATCCCACTGCTGAACATTATATGATGTATGCAAAGGTAAAAATGTTTGACGATAGTGAGATTGCTTCAAAGATCATTGCTGTGAAAACTCCGGGAGAGGCTAAAAAGTTAGGCCGACAAGTAAATAATTATAATGAGCAAGTATGGCAAGAAAATCGATTTAATATTGTCGTGCAAGCAAATTTACAAAAGTTTGGACAGAATTCAAAATTAAAAGATTTTCTTGTTAATACCGGTAATAGAATATTGGTGGAGGCAAGTCCTGTAGATAAAATATGGGGAATTGGTTTAGCTACAGATAACACGTCAATAGAAAACCCAAACTTATGGAAGGGTTTGAATTTGCTGGGGTATGCTTTAATGAAAGTGCGTGATAATTTTAAAGACTAAATTGAACAAAGCGCTCAACTTATGGTTTTGTGTACACTCTCGAAGAGAGTTTTGGATTGTTTGGTGGGCCCGGTAGGACTCGAACCTACGACCAAGGGATTCACTCTGCCTTATTGTTTCCAATAAGAGTGGACTATCTCATCACCCTCAACCTTATTTGGTATCAAGTTGTTAGGGCGCGGGACGCTCTAGCCTGTTATTAAGGACGCTTGATTTAATTAAAAATCAGTCCTCAGGTAGTCTCTGCACCTTTCGACAGTGTACTGTCGACTTGGCTCAGGATTGCCGGCGTTATCGTGAAACAGTGATTGTGTCACGACTATTAATCGCTACGGTTTCCCTGAATTCATCCCGTTCATTCCATGTTTTTCAACATAGACGCACCATTTTGATGAGTCCCCTGCTCTAACCAACTGAGCTACAGGCCCAAAACAAGCGTGTATTCTACACTATTATTTAAAAATACTGTATCGGTAATAACATTTTTGAGAATTTTTTAGTCGGTGTGTAGCTTGCTTATGAGCTGTTAAATGGTCATTAGTTTACTGGAGAGTTTGGTGGTTTAAACCTGGACCCCGGCCCAAAATCATTACCGGGGTGACGTGGGTGTATTATTGAGTTTACCGAGTGGAATAGGACATAAAACAAAAATCGAACTAACAATAATCAGTCACTATGTCCCCTATACTCGCAAACTGTATTCGTGACCCCGGCACTTTAGAATGCTAAGGCATTCATTAAGTATTTCATCGCTAACGCTCAGGTCACATGTTTTAGGCCGGGGTCCATTTACACGACTCTTTATTCCGAGTCGAGGAAACTGCGTAATCGGTCAGAGCGACTCGGATGACGTAGTTTACGTAACGCTTTGGCTTCAATTTGACGAATACGTTCACGGGTCACGTCAAACTGTTTACCCACTTCTTCAAGTGTGTGATCGGTATTCATATCAATACCAAAACGCATACGCAATACTTTAGCTTCACGAGCGGTTAAACCTTCCAATACGTGCTGGGTGGTTTCACCTAGGCCAGAATTGGTGGCAGAATCGACAGGTGAGGTTACATTACCGTCTTCAATAAAGTCACCAAGGTGCGAGTCTTCATCATCACCAATTGGAGTTTCCATCGAGATAGGTTCTTTGGCAATTTTCATTACTTTTCGAACTTTCTCTTCAGGCATTTCCATGCGCACGGCGAGTTCTTCTGGCGTTGCTTCACGGCCCATTTCTTGTAGCATTTGGCGTGAGATACGGTTCAACTTATTAATGGTTTCGATCATGTGCACTGGTATACGAATGGTGCGGGCCTGATCAGCGATTGAACGCGTAATAGCCTGACGAATCCACCAAGTAGCATAGGTCGAGAACTTATAACCCCGTCGATATTCAAATTTATCAACGGCTTTCATTAAACCGATATTACCTTCTTGAATTAAATCTAAGAATTGTAAGCCACGATTAGTGTATTTTTTAGCAATAGAAATAACGAGTCGTAAATTGGCTTCGACCATTTCCTTTTTAGCACGACGTGCTTTAGCTTCACTAATCGACATTTTACGGTTAATGTCTTTGATGTCCGTAATGGTCAAATGGTGTTCATTTTCAATTTCGACTAGTTTTTGTTGTGCTGCTAAAATTTCAGACTTGTGTTCGACTAACACGGCAGAATAACTTTCACCGGCGTTAATGTGCCGTTCTAACCAGTCTAAATCAGTTTCATTTTTTGGAAACGAAGTAATAAACTGCTTACGCGGCATATTGGCCTGGTTAACACAAATGGTCATAATGGTTTTTTCACAACCACGAATTTCGTCGATCATTTGGCGCATTTGAGTAATAAGCTTATCAATAAATTTCGGTGCAAATTTAATTTCGATGAACTCATTAATCATTGCATCGCGAAGTTTTATGGTCTTGCTATCAGAGTACGAATGCTTGCCAATCGCGGTTGTGTATTTTTTAAAAATAGCTGCAATACGCGTGAAACGTTCTTTTGCTTCTTCAGGATCGGGACCGGTTGGACCGGTATCTTCCTCGTCATCAGCCGATTTTTGTCCGGGGGATGGAATAACATCTGGTGCGGTTGGATCAATAAACGCCACTAATAAATCGTTTAAACGCATTTCTTCAGCAATAACTCGATTGCTGGCTTCAATCGTCATTTCAACAATATTAGGGTGTGACAGTAATGCCGACATCATTAATCGCAGGCCAGCTTCAATACGTTTGGCGATTTCAATTTCACCTTCACGGGTCAATAATTCAACTGCACCCATTTCGCGCATGTACATACGCACTGGGTCAGTGGTTCGACCAAACTCACTATCAACATTGACTAAAGCAGCGGCAGCTTCTTCGGCTGCCACGTCATCAATGGTATTGGTGTCCATGTTTAAGGTATCAGCATCAGGAGCAACTTCATGGACTTGGATGCCCATGTCATTAATCATGCTGACAATATCTTCAATTTGTTCTGGATCAACTATGTCATTTGGCAGGTGGTCATTGACCTCGGCATAGGTTAAATAACCTTGCTCTTTCCCTTTTGCGATGAGAACTTTTAGTTGAGATTGCTGTTGTTGCTTATTGTCCATACTTTGTACTTTTGGAAGACTCATATATGATTACTTTTCTACTTAGATTTAACGTTCAAATTAAAACCATTTCGGGTGCGTGAAACTTTTCTATTTTACACTATATTCAGCACTTTTTCTCTAATTGAAAACAATTTTTCATGAGGAGGGAAGACATTTATATAATAGATGATAGCCTATTTTATAACCATCTGATCGTCCCTGACATAATTTAGTAATACTATTAGAAAAAATTCATGTTACTTTAGTTTCGCTTAAGTAATTGTTTTAACTCATTTTTCTCGGTTTCATCCAAGCTACCTTGAGTAGACAATTGCAGTAGGTAGTCGGTTCGAGTTTCTTTAATATCGCGCTTGAGTAATTCTAACGCACCAGTGAATTCAGCGTCCAGTGCATCATCATCTACTAATATAGGTTGTGTGGCGAGTTTTTGCAAATGTTGTGCGGAATTAGTGTCTCGGAAGCGTTCAATTAATGCACTGGTGTTTATTTCTGGGTTGTTTTGGACTAGTGACATCAGGTTAAGTAATAAATCAGCTCCGGGTAGCGTTAGTTCAGAAATTTGATCGGTTTCAGTACTGAGCAAGGCTAATTTTGGTTTATGCAGTAGTAGCATAATAAGTGTTCGAATCGGTGATTGTGAATGGCGTTGGGTGTTTGCTTTTTGAACGCGACGCGGTCGCATTACTTCAGCACCAGTAGAGTCTATCTTATTGTTATTGCTGATATTATTATCGTTTATCTCAAGACCTGCAAGTTCCGATAAGTGTTTTAACATCATTTGTCGATAAACACCCTTGGGCAACTTGGCGAGATACGGCTTGGCATGTTGCACGAGGCGCGCGCGGCCATCGAGTGATTTTAAATCCAATGACTGCGACAGCGAATTAAAGAAATATTGTGAAAATGGCATGGCCGCATCTATCTCGGCCTCAAATTGTTCTTTGCCATTGTTTCTAATCTGGGTATCGGGATCCTGACCGTCGGGCAAAAACATAAAACGAATTTCAAATCCTTCACGCATTACGGGCAGCGCATTTTCTAACGCGCGCCAAGCTGCTTCGCGACCAGCCCGATCCCCATCAAAACAAAATATAATCTGTTCACTGAGCCTAAATAATTTAGTTAAGTGTTCACTGGTTGTTGCCGTGCCGAGTGTTGCAACTGCATACCGCACGTCAAATTGAGCTACGGATACCACGTCCATGTAACCTTCAACCACTAATAAGCGCGTAATTTGTCGTAACGACTGTCTTGCTTCATACAAACCGTACAACTCTTGTCCCTTGTGAAACAAGGGAGTTTCTGGTGAATTGAGGTATTTAGCACCCTGATCGTCGTTATTTAATACGCGCCCTCCAAAGCCAATACAGCGGCCGCGTTGGTCTTGGATTGGAAACATAATTCTGTCTCTAAATCGATCATAGGTTTTACCCGTGTCATTTTCAATCAACATGCCACTGTCGATTTGCTGCGCTTTACTATAACCCGCACTGGTCAGTACCGTATTGAGATTATTCCAGCCATCAGGAGCAAAGCCGATACCAAACTCGGCCGCTATCTCACCACTCAGTCCGCGGTTTTTAAGGTACTCCACCGCGATTTTAGCGGTGGGGTGTTGCCGTAATTGTGTTTGATAATATTGCTTGGCAGCGCTCATTAAGTCATAGAGATCGTGTTTCTGTCGAATCTCGGCGGTGGTTTGATTGGATTGTATCGATGATTCGCGTGGCACCGTGAGCCCGGTTTGATGCGCGAGTTCTTCAATCGCCTCCGGGAAACTCAAATGTTCATATTCCATCAAAAAGCTAATCGCAGTACCGTGCGCACCGCAGCCAAAGCAGTGATAAAACTGTTTCACACTGCTAACAGTGAACGACGGCGTTTTTTCACCATGGAACGGGCAACAGGCCTTGTATTCTTTACCGGCTTTTTTGAGTGGCACGCGCGCATCGATCACTTCAACCACATCAACGCGGTTCATTAGGTCATCTATAAAAGTCTGTGGGATAAGGCCAGGCATAGGGCTAATTATGAAGTAATTTTAAAGTGTCAGGGGATTAGGATCGCTAATTAATAGTTAAAATCATAAATAGAGACGGCATTATATTAAAATAGTAGTATTATCAATAGCTTATTTTAATTAATTTCTCGCATAAAATTCACAATCCAGTGCGCAATGTCGACATGTTGGGTCTTTAGGTTCAAGGTTTGGATTGCATTAAAATACACTTGCTCGCCAATGCGCTCGCGGCGAAAGGTCATACGCTCTTCGAGATAGTCTACTTCAAATTCGGGGTGTCCTTGAAAACACAAAATTTTTCGACCAATTCGGAAACCGGAGTTTTCACAAAAATTGTTTTCAGCGATTCGAGTGGCACCGTCGGGCAGTGTCACAACCTGGTCCTGATGGCTGACTAACAGCGAAAACTGATCCAACGCTGGATGCATCCATGAATTGGATTCGGTCACGGTACTTTTCATCACTCCAACACCCCAGCCATTGACGTGTTTTTCAACCTTGCCGCCAAGAGTATCGGCAATGAGTTGATGACCAAAACAAATACCTACTAATTTGGTGTTGTGTCGAACGGCATTCACGATAAATTTTCGTAGCGTATCAATCCAAGGCAAGTGGTCATAGACACTTTCTTTACTGCCGGTGATGATATACGCATCACAGTCATTAAGTGCATCCGGATATTTATTATCAATCACACGGTAGGTTGTAAAGGTAATATAAGAATCAACTTGATGAAGTAAACGCTGAAACATATCACTGTAATTGCCATGACGGTTTTCGACATTAATGTCATGACGTTCAGTTAATAATATTCCAATGTGCATTTTTTATAAATTTCCGGTTATCGCATTGATTAAAATATTGGAATATTGTTCCGCAGTGAATGGAATTGGATTACCGGCAGCCGCTGCATCGGCGCAAGCTAATTTTCCGATCAAGTCGGTTTTATCCGCAGTAATATCGATAGCACTTAAGGTATGCGGAATACGTAATACTTTTCTAAATTCAAGCGTCCACGATAAAAAACCATCAAACGAATAATCGTTGAGATCAAGACACTGGCACACGTGTGACAATTTCTTTTTTATAGCCGATTTGTTAGCAACTAAAACATACGGTAATAATATCGCATTGAGTAAGCCGTGGTGCTTATCGTATAGAGCGCCCAATGGATGCGCCAAGGCATGTACCGCACCGAGCCCTTTTTGGAAAGCACTAGCACCCATGGTTGATGCCACCAACATATGACTGCGCGCCACAATATCGCCACCTTGATTAAAAGCCAGCGGTAGCCATTGTTTAATTAAACGCATACCTTCAAGTGCAATGCCGTCTGCGATAGGATGGTAGTTTGGCGAGCAATAGGCTTCAAGATTATGCACGAATGCATCAATACCAGTAGCGGCGGTTAGTGCTGCAGGTAAACCCACCGTAAGTCCAGGATCGGCAATAACCACTTTGGGCATCATGTCCGGATGAAAAATTATTTTTTTTGCGTGCGCCGCTTCATCAACGATAACGGCCGCGCGTCCAACTTCAGACCCCGTGCCTGCTGTCGTTGGCAGTGCAATGACCGGTGCAATACCATCAGGATTAATTGCCTTCCAGTTATCACCTTTATCTTCAAAGTCCCATAAGGGTTTTGTTTGTCCAGACATTAATGCAATGGTTTTCCCCGCATCAAGGGCGCTACCGCCACCAACCGCAATCACACCATCGTGTTGACCATTGTTATAAGCCTCAACACCCGATTGAATATTAAATCCAGTCGGATTGGATTTTACTTTACTAAAAACTTCAGTGCTTATTCCGCTATCGCTAGTACTCTGTAATAATTCCTGGATAAACACATTATCAACTAAACCATGGTCGGTCACTAATAAGGGTTTTGTCATATTTAATTCGGTGCAAACCGCGCCGAGTTCAAAACTGCGCCGGTGCCCAAACCGGATATCCGTCGGGTAGTTCCAATTGCCAAATAATTGTTCAGTATCTTTAATATCCATATAGCCTAATCCATTTATAATAATTGAAAATGATACGACTTAGGTCGTGTCAGTTGATGATAGGCTAACACGGATAACGAGCAACCTCGACCAGAATTTTTGACACCAACCCATGCAAGCGCCGGATCAAGGTAATCGCAGCGGTTCAAAAATACCGTACCGGTTTGTAATTGATCAGCAATTATCGTTGCGTATTTTTCCTCGGTTGACCATATTGATGCTGTTAAACCATATTGACTGTCATTCATTAATTCAATTGCCTGTGCATCATTAGATACTTTCATAATACCAACAATCGGTGCAAAACTTTCGGTCGTCATTACATCCATCGAATGATCCACGCCTAACAAAACTTGAGGCGCTAAATAATTATCGGCTAAATCTGAAGTATTAAAATGATTTTCAGCGATACATAATTTACTGCCATTGTCACTCGCTTGTAATAATTGCGCTCGAGCAGTGTTTGCAGATCGTGAGTTAATCATCGGACCCAGAGTCGTATCGGGTTCAAGTGGATTAGCCAATTTGTATTGTTTCACGCATTCAATAAAACGGTCAGTAAAATCGTTATAAACATGTTCATGCACGTATATTCGTTCAACCGCACAACAAGATTGTCCCGAATTAAAAAACGCACCATCGACAATGTTATCAACTACAGATTTAAAATGACCAGAGGTGATATCAATGTCAGCGCGCACATAGGCCGGATCATTACCGCCCAGTTCAAGCGCGAGCGGTTTAAACAACCCCGCAACACTTCGTTCGATTTTTGCGCCACTGTCAACCGAGCCAGTAAACGCAATATAGTTTATATCCTTGTGTGTCACTATTTTATTAGTAGTCTGATGATCGCAATGGCAATACTGAAATACAGCATCAGGAAAACCCGC
>VAOX01057342.1_pt1 | contig 13125 bp, 12 predicted proteins | sample 3393891 | NCBI WGS metagenome assembly VAOX01 (sample SAMN08290429, study PRJNA428436) | hydrothermal vent metagenome | isolation source: Deep-sea hydrothermal vent chimney | place: Indian Ocean: Southwest Indian Ridge | depth 2822 m m | reverse complement strand
CTATAAATTCTTGGTTAAGGTAATTCGCTGTTTGAGTTAGCTCCGATTCAGAAAAGGCGCGTTCAGTGTGTATTACTCTGTTTTGTACTTCTTGCTCATTCACCACCAAAATCACCAGTATTCGGTTTGAAGTCAATGGTAAAAATTCAATGTGACGTAAAATTACGGCTTCACGACGGGGAATCGTTACCACACCCGCCATTTTAGTCATGCCCGACAAAATGGAGGATGCTTTGGTAATTAAGCCTTCTTGTGAATCATCTATCCCCATTTCTTTTCGCAGTTTCTCAACCGCTTGACCGCGTAGCGGTTTAACCGTCACCAAATTATCAACAAATAAGCGGTAACCTTGTGGTGTTGGGATTCGACCCGCTGAGGTGTGAGGAGAAATAATCAGCCCCAAATCTTCTAAATCTGCCATCACATTTCGCACAGTTGCGGGACTTAGGTTAATTTTCTCATTATTGGACAAGGCTTTAGAGGCAACAGGCTGCCCATCACTAATATAGCGCTCTACCAACACTTTGAATAATTGCTGTGAACGCTCATTAAGATTGTTTAAAGTAGAGTCAGATGACACGTTAATTGGTTCCAATTTATATTGATGGATAAACAATAAAATAGCACTCCCGAACAGAGAGTGCTAATGCAAATTAGCCGATTTTACTCTTTTAGGTCAAGCAATTACTAGGAATATAAAAAGTTGTTGGAGATTGGCTTATTAAGGTCGACCTGTGCTAATTTATCCATATGCTTCACTGATAAAAATTTTAAATTAAAGTACTCTAATCTCATGACAAAAAAAGAAAATAGCTTTAAAACAATAGGCCTCATTGGCAAATTTGCAGATACCAGTGTTTCATCCACCCTATTAGCTCTGTCACGCATATTACTCAAGCGAGGCTGCACCGTTTTTTTAGAACGAGAAACCTCTCGTAATATGGATGAAAATGACTTAGAAATTATTACCCGCCATGAGATTGGCAAACGATGCGATCTTGCGGTTACTGTTGGCGGCGATGGTACATTACTTGATGCTGCTCGTGGGCTGGTTGATTTTGAGGTGCCATTACTCGGAATAAACCTTGGTCGCTTAGGCTTTCTTGTTGATATTTCACCGAATGAAATGTCTGAGCGCATCAATGAAATTCTTGATGGTGAATTTGAAGAGGAGCATCGCATACTTCTTAATACTTGCATTGAACACGGCGATAACCCAACAAGTGAAAGCGATGCCTTCAACGATGTGGTTATTCATAAGTGGGAAGTTGCGCGTATGATCGAAACGGAAACCTATATAAATGGTAAGTTTCTCAATAGCATGCGCTCAGATGGCTTAATTGTATCAACACCAACAGGTTCAACGGCTTACGCGCTTTCAGGCGGCGGCCCCATTTTAGAGCCCGATATGGATGCGATGGTTTTAGTGCCTATTTGCCCTCACACCATGAGCTATCGCCCCATCGTGATTGGTGGCGATAGCATTATTGAAATTATTGTAAAAGAAAACCAAAGCTCCCATGCCCAAGTAACCTGTGATGGTCAAATCAATCTCGGTGTTGTCTCGGGTGATAAAATTACCATTAAGAAAAAAGAAAAAGTGGTTCGTCTTATTCACCCAAGACAACATAACCACTACGAAATATTGCGAGCGAAACTTCATTGGGGCGAGCATTTCTAAGCCCCTTTTAAGATAACGTAAAAACAGATAACTGCATTAAACACTCTTCAAAATGGTTATAATAACAATACTATGCTAACTCACATTCATATTTGGAATTTTGCCATTGTCGAAGCGCTCGATATTGAGCTTGAACCTGGGCTTTCGATTTTAACGGGAGAAACCGGTGCGGGTAAATCAATCTTGCTCGATGCACTCGGCTTGGCGTTAGGTGACCGCGCCGACAGTACTGTCATTCGTCATGGTGAAAGCCGTGCTGAAATTAGTGTAACCTTTGACACTCGCCATTCAACCAATGCCGAAGCCTGGTTAAAAGAACACGAGCTTGATAGCGAACATGAATGTATCATTCGACGTACTGTGAGTGAAAAAGGCCCTTCTAAAGCGTTTATCAACGGCAAGCCCGCTACCGTGCAACAACTTCGTGAGTTGGCTGAAATGTTGGTGGATTTACACGGCCAACATGAACATCAATCGTTAATGAAAGCAGATGTACAGCAACAATTACTTGATGATTACGCAAACCATTCTGACTTAGTTAAAAAAACTGCCAGCTCTTTTAAAGAATGGAACAAACTCAATACTGAATTTAAAAAGCTCAGCTCAGCAAAAAATGAACAAGAGCATCGTTTAGATTTATTAAAGTACCAAGTTAATGAACTTGAAACTCTCAACTTGCACGTCGGTGAATCAAAAAAATTAGATGTTGAATACAAACGTTTATCAAATGCGAGTCTATTGATTCAAACAACCCAAGAGACACTTAGCGCTTTAGAGCAAAATGACAAAGGGTCTATTTCTCAACAGTTAAGTCACTTTACTTCAGAGTTACAACAGCTTGGTAAAGCTGATAGTAAGCTCAATGACATTGCCAGCTTACTTGGCAATGCAAGCATACAAATTAATGAAGCAAGCAGTGAGCTACATCAATATATTGATAATCTTGAGCTTGATCCACAGCGTTTAAGCTATCTTGATGAACGTATTGGCACAATTCATAACCTTGCCCGCAAACATAATGTGAATCCTGATGAGTTACCCGAACTTTTTCAACATTTACAAAAAGAATTAGACTCCATTGAAAATGCAGATGGGCATTTAGAAAAATTACAACAAGATATTATTGTTAGCGCGAAGACTTATCAAAAATCTGCCGATGCCTTAACAAAAAGCAGAATAAAACATGCAAAAGTACTTTCAACTAAAGTCACTGAAAATATGCAAGAATTAGGGATGGAAGGGGGAGCGTTTGAAGTTGCACTTAACGCTTATGAAACAGACTCATTCCATAGTAACGGCAATGAACAAGTTGAATTTTTAGTTAGTGCGAACCCGGGTTCCCCAGCGAAATCATTAACTAAAGTTGCCTCTGGTGGTGAAATTTCACGCATCAGTTTGGCTATTCAAGTCATTGCCGCTGAATCTACTCGTATTCCCACGCTTATTTTTGATGAAGTTGATGTCGGTATTGGTGGTCGTGTTGCTGAGATAGTCGGGCTTAAACTTAAGCAACTCGCAAGTCATCGCCAAGTGATTTGTGTGACTCACTTAGCTCAAGTTGCGGCTTTAGGGGAACACCATTTACAAGTGAGCAAACAATCTGATTCCGCCACGACCATTAGTCAAATCAATTACCTTGATCAAGCTGAACGTATTAAAGAGTTAGCACGTATGATGGGCGGAATTAAAATTACTGAGCAAACATTGTCTCACGCAGAAGAAATGCTCAGTAAAGCCTGTTAATTATTGCTCTTCTTTTTGGCAGTCGCCGCATACACCATAAATGTACAGTGAATGATCGGTCATCGCATAGCCTTTTTCTTTGGCAATAATTTTTTGTCTTTCTTCAATGGTTTCATCAAAAAATTCATCTACTTTGCCACAGCGCACACAAAGAATATGATCGTGATGCTTGCCTTGTGCCATTTCAAAAACAGATTGCCCCCCTTCAAAATGGTGTCGTACTACAAGCCCTGCCGTTTCAAACTGAGTTAAGACACGGTAAACTGTTGCTAATCCCACTTCTTCACCGCTTTCAAGCAAGGCTTTGTATACATCTTCTGCGCTCATGTGGCGCACTTCACTCTTTTCGAGAAACTCTAAAATTTTGAGTCTAGGCAGTGTTGCTTTTAGCCCTGCACGTTTTAATTCATTACTGTCCATGATTCCTCGCAAAGTGTACTAATAATAAGGTATGATTCATTTTTTAATCCTCGCATATTGGAACGAAAATGAGAAGAGTTCTCATTCTTATTATTAGTCTGTTTTTTGGTCAATTTTTAATAAGTTGTACTGCCTATAAACCTGACGTTCAGCAAGGGAATACCTTTGATGAAAAGCAATTGTCTCAACTAAAAGTTGGGATGACGCAACAGCAGGTTCTTTTTGTTATGGGTACACCTTTATTAAAAGACGTTTTTCACAAAAGTCGTTGGGACTATGTTTACACTTTTGCAAAAAATCAGGGAACAAGCACTCGACGCTTGCTAACTCTATTTTTTGAACACGGCAAACTATCTAAAATAGATAAGAGCCAGATAAAGAAAATTACTCTGAAATAAGTTATTTCTTTTTTGCTTCTTTTTTCTCGGCACGTTTGCGACGCGATTCTTTAGGATCAGCAATTAAAGGGCGATATATCTCAACCCGATCTTTATCTCGTAAGATCTGATCTGCTTTTGTTGCCTTACCAAATATACCCAGTTTATTTTTTGATAAATCGATAACGGGAAACTTTTCTAACACGCCCGATAACTTTACCGCTTGCTCAACCGTAGTACCCTGCTCAACATCAAGAGAAATTAAAATCTGCTCTTCAGGCAATGCGAAAGCGATTTCAATAAATATTTTTTCTGAATTATCCATAAACTGTATCCGCTCGTTTGATAAAGGCATCAACTAAACTACTGGCAATTTTACTAAATATGGGGCCTAAAGTTATACTGACTATCTTACTTGAAAACTCAAACTCTAAATTTAAGGATACTTTGCATGCACTTTCACCGAGCAGTTCAAAGATCCAAACACCATCTAAGTTTTTAAAAGGACCATTCACTAAGTGCATTTCAATCTTATTAAATTTTGTATTTTTATTTTTTGTTGTAAATTCTTTATTTAAACCGCTATGCGAAATTAATAAGCTTGCTTCAACATTTTTATCGTCACGATGAATTTCTGTTGCTTTACCACACCAAGGTAAAAACTCTGAATATTTTTCAATATCATCAATCAGTTTAAACATTTCTTCTGGTGAATAAGGAACTAAAGCACTTTTACTAATAACTGTCATAACATTTACTTTTTACTTTAAAATATACCGATAATATTCAAGAAAACTATCGCAACTAAAAATGGGCTTACATAGCGAATCATGAACTGCCATGAAGGATACACAAAGCGGTTTTTAAATGAAAATTCTCGCTCTGTTGAATCCTGCTGCATTACCCAACCTGCAAATATTGCAATAAATAAGCCTCCAAGAGGCAGCATTATACTCGCAGTTAAGAGATCAATCAGTTGGAAAAAGTTATATTTAAATAACCCCGAATTTAAACTTATATTCCCGACCAAAGGTTGAAAAATATCACCAAGGGTTGTCCCCGTCATCGAAAAAATTGTTCCCAAGCCGATAAACCACACTACAATCCCCGTCATAACACTGGCTTTGATACGTCGAATGCCTTTGCTTTCAATTAACCACGCAATAGTAGGTTCGATAAGAGAAATAGCCGAGCTCAATGCAGCAAAAAATAGCAATACAAAAAAGAGCGTTCCAACCAATGTCCCTCCTAACATATTGCCAAAGGCTAAAGGTAAGGTTTCAAAAATCAAACCTGGGCCAGCCGCAGGATTAAGATCGTTAGCAAAAACTAATGGGAAAATAGCTAAGCCAGCCAGTAAAGCAACAAGCGTATCGAGACTTATTATTATTAATACCATCTGCCCAATTGAAACATGACGGTTTAAGTAAGAGCCGTACATCATTATCGCCCCCATACCTAAGCTTAAAGTGAAAAAAGCATGCCCCATGGCAACCATCATCGGTTTCCAAGTAAATATTTTTTCTCCATTCGCATCTAATAAATATTGTCCCAATTCGCTACGCGCATAAAAAAACTTATCAGCATCAGGCGTAAACATAAAATCAACAGCTTGCCCAAAACCATCTGTTGTCATGGCATAAAAAACAAGAAAAATAAGTAAAATAAACAATGCAGGCATTAAAAATGTCACTGTTTTTTCAATACCGCCTCTTACGCCCTTCGCAACAGCAAGAACGGTTAACGCCATAAAAATGGTATGCCAAGCAAGCAATTTTTCAGGATCGGAAACCAACGAATTTAAAATACCTTTAATACCATCCACTGTCTGGTGCTCAAACGCACCAGAACTTGCACGAAAGCTATAGGCTAAAACTTCACCGGCAATAACGCTGTAATAAGAAAGAATTAAGCAACCTGCAACCATGCCACTCCAACCGAGTAAACGCCATGCAGGATGACCTCCCGCTTCAAGTGAGAGTTGTGTCATGGTATTAACAGGACTTTGCTTACCACGCCGACCCAGTGCAACTTCAGCAAGCATAATAGGCAAACCAATCAACGCGATACAAAAAAGATACGCAAGTATAAATACGCCACCACCGTATTCGCCGGTGATATAAGGAAATTTCCAAATATTACCTAAGCCAACAGCAGAACCTACTGCGGCTAAGATAAAAGTAAATTTACTCGACCATTCATGTTTCATTGAATTTCTTTATCCAGCTCACCGCTTTTAAGTTTTGCTAAATAACTTGATAACGCGGTACGTACCTTTCCATGTAAAACATATAAACCAATAAAATTAGGGAACGCCATGGCTAAAATTAAGAGATCACTAAAGTCTAAAATATTACTTGCACTGGTTATCGAGCCTAGAACAACAAAAATAATAAAAATAATACGGTAGGCCATAGCTGTACTTTCACCAAACAGGTATGTCCAACACCGCTCTCCATAATATGACCATGAGATCATCGTGCTATAAGCAAATAAAACAACACATATAGAAAGAACAATAGGAAACCATGAAATTGCCGAACCGAATGCAACGGCGGTTAATGCTGCACCTTCCCTATTAGCAACAAGAGAAGCTGTTTCGGGGCTATTATATACACCTGTAATAATAATCACTAAAGCCGTCATGGAGCATATTACGACCGTGTCAATAAACGGTTCCATTAATGCCACAATGCCTTGCCGAACAGGGTAAGCAACTTTTGCCGTTGCGTGTGCAATCGCGGCAGAACCAATACCGGCTTCACTTGAAAATGCAGCACGTTTAAAACCTTGTACCAATACACCAATTAACCCTCCTAAGCCGGCAGCAGGAGTGAAGGCGCCAGTGACTATTTTTCCGATAGCATCCGGAATCATCGTCGCATTGCTCAAAATAATCCAAATACATGCCAAAACATAAATCGTGACCATTGATGGGACGATAGCTTCTGCCGTATGAGCAATACGCCGAATACCACCAATAATAACAATCGCCACTAATGTCGCCATAACGACACCATAAATCCAAGGCTGCTCGACTAATATTGGAACTTGTAATTTAACCGCGGTTAGTGATTGGCTAACTTGGAAAGCGTTGCCTGCACCAAGCGAGCCACCAATGGTTAAAATACTAAATAGAATGGCAAGTGCTTTACCTGTACGCGACCAACCTTTTTCAGCTAGACCATGCGAGAGATAATACATTGCGCCGCCCATGATATGCCCGTCGGATCTCACTTTACGATACATTTGCGCCAGCGTGGCTTCAGTAAACTTAGAGGTCATCCCCAAAAAACCTGCCACAACCATCCAAAAGGTTGCACCTGGGCCACCTATCATAATCGCAATAGCGACCCCCGCAATATTGCCTAATCCAACGGTTGCCGATAATGCGGTCGTTAATGCTTGAAATGAGGTTACTTCGCCTTCTGTACCCGGTGTTGAATATTTGCCACGAAGAATATGATAGGCATGACGAAACATGCGTAAATTAATAAAGCTCATCCGTATGGTAAGAAAAACAGCACCAACCACGAGCCAGGCAACAATAAAGGGCATTTCAGTTACCCCAGGTAGAACATTAAAGAAAAAAACTGCCGCCAAGTAACCGTTTATTACACCAAATACGTCATTCAATGTTGATGACGTGGTCGTTGGTTCTGCCGCAAGAACCATGCTGCTCGTCAACATAAGAAATAAAATTGCGAATAATTGTTTTATTTGAAAATTATTATTATTGTTCTTCACACCCTTTATCCTTCAATATTATTGCCTTTATTAGTGGTTTCTAACACACCGTTTCTTTTAATTATTATGTTTATTTTAACAACTTACTATACCTGACACTTCATCATTCCGGCAGTGTTTAGGTTAGCAGATAGGCAAATTATCTGTATAATTCCGCCTTATGAGCAAATCAAAAAAAGACAAAAAATCCGAATCCAACACGATTGTGCTCAATAAAAAGGCTCGGCATGATTTTAGCCTTGGGGATCGTTTTGAAGCTGGCATTATGCTGCAAGGCTGGGAAGTCAAAAGCCTGCGTGCAAAAAAAGTTCAGATTCGAGATAGTTATGTCTTTATTAAAAATCAAGAAGCTTGGTTAAGCTCTACTGTTATTACTCCTCTTGAAACTGCTTCGACTCATATACACCCCGAACCTCAGCGTATGCGTAAACTTTTATTGCACCGTGATGAAATAACAAAACTAAACAGTGCAATTGAACGTAAAGGTTTCACGTTAGTTGCAACCGCAATGTACTGGAAGAAAGGCCGCGCAAAATTAGAAATAGCCTTAGCCAAAGGTAAAAAAGAGCATGATAAACGTGCATCAGAAAAAGACAAAGACTGGAAGCGAGAAAAAGCACGTATGCTTAAATCATCCTAAGCCATAAAATAATCATGAACGACATAAAGTTCTTCAACTATTTTTTCTGTGCTTTCATCTCTGTTTCTGTATTCCCCTTTTCGTAACTGAAACTCAAACTCTTCACAAAGTGAAAATAATTTTTTCGCTCCCATTGTCCCGCTACTTCCCTTTAGACTATGTACATCACGCGTTAATTTTTCAAAATCATCTTGATTATTCACAATGCTCGTTTTTAATTCTGAACTTCGATTAACATAAGTCGTGACAAGGTCAGAAAAACCATCGCCCATCATTTCTCTTAAATTATTAATCATGGGAATATCAAGTGTTGAGGCTGCTGTTGCAGCCGATGATGATTGTGATGGTAGAGTTTTACCTTTAACTTTTCTAGCGGGTATCCATTTATTTAAAATATGACATAAATCATCAGTTGAAAAAGGTTTGGAAACCGTATCATCCATACCCGCCTCAATATACGAGGCAATATCTTCTGGTAAAACATTTGCGGTTAAAGCAATAATTGGCAAATGCTCTAACTCTGATTCATATTCACGGTATTGTTTAGTTGCATCACAACCGCTAAGAACGGGCATATTAATATCCATAAAAACAATATCAAATTTATTTTTTTCTAGAACATCTAAACCAACTTGACCATTTTCAGCAATAACAGGTTCACAACCTATATTCTTTAACATTTCTTTTGCAACCATTTGGTTTACATTATTATCTTCAACAACAAGAACTCGAGCATTAAATTGGTATTGTTTATCATGTAGAACATTTTCAGGTTCAATTTCACCTGAAATATTTTGTAAATAACGATAAAACTTAGTTGTTTGAAAAGGTTTAGTTATAACATCAACAAACTTATTATAATTATCTTTTGAATACTCTCGACTGACTAAAGAAAACTTAACGAGTTCATTTTCATATTTATTTTTAAACTCACTTACATTCCACCCCTTATCAATCAACATCTGTTCATCGAGAAGCACAACATTAAAGTGATTTTTATTTAGGCTAGTAAGCTTTTTCTCTAAGATATCTATAGATGAACAAATAGAATATTTAACAGCAAGCCGATCAAACACTGAAACCATGGCTGTATACGATTTTTTCTGTTCACTTAAGTAATAAACATTAAAGTCATTATTTTCATTCAATGCAAAAGCAGGTGTCTTTTCAGCAATTTGTTTCATTTTTACATTAAAGGTAAAGTCACTGCCCTCACCTAAAACAGAGTTTACTTTGATGTCCCCCCCCATCATTTTGACTAATTTTTTGCATAATGTCAGTCCAAGACCTGTTCCTCCATAATGCCGAGTCGTATTTATTTCTGCTTGCTCAAAAGAATCAAATATTTTATCTATCGAGTTTTCTGCAATACCAATCCCAGTATCTTTAACGCTGACTGAAATATCAACATCACTATTTTGTAAACTATTTAATGTAAGGCTCAGATAAATTTCACCTGACTCAGTAAATTTTTTAGCATTACCAATCAAATTCATAATAATTTGCCAAAAACGTATCTGCCCGCCAATCAAATAAACAGGAATTTCAGGATCAATAGAGATGATTAACTCAATACCTTTTTTTTCTAATTCAACGACAAACAATGAAACCAAATCACTGATGGTTTCTATTATGTTAAATTCCTCTTCTTCAATAACAAGCTTTCCAGATTCAACCTTGGACAAATCCAAAATATCATTAAGAATAACCAGCATATTATTACCGGAGTTTTTTGCCGTAGTAACATAATTTAATTGTTTTTTATCTAGTGATGTTGCTTTTAACAGATCCAACATGCCTAAAACACCATTCATTGGCGTTCTTATTTCATGGCTCATATTAGCTAAAAATTCAGATCGTGCTTTACTCGATTGTTCTGCATGCAATACAGCAGCTTCTAGTTCTGAGGTACGCTCTGACACTTTATTTTCAAGGTTACGAGAATAATCTGTTAGTTTTTCTGTCAGCATTAGGTTATCAATACTGAAAATAGCAATAGATAAAATCAATTGCAATATATCTAGAGTAACGCCACTCAAATCACCTTTATCTTTTGCATTAGCTATAAACATTCCATGTATGCGACGTTTTGTAGAAAGTGAAAAAAGTACTTGGTTGTTATTTGAAGCAGGGCCACTAAAAACAGTAGGTCGATTATGATTTAGTGTCCAAGCAAATGTACCATTATCAATATGCCCTTCCACATCACATTCAATTGAGCTTTTTTCACTTTCGGGATAACAATAACTTTGTTCAAAATCAATTAAATCTTTAATCTCATAAAAAGCAAAAGAATCAAAATAATCTAGCTGTATAAGCTTTTCTGTCAATGTGTTCATTACATCACTAACAGTATTTTCTTTACTTAAAGATAACAATTCATTACTAACATCAACAACTGATGAAATACCTTCGTGCATGTAACTATAAATATTGCTAAGTTTATCTTTATTATTAGGCACAATATTATCCAAGAATATACTTTATTGCTTCAGCGTGTTGAACATGTAATTGTTCAATCAGAGGGCCAATTATTTCAACATCTAAACCTAAAGCTAGCCATGCTTTGTCATTTAATGTTGGAACAAATTTTTCTCCCGTTGAACCAAATTGAAGAGCATGGCAGATAATATCTGCAACATGCACAATACTTGGCCCTATCATGTCGCCCGATGAAACAGATGGCATATGATGATAGTAAACAGAAGCAGCCACATCACTTGGTAACTTCCATTTTTTTAATAACATTGCACCTATTTTTGCATGATCAAAACCTAAAATTTCTTTCTCTACGTTAAACATTAATTCATTTGTTTCAGCACATCGATTGATAACCTCGAAAGCATACTTTGGTGCTTCAACAAAAATAATAAGCATACCAATATCATGCAGCAAACCGGTTGTAAAAAATTTTTCAATATTTTGTTCACGACGAGAAGCAGCTAAAAGCCGTGATGCCGTAGCAACAGAAATGCTATGTTTCCAAAACATGTCCATATCAACAACATCCTGAGGAATATCTTTAAACATTGCCACAATGGAACAGCTTAAAATAATCTCACTCAGTTGTTTTTGACCAATTATAGTAATCGCTTTTGAAATAGTATCTATTTTAGAAGGGAAGTTAAATAAAGCGCTATTGGAGATCATTAATAATTTTGCTGCCAATGCGGAGTCTTCAGAAATAATATTTTCAAGGTCTTTATTTGACGTTAGAGGGTTCTGGATTGCCTCACTAAATTTCATTGCTACAGCAGGCAAAGCAGCAACTTTAAGAACATTAGCAATAATACGCTCTGCATCTAATGCCACATTATTCTCCTAACTGTTCAACAAAAAATCGCACGGATTCTTTTGACAATTCTTTAATAAAAGGATTTTCCATATTATTGTGACAAAATCTAGCCGTGACTTGCTCTTCAATAGCATTGTAAATTTCTGGTGAAATTTCTGACATTATTTTATCTTCAGGCATCTCATCATCACTAATTTCAACGCTAACCACTCCCCATGCACTTAATGCTTTGAGGTGTTTTTCATTTAATACACAGCCCTCACCTAATAAAAAACGCCCATTGGGGTCACACACATCGGTGATTAACGTCATACCTATTTCTAGCTCTTTTACTTTGATTTTAGCCATCTCTAATCCAATAAAAATTATTGATTCCTACTAATTTATCGACAGATTTCAATATTTCTTGATAGTTTTAGCCTAATCAATATGTTATGTGCCTGATTTTCATGAAATAAAGTATTAAAACAGACATAGACGGAATTATTCGTTAAAATTGTAGTCTTAAGTACCAACAAGGGGGCGACACGGCTTCGACGTGGATTGCGAAACTTGAGGTGCATGCCGAGAGACAGACTAACTCGTAATAATAGCTGTAACACTTATAGTTGCAAACGACGACAACTACGCTTTAGCTGCCTAAACACCAGTTTTAAAGCCCTCTGCCTGGCAAGTGCTTATGCTTCCAGATCACAGGGGTCACTAACATAAGATCGCGAGAAAAGTACGTCTGGGACGGATCCGCTAAAACTTACCAGAACAGCCGTTTGTGATCCCTGCCTGTCGGGCAGCAACCGGTTAAACTAAAAGACAGAATAAGCATGTAGAGCTGATAGCGGAGAATTTGCGGACGCGGGTTCGATTCCCGCCGCCTCCACCAAAAAATAAAAGATAAAGGTCTGATTATTCAGGCCTTTTTTCTTTTTCAGGGATTAAATTATATGGACGTAAAACAATTATCAGTTGTTGATGCTGCTTATCTTGCTGGATTTATCAATGGGGAAGACACCATCACCCTATCTCGAAAACACAAAAATTAAAACCGGCAACTCGCTGTTACAATAAGCAATACAGAGAGACAAATTCTCGAGTTCTGCCTGGAAGTAATCGGTGCAGGAAAAATAACTCGCAAGCGAATCACTAAATCTCACCGCACGCCCAGCTTTACTTATGCTATTTACAACCGGCAGGCACTCGATTTATTAGAGCAAATAGAACCCTT
>VAOX01004573.1_pt1 | contig 13127 bp, 18 predicted proteins | sample 3393891 | NCBI WGS metagenome assembly VAOX01 (sample SAMN08290429, study PRJNA428436) | hydrothermal vent metagenome | isolation source: Deep-sea hydrothermal vent chimney | place: Indian Ocean: Southwest Indian Ridge | depth 2822 m m | reverse complement strand
GTTGGGTTATGTTGCATTAGAAACGGTTAATCCTGTTATTGTAGATAAGGGTGATATGTATCCGAATTCGGGTAAGGTCAGAATTATTGGTCAATCTGAAGTTAATGTTAATAAAGCCATAATTGAAATTACATTCCTATCAAAAACTACTTATAATATTAAAGCTGATTTAGATGGTGATAGCAGTTTTGAAATTGATCAAACTTGTAACTGGTCAGAAGCCTGTGTGATCCCAGCAACGTTATAAGTTGTTTATTTAAAAGTGGGCATGTCATGCCCACTTTCATTCAATCTACCCCTATTTTTTATCGCTTAAGTCACTTTTTTTATAATAGCGCCCAATTAAATTTAAACCATTAATGTTAATTTTCACTATACATTTGTTATCGTTAATTATTTAATAATAATCTCAATGAATCATTTAGTACTGTTAGTGTATTTTTTCATGGTGTATAGTGGATTTTCATAAGGACGTTTTAAGTAATGGTTGTCCAGCCTATAAAAAAAATTATAATAACAAAAGTTAAATTTATTTATAATAATTCGTAGATTAACTAACATAAAATTAAGTTGTATCAATAAGGACATAATTATGAACGCAATCGTTTTTAAAAAAACAACATCCAAATTAAAATTTGCAACAATAATCGCGTCAGGACTAGTACTTGTGTCGTGTGGGGGTGGTGGTGCTCCTGAAACATCAACATTTAATACTGCTTACTCGGGTAGTAATAATGAAGCTGTGATTAACGAAGCCTTTGTGAATGAAATTGTAAAATTATCCGGAAATACCAGTGCCATGCTGAGCGTTAATAATAATTTCGGGACAGTGTCTGCTAAAGCTGCAAACAGTAACTGTCTTAGTGGCAGCGCAGTGCTAACGGCAACAACGGATGCGGCTAGTGGTGAAAGTGTTAATACTGTTGTTTATTCTAATTGTGTTGGAGCAAATGGTACTACACTAAATGGCACGGTAGCAAAAACAAGTTTAATTGATAAAGTCAATCCAGAAAAAACACACTTAAAAACAGTCTATAGCAATTATACGATAAAAACGGATTTTGACAATAAAGAATTTAATGGCTATTTTGATTCTCTTGGTACAAAAAATAAAACGGTAACAGAAGATCTTGTCGTTAAAGATAAAATTCTAAATGAGTCTATTTATACGCGAGACTCCATCCGTAAAATAATCACTACCGAGACTCAATCATCTGAAACACTTGCGAGTACATTGTATTACTCAAAATACGGATATGTTTCTTTTGATACAGCTCCAGGTAATCCTATTATAACTGATGCAAATGCATTTACACCACGTTCAGGTCAATATGTTATTAGCGGAAAATCGACTTTTGGTGATGATGCTTCCATCACTATTACGTATACAAATGTAAATGGATATACGATTAAAGCGTATTTTAATTCGTTTAGTGAGCCGAGTATTGTGAAAAACTGTACCTGGAATCAAGGTTGTAACTAAATCGCTTTTACGTTTTAGAGTGATGTTTAGTTAAAATTCTATCAAGATGGTTGGCAAATGTTTGTCGATCATTTTGATTTAACGGTGGTGGCCCACCGGTATGAATTCCACTGGAGCGCATGGTATCCATAAAATCGCGGATATTGAGGCGTTGTTTAATGTTATCGGTAGTGTGCATTTCACCACGCGGACTCAATGCCATGCCCCCCTTCTCGATGACTTCGGCAGCTAATGGAATATCGCTAGTGATGACCAAATCACCCGCGTTAATACGTTTAACTATTTCATCATCTGCAACATCAAAGCCAGCAGCAACTCGGATGAATTTTAAATTACTTGCACGGGGAATTTGAATAAATTGATTTGCTACAAGAGTGACATTGATATTTGTACGCTTAGCCGCCCTAAAAATAATGTCTTTAATCACCACCGGACAAGCATCTGCATCTACCCAAATTTCCATCGTATAATTACTTCCTGCTAAATTGAAGTTTGTTAATTGTTTGGCTAGTATCCGATAAATTCATGCGTTAAGAGTTATTTTTTAGTTTATTTTTTTTAATTTTCTATCAGCACGAATTTTATCTTTATTGTCGTCAATAAATTTGATCATATCATCCATTTCAATATGTATGGCAACATACTCTTTCTGATATTTTTTCTTGGAAGTGAATGTATTGTCATTATTGAGATCCCACAGTTTTGCCTTTTTGGCAGCAGTTACCCAAAAGTTGGGGTTGATACCCGCATAATCATTGATAGGATTACCAATAAAGTTTTGCAATGTTGAAAATAATGATGGGCCATCGATAGACTTTGTATTGGCTTTAGTCGCAAGATGAAATTTAAATCGAAGGTGGCCTACCGTCAACCAGAAAACGGCATCATCCTTGTTATTGGATTTGAATAATTTGTTAGCAAGAATGTACAAGCCAGCAGGATGAATGGTTGTGGCTTTATCTTTTAATTGCTCAATACTGAACTCGCCGTAATCAACGGGCTTTGCATATAGAGAAAAAGAGTAGAAGAATAATAAGATTATATAGAGATACTTAACTGAAGTGTCCATTCATTGTCCTTAAGTCATTAATTCCATTCGTTTACTGCTAATACGAGCTTTTTAAATTCAGAGTAATATTACAGTTAGATACGGCTTGGTATATTTTATCAAACTATTACCTTAACTAAGTGATAAAAATCATATTATTTCATGTTCGACTTCGGATTAACATAATTAAATTACGTTTTCTATTGAGTGGCAAGCAATTGATTTTTCTACATTATTTTTATTAATGTTGTTGTGTCGCTTAAGGAATTCAACAATACTTTTTGCGGTTAGTTTTGATGAAGGTAAAATATCCATGCCCATGCTTTTTAAGCCATTGGCAGTCCATTTATTACAGGTATTAAATGCAGTGTACTGACCTTCAGCTTGATAAAATTGACTATCACCGTAGATCCCTTTACCTAGCTGTATAATCCCTTTGTTATTATTTCGTGCGAAACTATTGGTTATAAATTGAATTAACGACGAATATTGTTTGTTGTTAATGCAGAGCTTTAAAACCTCACTGGTAGAAAAAAAATTGTTAACGTTTGCCGCTACAGAAACAGTATGCATCACTGATTCGGTAGGCCACAGTAATGCCAACAGAACCAGTCCGGTTGTTATGTCCTCAGCTTGATAAAAGCCACGATCACCCCAACCAAATTCAAGATGTGAGCTAGCAGCAAATCGGTTTTTAAGTTGCGGTAGTATTTTTTGAATTTTTTTGGCGGGAATAACAAAACCGGTATGCCAACCATGATTAACAATGTAAATTTCTGTTTTAGTATTGTTTAACGGTACAGAATTATCTTTAAAATTGAGTGGCTGGGGTTTTGGCGAGCAAGCGCTGAATAGAAGCAACAATACTAAAACAAATTTTTTCATTACAGTTTAACGCTAACGTTGTTTTGATAACATAATCGGTTTTTATATCCATGAAAGGATGTCATTAATTTACCAATTCAACACCCTTCCAAAAAGCGATTCGATTCGTAATTTGTTTAGCAGCATATTTTGGCGCGGGGTAATACCAGGCAGCATCCAGATTTTCTTTGTCACCAACAATAATTGAATAGTAACTTGCCTCACCTTTCCAGGGACAGCTAGTTTGGGTGACACTGGCATTAAAATAAGTCATGTTAAGAGATGACATAGGAAAATAGTGGTTATTCTCTAAAATGATAATATCGTTACTTTCAGCTAATAGTTGCTCCTTCCATACTGCTTTCATTGTTGCTCCTCTGTTAAGTTGCAATCATTCAATAGAGTATTGCTCCATTTTTAATAATCCCTAGTTATTATAAGTAATTAATAATTGCAGATACAGTGTTATCGAATTAATATTATCTTAATGTTGTAAGTGTAGTTTTATAAGGTTGATAAGTAATGCCAGGAGTCATATTATTGTGTTAAATGTTTGAATACACAGGAAATATGCCTAGCTATTGGGAGGTTATTATGTTCTAATCGCTTGGCAATAATTGTACATTATCACGGTTTTATCTAGTTGTTCCACCTCAGTGTTCTTCTGTAATTTTCCTTGATCAATTTGCAATATTTTTATTTTAATTTTAAGAGGATTTATAGAATGGTAACAGGAACAGTTAAATGGTTTAACGAAACTAAAGGCTTTGGCTTCATCACACCTGCTGATGGTAGTGCTGACGTATTTGTTCATTTTTCAGCAATTAAAAGTGATGGTTTTCGTACCTTAAACGAAGGTCAAGAAGTTAGCTTTAATGTAGAAAGTGGTGACAAAGGTCCACAAGCAACTGATGTGCAAGTCAGCGCTTAGTTGCTATAATAAGTAATATATGAAATTCCTGCTTGGGCAACCTCGCAGGTTTTTTTATTCTTCCCTTCTTTGCTTATGCATTAAAAATGCGAAACTGGTGAAAGTTAAATGAAAAAAATGTTTATTGGTAGCCTTCCTTATGATGCCACTGAAAAAAGTGTCACAGAGTTGTTTTCAGAATACGGTAAAGTTCGTTCAATTGAACTTATCAGCGATATTTTTTCAGGAAAATGTAAGGGTTTTGGTTTTATCGAAATGGAAGGACATGAAGCTCGAGCAGCCATTGCCGGCTTAAACGGTAAAAGCATGGGCGAGAAACACCTCATTGTTAAGTACGAAGATACAAGTAAAAAAGGTAAAGGCGGAAGACGCCGGTAATTAGTAGCAATTTATAAATATCACTTATACTATCGGTACGGTACTACATACTAATAATTAATTCACAGTGATAGTGTTAAAAGCGTAATCTTAGAAACACAATCTTAGATACGTTGTTTTCTTATTCAAATTTTGTCATAAGATGTAATGCTATTTAATTCAGCTGAATTTATATTTCTGTTTTTACCTATAACATTATTACTTTTTTTTTATATTGGTAATCGTGGCCATCATCGGGTTGCGATTTCATGGTTAGTTGTTGCCTCATTATTTTTTTATGCTTGGTGGAATCCCGCCTATTTAATACTGCTTGTTAGTTCCATTCTGTTTAACTACATGGTTGGCGTTGCTCTAAGCGGCCAGAAGCAAAAATCACTATTAGTTTTTGGAATAGTAAGCAACTTAGGGATATTGGGTTATTACAAATATGCTAATTTTTTTATAAGCAATATAAATAACATTAGTGATTATAACTGGAACACCAGCGAAATATTCTTACCACTCGCGATTTCATTTTTCACATTTCAACAGATAGCGTATTTAATTGATGCGTACCGTGGTGAGACACGAGAATATAATTTTTTACACTACTGTTTATTTGTATCATTTTTTCCACAATTAATCGCAGGTCCAATTGTTCACCACCGTGACATGCTGCCGCAATTTGCAAATGATAAGAACTACCAAATTAATTATTCGCATCTTGCCATTGGTATCTCAATTTTTTTATTGGGTCTATTTAAAAAAACAGTTATCGCTGATGGTTATGCGCCGTATGCAAATGAAGCATTCACTGAAGTTGCTAATGGTAATACTTTAACTTTTTTTGAAGCGTGGCGTGGCGCATTTGCATACACTTTTCAATTGTATTTTGATTTTTCAGGCTACTCTGATATGGCCGTTGGCATCGCACGAATGTTCGGTATCTTGCTGCCATTAAATTTTAACTCGCCCTATAAAGCAAAAAATATTATCGAATTTTGGAATCTCTGGCATATTACCTTGTCTCGGTTTTTAAGAGACTATTTGTATATTCCGCTGGGCGGAAATCGTAAAGGGCAAGTTCGTCGTTATACCAATTTAATTATAACAATGGTGCTCGGTGGCTTGTGGCACGGTGCAGGTTGGACATTTATTGTGTGGGGCTTATTACACGGCATATACCTTGTTCTCAATCACTTCTGGCATTGGCTATTAAAAATATTTAATATTACGTTATCAAATTCACCGCTAACTATTTTTCTGGCGCGCAGTCTAACATTTCTATCTGTAATTATTGCCTGGGTATTTTTTCGAGCAGATAGTTTTTCTTCTGCAATGACAATGATTAAAGGCATGTTTGGATTTTATGGCGTGGTATGGCCCGTTAATAAGAGCGAACAGTTAGGATTTATGGTGCCTTATTTAGAGAAAATGGGGCTGAAATTTGATTACCTATTACACTTTTCGGGTATGGGTAATTTAACGGCAATCATTATAATGACTCTCTTTGTCTGGTTTGCGCCCAATGTACAGCAATTAATGCATAAACATCCTGCAGTACTAAACCCGCCTGCTGCATCAAGAATATATTGGAAGGCTAATTGGCGTTGGGCATTGTGGATAGGATTATTAGGTAGCTTTGCAATTTTAAAGCTTGGACAATTCAGTGAGTTTTTATATTTTCAATTTTAAATGAAAAAATATTTAATAACATTATTGTCGATTGTCATTACTATACTAGTCGTGATTGCATCATTTAATTGGTTGATTAATCCGTTTGATTATTTAAACAGTCCAGAGATTGAGGGAGTTAATAAATACAAACCTAAAATTCGCGCCAGAATGACCAAGGTTTATAAAACCAATCAGATTAAACCGGCAACAATTATTCTAGGTTCATCTCGAAGTCTCAATATGCCTAGCGTACACCCGTCATTGGTTAATGAACCGATCTACAATTTATCTCTTGCCAGTGGTTCGGGCTATGAAATGTTTCGTATGTTTCAACATGCGCATGCCAATAGACCATTAAAAACCGTTGTTATAGGACTAGATGAAAGTTTCAAAAATAGCACTTATACTAATTTTAATGATGATCGCTTTTTAGTGACAAAAGACGGTGATTCTAATATTAAACGCTTCGTACAGTATTGGCGCGATGTTTATAATAGCCTTCTGAGTGTTGATGTCATTCGCGCTAGTATCAGTACCATTAAAAAACAATCCGATTACCCAATTAATACAAATTCTCCTCTAACAATGACAAATCGAGTTTTTAATGCCGGTGGCCATCGTCATATGTTTAATGCCAATGAAAACCAGTATTTAGAAAAATTAAAAATGATTAAGCAATGTTCAGTGAATACGCCGTTACCCAATGAATTATCAATTAAAAGCAGTTTAGCGGAATTAAAGTACTTTAAAATCATGCTCGAAACAGCCTATCGCGATAATATTCAACTGTATTTATTTTTTAGCCCGATTCATGCACGTCTACAAGAAGTTAATTGCATTTTAGATTCTGGTACTGGAATTGAGGCGTATAAATATTCAGTTGTCCATCTGGTTGAGAGTGTGGCAAAAAAATATAAAAAGAAACCATTTATCGTATTGGATTTTGGTGGTTATAACAGAATAACAACCGAGCCAGTTCCAAAATTAGACGATAAAAAAACCTTAATGCACTGGTATTGGGAAGGTTCCCATTACACCAGTGCTACAGCAAGCCTTATGTTGGATAAATTATTCGAAAATCAATCTACTGATGGTACAAAATCAGATAACTTCGGTTTTAAATTACGCCCTAATAATATTATTGAGCACTTAAAACGGCAACGTCAACTTCGTGAACAATATCAAAATCAATATAAAGATGACATATCAGAAATACGTCAGCGAGCGATTAAAAACTTAAAATAATATATTTTTTAGTCTGATATTAACTTTTAATATTAATTTCTTATCTAGAAGTGAGTCTGTTTTAAATGTTATTTTAGCCTTTATGGTATGTCTAATTTTCTCTCGTTTGAAGTATATTCTATTTTAGTGCCATCGAAGGCATTAAATAACGCAGTGTGAGATTCTAGCGAAGATTCATCAGTCCGAATGGGATACTTTTTCACCCAGTCGAGTAACATGTTTAAATTTTCATTTTGTTTTTCTGCGGACTCGTATTTATGAGGTTCCCATGATCTTTTGTGGCAATTACTAATACAGGTGTCGACACCGGGGTTTAAAAAGATCAGTTCATCTGCATTTTTGACAGCAATTGTAATGAGATCAGCATAACAACCTTCAATAACCCAGTACGGATGATTATCAATAAATTGATTAATTTTCATCGAGCTTATATCCAGTGGTTTACGTGTCGGAGGAACAGTATCCTCCCATGCCAGAATATCTAAATCCAAATGTTGCAATTGGAATTTAGCCGCGTAGTGCGTAGCCAAGGTAGATTTACCGGAGCCTGAATTTCCAAAGACAATTATTTTTTTCATAAAGTTTCGTTTTCTTATGATTTAAAAGAGAATGAACAGTGCTAATGCGACTATTGCGGGGAATGCTTGAACGTATAAAATTTTCTTACTGACCGTGAAACCTGCAAATAGTCCTGCGATAATGATGCAAACTAAAAAGAAAACTTTAATAGAAGCGCCAGCGTCACCCAATATAAGTCCCCAAACAAGTCCAGCTGCAAGAAACCCATTATACAAGCCTTGGTTCATTGCGAGTGTTTTAGTAATTTTAGCAATTTCCTCACTATTACCAAAAGTACGCAGCCCAAACGGTTTCTCCCAGAGTATCATTTCTAATACAAGAAAATAGAAATGCAATAAAGCAACGATAGCAATGAGTATGTTAGTTGTTAATAGCATTATTGCCTCCACTCTTTTTAAGAGACCTAAATTGATGTATTTTTTTATTATACGACATTAATATTAGCTACTGCTGTCGGTCCAAACTGCATATTCGTTGCCGTTAGGATCAGCGAAGTGAAAGCGACGACCCCCCGGGAATGAAAAAATGGGTTTTACAATAACGCCATCTGCGTCTTCTACTTTTGACAGTGTTTTTTCCAACTCGTCGCTAAAAAAAACGATTAACACACTACCGGTTTTAGTGGATACAACTAAATCCGATTTAAAAAAGCCACCCTGAATGCCTGCATTTGAAAAAGCAGTATATTCTGGACCATAATCAACAAAGGACCAATCAAATACGGCTTTAAAAAATGTTTTAGCCAGCTCGATATTTATTGCGGGAAATTCAATGTAATTTATTTTTTCATGATCACTCATTTCATTTATCCTCAATTATAAAAAAGCCATTAAATTTTATTGTTATTTATAGGCTTAAAGTCAGCCTCTAATTCTTTATTACTATCTACTTCTATAAGCAAGAGGTACGAATCTTTCTTATTTTATATGAATCTAATAACATGGATAATATTACAGTTATATCATAAAATATAGCTGTAGTCCGAGACAGACACAGTTAATCTTAATGACTCATTGATAAAGGTATTACGTGAAATTATTTAATAATACAAAAATAGAAAGTATTTTTGACGCATATCCTAGGAGTATTAAAAAAAAATTATTAACGGTACGCCAAATAATATTCGACATTGCACAGGAAAGCGACGACGTTGGTGAAATCCAGGAAACCGTAAAGTGGAATCAACCCAGTTATTTAACAGTAAAACCAAAAAGTGGCACTACTATCCGTTTGGACTCGATTGACTCATCTGAATATGCCATTTTTGTACATTGCCAAACTACTTTAATTGCTGAATTTAAAGAAGTCTATCCTGAGTGTCGATATGATGGTAATCGAGCAATCATATTTGATAGTAACAATAAACAAGAAACTAAAATAATAAAGCATTTTATTTATCTTGCACTAAGTTACCACAGCCGAAAAAAACGCGGGTTGGGTATTTAGTGGTGACTTTCCCAGCCTAAAACAGCTTGATAATTCTTCTTCGAATCGAGATGGATGATAATAAACACGTCTGACATTAATTTTTCTGCATTTTTAATGTCTTTAATATTAAAATTCCCTCTGAATGTATCAAACTTGAATTCTTTATTTGTTTGGGGATCTTTGGATCTTACTTGCTGTTTTTTGATCCCTGCTTTTTTAAAGACTTTTATTGCACGATTCATTGCATTCTTATCGATTGAAACAACCGGTAAATCGACTTCGAAACTAGTATTATCGACTTTAAAAAATTGAAAATATTTTCCGGTTAATTTATTTTCAAGTACAAAAAAGGCGTTGACCTCTTGTTTTAGCATCAGTCGTACGAGCGATTCAAATGACGGATCGTTTGCTGCAGATACAGGTAGGCCAAGGATTAGTAAAGGGATTAGAGATATATTCGCAATAAATAGAGATTTCCTCATTAATGCTGCCTTGTAAATTAGTTTCATTCGAATGATTATTTTAATCCGACATTTAAAAAAATAACAGTAATTTTTAATTTAGATTTATTGCTTAACACTTTCTGATTTTTCGATATCAAGGCTTAAGTGCAGTCGGCGCAATAATTAGACAATTAATTGATAGGGAATATAGCAATCATGACCGAATGTAGTTGTTTGAAGCACGGTTGAGGTTGGATCGGCGGTAATTTAATATTATTTCTTAAACTGGAGTCATGCACTGCTTGGCATAAAATCATAATAATATTGTGGATTTAAATTATTCTAATTATAGATTTGTATGCCAATTATCAGAAGTTATTTTATACAAGCAATGTTTTTGTAATTCATGGCCTGTTGGTATTTTTGGGTGATCAAAAAAATACTGAGAATTGACCATTTTGAGTCGCTCCATATGTTTTATTGACGGAACATTTAAAACCGACGTAAAAGCTACAATCTCCGAAAATCCTAACTGATTGAATCCAACAGCAGTGCGGATTGTGCGGCCTCAATTGCATATCCCCTGCCCAAAAGCCAAAGCCATTAGCCGTGATGCGTTGTTCAATGATTTTTGCGAACTCATCACTTTGTTGTTTACTTAGTGTGTTGGGGTAAAATTTCATGACACTTTGATTAGCGTTTATCGCTGCAAATAACTCAAAGTCAGTTAATCGCCATTGTCATAGAAGTAATCTTTGTGTTTGAATTTCAATAATGTCAGTCATTAAAACTTATTGTTCGGTCATGGTGCCGAGTTCATTAATTAAATTCACCATGAGTTTTTCACCACTAACTGTCATACCTTTGCATAAAATATCAAGATCCCGTTCACCATCAACTAAACGCTTGATGTTGCCACCAAGCAAGCGCATATCGCCACCGGCCTTGGTCATTTGTTCTGCCATCATGCTTAAAGATTGCAAGGCAGGTACATCACCTTTATTTGCTGCATGAATCATAATTGCGATACCAGGTGCCGCCATTGCCGGGTTGGCTTCTGCCGGTGTGGGTAAACTTTGTGGATTTTGCAGACCTTGTAAAATGGCCGTAACAATAACCGTGTCTTCGTCATCAAGGTTATTGGTTATGCTGAGTTCACGTTGCCCTTCTAGAATGGCATCAATTGCAATGACTAATTCATGCCAGTTTTGTTGTGTTGCAAAGTCGAGCATGGCTTGTAATGCAGGCCGGTCTTGGGGATTTTGACAGGCTTTTACTACTTGTATTATTAAGGGCGCATGTGTTTGTCGTATTTGTTCGGTTTTTTCGGGTAAGATGGTCATATAGTCACTTCTTCTTTCGGTAAGCCTGGGCACAAGATTCACATATACAGGCTTTATCTTTAAATTTTGCAGGAATGCGAGTAAATAAATCAACCGGAAATTGGTATTCGGTATTTTCACACCAACACTGTTTCTGCTCCGTCATGCTATTTACTATATTTTGACAGGCGTTATTTTTACCGCATATCGGACATTTTGTTTCATCAATTGATTCATTTTTAGTCATAATGTAGCGTATTATTAATTAAACAGCTTAGGGTATTTTAATTCTGGATTCAACAAAATAAAAGCGTCCCAACACTACAATTAATAGCCCACCCAGGATCATAAAGCCAGAATAGATTAACCGATTTGTAACAACTTCTGAGACAAAAATAATACCACCAATAGCCGCAATGAGTGGCACCAAAAGTTGTACGACGGCGGCTTCGGTAGCAGTTAAGCCTTTCAAGGCACTATACCAAATCATGTAGCCAATGCCCGAGGCCAAAGCACCCGACAAAATAGCTAATATTATACCGTCATTCGTTATCTGAATTGATGGCATAATAGTAAACGCAACTAATACCAATCCTATTAACAACGGTGTTGTTCGCGCAAAATTGAATGCTGTTTCTCGTAGAGGATCGAGTGCACTTTTCCCCCGTAGGGTGTAGATACCCCATGCAATGCCTGCAATCGACATTAGAATGAAACCATTAAATGACGGTGTTGAAATCGTAGGTAAAACTAAATAAATTAAGCCAGCAAACGCGACAATAATGCCTAGCCATTCAGATGGATGTAATTTATTACCCGCAAACAGGCTAATAACAATCATCGTAATCTGAACTGCACCGAATAAAATCAAGGCACCAGTTCCCGTGTCTAATGAGATATACGCAAATGAAAAAGTAATAGCGTATAAAAATAACAGTGTTGCGGACAACCAACTACCGTTAACCGATGAATCGTGTTTTTTTGACGTCAGGCTGATAATTACCATGAGCATAATAATGCCGGATAATAACCGTAATACCGTAAAGCTAACCGCATCAATCTTGGCATCACCCAAGGCAAGTCGGCATAAAACCGAGTTAGCGGCAAATGCAATAAGCGCAAGTAAGGTCAGTGTAATGGTTTTCATTAATTAGTTTTCTAGCGTTACTCATCGTTAATATTTCGTCGATCGGTTTTTTGTAAGTGATGCTGTGTTATCAAGCTCGTGCACAGTCAGTTTCTGCGAACACTGCGTTAACTACGGCTATAGCAAATAACGAAGAAATAACCAGTACAGTAAACAGAGACTTTATAGTTTTAAGCAGATATTTCACTGATTAAATTATGGATATACTGATAATGATTAGTTTTCAATAGTTTATGACACTTTTACAGAAAATGTGTCAAAAAACGAAAATTTATTATAGCGTTACTTGCAATTCTAAATTGCTAATTAGGGCATTTATTGCACTATTAGCATAACTGTATAATCTCCTGAATATGATCAGTACTGAAATAAGTGTCATTACTGGCACTCAATGACAAAATCAATTATTGGAGAGACACTATGAAAACAATAGCAATTCTTGGGCTGGGTGCAATGGGATCGCGTGTTGCAACCAATTTACGCAACGGTGGTTTTGAGATCAATGTTTGGAATAGAAATTCCGAGCGATGTAAGCCATTGGTAGCACAAGGTGCAATTCAATATGATTCACCAAAAGCAACGGTCGCAAATGCGGATATCATT
>VAOX01032937.1_pt1 | contig 13150 bp, 14 predicted proteins | sample 3393891 | NCBI WGS metagenome assembly VAOX01 (sample SAMN08290429, study PRJNA428436) | hydrothermal vent metagenome | isolation source: Deep-sea hydrothermal vent chimney | place: Indian Ocean: Southwest Indian Ridge | depth 2822 m m | reverse complement strand
GTCAAATCGATATCTCCGACAATGTTGCCTGAATTGTCGATCAGCACAATCACATCACCCGTCCCGTAACTAGGGTCTGCTTCAACGTCTGAAATGCGGCAAGGATTGTTTTGTGTGCAATTCCCTGTGCCATCGTTGTTGACGATGTAGACATTTAAAGGCTCCCCTGTCCCAGGGTCAACGATGTCGCGTGGTCTACCCGCACCCCTTGTTTCTGCGATGTCTACGAGGGTGACGACGTCCACATCCCGTTGCACAAATTCTGTCATTTTACGCTCGAAGCCCCGGGCAGGGGCATCCAATTTTTTCCCAATGGGGATACGGAGTCGTGCCAGCACCAATCCATCTGTGCCCCCGATGTCGTCATCTCGGATTTCGGCTCCGAAAGTAATTTCGCTGCCCTTCCAATCGAGTAGATTTTGCATGCGATACTCAAAGCGGACACGCGGGCCGGAGATTTCGGCTGTTTCTGAGCGATCAAACTTAAAATAGCCTGCGTAGAGCCACAGCACATGATCCGGGATGGTTTTTATCCCATAACCCACTTCGACATCAAAACCAGGCAGCGCCCATTCCTTATCGACAATGGTTGTGCCCCCTGCTCCGGCAACCACTGTTGTTCCCAATAAAGTGGGGCCGCCACCTCCTCCTGGGCCAGGGCGTGTCCCGACGATATAGCCTGTTGTTTCGGGAAAGTAGCCGTTTGCCCGAAAGGACCAATTCGGGGTCAAGAGTTCGGTACCGAGAGTCCATTGTGAGAAATAGTTTTCAAACGAGGTTTTACGACGATCAAAAAAGCCGTAAGCGCCCCAAATCCAGTCGCCACCCAAGAGCGGTAAATTGTGTTTCAGTTTGCGATAGCCCAGACCTAAATTGCCTTCGAAGCCGGTTCCAGAAACATCAATGTAGCGCAGGTCGGAATAAACCAGAGCATTGGTTTTTTGCCAAAGCGGGACAAGTGCATCAAAACGTGCGAGGGATCGGCTACGATCGGGGCGATATTCAAAACTGAACTGGGGCCCCCACTTTTTAGCAGAGCCGGTTTCTTGGGCAAAGACTTGAGTGGTACCTGCAAATAAGAGCGTCACTAAAAAAATGGCTGGAATGTATAAGGCTGCTTTTTCAGAATTCATGCTTAAGACCTACCTTTCCACATTGGTTATAAATGAGGGCGTTCTCATTAAGTCTGGGTTGAATATTTTGAGAGATAGAATTTTAGATTTGAGGTAAAAATAATTCACAATTTTTTAGAGGTTCTTTTTTAATGGGAGAAGAGAAAATAATCATGCTTGTGGTACGGGTTCTGACTTATTTAGGATATGTCAGTAAAATATACCGGCTACAGAGCGAGTTAGAATGCGATGGAGTATCTTCAGGTAAAGGCAAGGGGATTGTCAATCAAAAACTGGCTTGAGTCCTGTCTTATTTTGACAGGGCTTTTTGAATGAGGGCCGAGGCTTTAGGGGGCAGTGCCAGGCCCAATGCGGCTTCATGGCCTTTGCATGTCATCTTAAGCCAGGTTTTTTGTATGATGGGAATCATCTTTTTTTCATCCAGTGTTGCGGAAAAACCGCTGAAATAACTTTCAAGAAAAACCACACAAATGACATCCTCCATCATCTGCATTTCAGGGTTGTTTTTGAGGTGTTTTTTGAGCAGCAAGCCTTCAACGCGCTGCAGGGTTTCATCGTCGTAGCCGACCTCCCGTAAAATTTCTGTTGCCGTTTCTGCATGGAAACGATTGAGGGTCGTACGCCATTTAAGATACCCTTTGCGATCCATGGGATAGTCAGAGCGCGGGATCTTCCATCGTGCAATGTGCTGGCTGCGTGCAGCAAGTTGCAGGGCTTCAGAAGCTTCGGGGGCAATGCGAAGGAGCCAGGTACTCATACGCGTTGCGTAAAGCAGTTCTTTGGAGATGTGCTTGCCTTCAAACAATTCATGGTTGGGGTCTTGGCGATTGAGGTCGTCAAAACATTTGATGGCGGCTTTAAATTGTACAGACTCAATCATTTTCTATTCCATTGGGAGTGAGCTTAAGACGCGACTTGGATTGCGATCTGTCATATCAGAAAAGCAGAGCCAAAATGCCATATCAGAAAAGCAAAGTCAAAAAAAGGCTATTCATCTTTACCCCGAAAGAAGTGCTGTGCTACCTTGAATTTGATGATTCGTTTAAACAAAGTCAGCAAAATATACCCCCATGCGACACAACCTGTTACGGCCTTAAAAGCAGTTTCGCTTGAAATTTCCAAGGGTTCTTTCACGCTCTTGATGGGGCCATCCGGCTGTGGAAAATCGACCCTTTTAAACCTGATCGGAGGATTGGATTTTCCCACTTCGGGGGAGATTTTTTTTGATGGTCAGTCCACACAGAATTTTGAAGACAGAGATTGGACGCTCCTTCGTCGTTCAGAGATTGGCATGATCTTCCAGTTTTTTAATCTATTAGCCATGTTGAGCGCACAGGAAAATGTTGCACTGCCCTTGCTGCTTCGTGGAGATGCGACAAATGAAACACAGCAAAAGGCACAGGAGGCTTTAGCGCGGGTGGGTTTGCGTCATAGAATGGATCATTTGCCTGCTGCATTGTCAGGCGGAGAAATGCAGCGTGTGGCCATCGCCCGTGCCGATGCCATTTCCCCGAAACTGCTCCTGGCCGATGAACCGACGGGCAATCTGGATTCTAAAACGGGACAAGATATTCTAAAACTCCTGGCATCACGGACACAAACTTCAGGACTTACTTTACTGATGGCGACACACAGTAGCGCGGCGGCTTCTTTTGCAGATCAAATCATCCACATGAAAGACGGTGAGATTGATCATATTGAAATATTGAAATGACGCAACACATCCTCCTTAAATTTATTTCCCTTCGCCATTTGTTTCGTGAAAAACGAAACTGGCTCACACTCGTTGGTGTGGCGCTGGGCATTTCTGTTTTTATCTCGATTCGCATTGCGAATTTGAGTGTCTTAAATACCTATCAACAATCTGTCGAAGCCTTTGCTGGCAAGACCACACTTGAAGTCGTAGGCCGCAGTGGTGCGATAGACGAAACGATCTTGGCTCTCTTTCGTCAGGATCCCGACATCTCCCAGACATCACCCCTTGTGCAAAGTGTTCTCCCGATTGCTGCGCCTCCTTCGGCGACGAGGGAGGTCCTGCTTTTAATGGGGATTGATCTACTCCAGGAAGGGGTTTTTCGGGATTATGAATTTGCAGGCGATTTTGAAGGGACAGACGGCGAAAGCATCTTGACGCAGGCTTTTGAACAGTTGTTGGATCCTCTGTCCATTTTTTTGCCTGATATTTTTGCTAAACGCTATGATTTGAAGGTGGGCGACACACTCTCCTTAAGAAAAGAGGGTAATTTACTCAATTTTAAAGTGGCGGGACTTCTAAGCGGAGAAGGCATTGCGCGTTCACGGGATGGCAATATCGGTATTATCGATATTGCCACGGCACAATGGCGATTAGAAAAACTTGGAGCGCTTGATCGCATCGACTTGATTACGGATGAAAAAATACCGCTTGAAGAAATCATGATCCGCTTGAACGAAACACTCGGAGATCAGGTCCTCATTCGACGTCCCCAGCAACGCAATAAACAAATCGAAAAAATGCTTTTTTCTTTTCAAATGAATCTCACTGCTTTGAGTGCCATTTCCCTTTTTGTGGGGCTGTTCCTCATTTACAATACCCTGCTTGTGTCTGTTGTGCATCGGCGAAAAGAAATCGGTTTGTTACGTGCCCTTGGTGTAGATCGCAAACAGATTTTTAGGCTTTTCACGGTGGAAGGCTTAGTGATTGGTGCGGTCGGTGGGTTTTTAGGGGTTTTAGTCGGTGCGTTGCTTGCGCGCTGGGTCGTGCAGGTGCTTTCGCAAACGGTGAGCGCACTCTATGTTCCCATTCCGCCGTCGCCTTTTTCTCTGCCCTTGGGCCTCTTTATTGAGGGTGTGGTGATTGGCGTTCTGGTTTCGACTTTCTCTGCGATCTATCCTGCGTGGCAGGCGGCTCGCCTCAAACCGCGTGAGGCCATGGAAGGGGTTTTTACTTCAGAAGAGACGGGTTTAAAACATCAACATCTTTTGCAGTGGAGTGCCTTCTGCGGTTTATTGTCTTTTGGTTTATCTCAACTGCCGATCAACTGGGGTTTTTCGTGGAATGGTTATGCCGCTGCGGGTTTGTTGCTGATGGCCTTTTCCTTGTTGGTTCCCTCTGTGATTCTCCTGTTTTCAAAAGGCGTTCATTTTTTATCTCAAAATGCTGCCCCTTCCTGGCGATTGGCTCAGGGCCATTTAGAGCAGGCCATCCGTCGCAATGCCCCTACCATTTCGGCTTTTATGGGGGCGCTGGCAATGATGGTGAGTGTCGTGATCATGATCGAAAGCTTTAGAACAACGGTCGTGCTGTGGATTGATCAAACGATTCAGTCTGACATTCTTGTTTTTCCAGCCTCTTACATGGTGAGTGCCTCGGATGAAACCCTGCCCGATGGGCTCCGTGAAGAGATTCTACAGGTCCCCGAAATTGAGGCTATTGATGCTTACCGTTCGCGTTTTGTGCTTTTTAGAAACGAGTCTGTGGAATTGGTCGGACGAGATCTGGACATCCACGCAAAATACAGTGCCTATCTTTTTCGCGAGGGTGATGCCACTCAGATTATTCAAAGCGCCGTTGTAGAACGAGAAGCCCTTATTTCAGAAGTACTGGCAAACCGCTTTGAGCTTAAAGAAGGTGATTTGATCCAAATTCCGACACCTCAGGGTGATGTCGCTTTTAAAATTGGTGGCGTCTTTTATGATTACGGGACAGACGGCGGCAAGATTGTGATTGACCGTCGCCATTTTAAAACACATTGGAAAGATTTTAAAATAGATGTTGGCGCGATTTATTTGAAAAAAGGAACAGACGCAGCCCAGGTGCGCGATGATTTACTTGCACGTTGGGGCAATAAAGCGGGTCTTACTTTTACGACACAAAGCACGTTTAAAAAAGAAATTATGGACATCTTTGACCAAACCTTCCTCATTACCTATGCACTGGAATGGATTGCGATTGTTGTCGCACTCTTGGGGATCGCCAATACTTTGTTTGTTTCGATCTTAGAACGCAAACGTGAAATTGGGATCTTGCGTTCTATTGGAGCGTCCCGGTCGCAAGTGATTCGTATTGTGCTTGTCGAAGCTTTCTACATGGGCGTTATTGGAAATCTCATCGCCCTGGTTTGTGGCTATTTTCTTTCTCTCTTGCTTATTTTTGTGATTAACAAGGCTTCTTTTGGGTGGACTTTGCAATTTTATTTTCCGCCTGAGATTATTCTGCACTCATTTTTATTGGCGATTAGCGTGGCTTTGATTGCGGGTTATCTGCCCGCAAAACGTGCATCAAAAACCGATTTAAAAGAAGCCATCGCTTATGAATAAAAAGGTTGTCTTGTTCTTTATTTTGATGGCGGTGATTTTTGGGTCCATCGCGTCTTCTCATGCTGAATCTGTGCGTTTTAAAAAAGCCCTGCCCGGTTATACGTTTGTATTTCCAAGGGATCATGGCAATCATGAACATTATTTAATTGAGTGGTGGTATTTTACCGGACATCTCAAAACAAAGGACGGAGAGGCCTTTGGTTACGAATTGACCTTTTTTCGCCGAGGCATTGAAAACAAACACGCGGATGAAAATCCTTCAAAATGGGCCGTGCGTGATATTTATATTGCCCATTTTGCGGTGACGGACATCACGGGGAAAAAATTTTATTACGATGAATTGATCAGCCGGGAAGCCTTGGGGAAAGCAGGTTCGGAAACCGGCCAAATGAGGGTTTGGATTGATGATTGGTCTGCAACGGGAGCGGGTGCGATCATGAATATCCGTGCGGGCGGTACTGCCTATCAAATCGATCTAAAACTTGTGCCTCAAAAACCTTTGGTCATTCATGGTGAAAAAGGCATCAGTAAAAAAGGGGAAGCAGAGGGCGCTGCGAGTCATTATTATTCCTTTACACGCCTAAAGACTGAGGGAAAACTCATCGTTGCAGGCAAGGAAAAAAATGTATCAGGTTTAAGTTGGATGGATCATGAATTTGGCAGCGCATTGCTTGGAGAAGGGCAAGTGGGTTGGGACTGGTTTTCAATACAACTCGATGACGGCAGCGAATACATGTTTTACCAAATCAGACAAAACGATGGGGAAAAAGCCCCCATCTCCAGTGGCACAGTGGTTTTTCCTGATGGCACAAAAAAACATTTACACGCAAAAGACTTCAAACTTAAGCCCTTAAAGTACTGGAAAAGCATAAAAAGTGGTGCAAATTATCCCGTGGCTTGGGAAATCTCTGTGCCGTCGCAGCAACTCACTTTAAAATCATTCCCGCTTTTAGACGATCAGGAACTCATTACAAACAAGAGCACCCGTGTCACTTATTGGGAAGGAACCAGTGAATTTAAGGGCGAAAAAAAGGGGAAGTCCATATCAGGACAGGGCTATATTGAACTCACGGGTTATGAGAAAAAATTGGAAGAGTGATATCTTAATCCCTTACGGACTTGATCCATGAGGCGTGTTGATTGAGGAAACATGGGGATGAAAATATGATAGCAAATGATGTCAACGACCAGGGGAAGAGCCCTTTTTTTATTGGAGTGAATGTCGAGACACTCTAGGAAAAATCGTCAGTTTTTTTTTCAATCGCTGTGGGGGGAAAAACAGGCATACTTTCTTTCAAAGTTTCGGAACGCATTTTATCAATGTCGATTTCTAATGCCTCAATGCGTTTAGATTTTTTCCGACGATCGAGCATGGAACGAACCCAGCCCGGGACAAACAACAATACAGAAAAAAGCAGTCCGATCAAAAAACTACCCAAGGCGATCAAGTGAATCGGCAAGGACTTTGTTTCCATCCCCCAAAAAAAATGAAGCGAGGCTTGCTGTTCTTGATTCAGATACAAAGCCCCAAAAAAAACAACACTGATAGCGGAGATCAAAAAGAGGCGAATCATTGGTTTTCACCTAAACTGGGGAAGAAGGAGACGGTAGGTTTCATGGATATCTTCCGGGATCACGCGATGGTCTGAAACCACAGTCATAAAATTTGTATCCCCGACCCACCGCGGGACAATATGAAAATGAACATGGTCATCAATGCCTGCTCCGGCGGCTTTTCCCAAGTTGAGACCCACATTGTGGCCCTCAGGCTGAAAACATTTCCGAAGCGCAGCAAGACTTTGTTTTAACAATTGCATGAGGTTGTTTGTCACCACATCAGAGAGGTCTTCGGGTGTATTCACATGTTCGTAAGGGCAAATCATTAAATGACCGCTGTTGTAGGGATAGAGATTCATCATCACAAAACCATGTTCGCCGCGATGCAGGATGAGATTATCTGCATCTCTGTCTTCTTTGGGTTTGTCACACAAAATGCATGCCAAGGGTTTTTCTCCTCTAATATAGTCAATACGCCAAGGCGCCCAAAGCCGATTCATTTTCTCTCCGGCAGCGGCAAACCCAAATCAGCCATGATACGCTGAAGATCGCTCCAAACCCGTTTTTTCTCCCCCGAGTTGCGTAATAAATAGGCCGGGTGAAAGGTTGGCAGGACCTTGACGCCATTTCGTTCATGGAAATGCCCTCGTAAATCAGAGATCCGCGTTTGTGTATCAAGCAGGGTTTGCGCAGCAAAGGTGCCTAAGGCACAAATAATCTTTGGGCGTACTGCGGCGATTTGCTGATCCAGAAAAGGACGGCAGGATGCGATTTCGTCGGCTTGTGGATTACGGTTTTGTGGAGGACGACATTTGATGATATTTGCAATATAAACCCGCTCACGCGAAAGCCCCATTGCCTCGATCATTTTTGTCAATAATTGTCCCGCCTTTCCGACAAAGGGTTCCCCCTCTGCATCCTCGTCGGCACCGGGGCCTTCTCCGACAAACATCAATTCGGCCTTGGCATCTCCCACACCAAAAACGAGGTTTTTTCTCGTTGCCCCCAATCGACAGCGCTGACAATCGCCCAAATCGGCACGAATGCCCTTCAAAGTAAGCGGCGGGGGATTGTCTGGAAGTACGGAAAGTGGCACCTCGGACTTCCAAGTATCAAAGCCTTCTGCTTGTAACCAGGAGAGATGATCATTCAAATCGGAAACGAGGGTTCTGATCTCTTCGCGCGCTGTCATTTGGAACCATGCAAAGAAGGGCTCGTCTGTGCGCCAGCATATTTTTTTAAGCTACGGTTTTGCCAGGCCTGGTGCACAACATCGGTCGATTGAATGACGATTTCACGTAAAGCCCCCTCAAGGGGTTTAAGACTGATAAACAATCTGCCCGGTGGCAAAATATGGGCTCCTTTGTCCGCCCACTCAATGGCTGCAAGTCCCGCCGCGTCTTCTATCTCCTCTTCCAAACCCAAACCACATATTTCAGATGGCTTCTCTAGGCGGTATAAATCAATGTGTGTCAAGATCAAACGTCCCTCGTAAGATTGCATCAGGGAAAAAGTAGGACTCGTTACATCTTCCGGCAGGATTCCCAGACCTTGCGCAAGCCCTTTGACAAACTGTGTTTTACCCGCACCCAAGGTGCCAATGAGGGCGACGACTTCCCCACCCTTCGCGGTTCCACCAAAAGCCACGCCCAGCTGAAAAGTGTCTTCTGGCCCTTGTGTCGTTAGCGCCACCATATCTTTTAAGCGGGAACTTGACATTGCTCCATGGCCTTTGCAAGATCGAGCAAAGCCCGTACATTTTTCATAATATTGATGGACTCTGTGTCTGAAATGCCATCATAAGGTTTGCCGACAACGAGCGCATCCGGCCCAAGCTGTAAACTTGAAAACTCATCCAGAGCAGTCAGCCGTTCCTTTAAGTCAGCGCCTTCGATGATCGCACTGGCCTCAGCCTCGTTTTGAGTGCGGATTTCATAAGCATCTTTTGCTTCAGAAACCAGTGTCCCTGCAGCCTCAATCGCCTCGGCCGAACCCTTTCCTGCTTTGTACTCATCTGATTTCAGCAGTAACAAACTACAGGTAATCTCCGATTTCAAACTGTAGATGTAGTAGAGGATGTGTTTGCGACCCACTTTAACCACCTCAAAAAAGAGGTCGACCTGTCGCCCCTCAATTTCCCCGGTAAACCGGGGGTAAAAAAATCGACTTTCCTGAACCACGCGACCAGAAAGCGGTTCTGAGAGTTGCAAGAAGTTTTTGCTGATCCGTTTTTTGTCAATCCAGCCGTGCACAATCATCGCCAAAGCAATGACCCCAACAATAAAGAAGAAAAAAAGCGTGATGCCCATCTGTGACATAATTTTATGAATGCTCCTTCAAATATTCAACAATTGCCTTCGGGATTTCATCAATCAGATCGGAGGTTAATAGCCCTGCTTCCCCCCGTCGTGCCGCCGCAAGGTCGCCCGCCTTTCCATGAAGGAAAACAGCTAAGAGTGTCGCATTTTCGGGTGAAAGACCTTGCGCAATAAAACCTGCAATCATCCCCGTCAAGGCATCTCCCATGCCTGCCGTCGCCATACCGGGATTTCCCGTATTGTTCACCCAAAGCCTGCCATCGGGAAAAGCAACAATCGTGCGTGCATCCTTTAAAACAAGAATCACGTCCCACAAGCTTGCAAATGCTGCGGCAATATTAAAACGGTCTTTTTGTACATCTGCAGCCGATTTTCCAATCAAACGACCCATTTCGCCCGGATGAGGGGTTAGAATCAAAGGACCCTTTTTTTTCTTCAAAATGACAAGTTCCACAGCCACTGCATTGAGCCCATCCGCATCAATGACCATGGGAAGGGAAACCGAGGTAATGAGTTTTAGTACCAGGTGTTGTGAATCGGGATGTTGGGAAAGCCCCGGCCCAATGGCCAAAGCCGTTTTTCCTTCAACTGCCTTGAGGAGTCGCTTCTCTGCGCCCATTGCAATGGAGCCCAACTTTGTCTCTGGAAGCGGGAGCGTCATGATTTCCATGGCTTGATGTGAAAAACCTTTTTCAATCGATTTTGGCAAAGCCGTAGTCACAAGCCCCGTCCCGGAACGTAAAGCCGCAAGACTGCTTATCTGCGGTGCGCCCTGTTTCCCGGATGAACCCGCAATGACCAATAAATGCCCCATGCTCCCCTTGTGGACCCCTTTCAAACGGGGCGACAGAAATCCTTGAACGACATCAGTGCCTATGAGCGAAACATTGAGCTTCTTTTTTTCAATCAGTGCATCAGGAAAACCGATGTCAATAACACTAAGCGCGCCTGAATGTGAAAGGCCTTCCTGCACAAAATGCCCTCTTTTTGGCATTGCCATGGTCAAGGTCGCGTCTGCCTTGATCGCCACACCCAAAATTTCACCCGTATCGGCAGAAATCCCAGAAGGGATATCACAAGCAATGATCCGACGCGCACAACGGTTAATGATTTCAACCATTTCGGCATGACGCCCGATAATCGCATGAGAAAGCCCTGTGCCGAGAAAGGCATCAATCACAAAATCGCTCCTTGTGACATCCGAAATCAAGTGTTCCAAGGTAAAGGCCCCTTCTTCACGCAATGCGCCATCGGTTTTTTGCCAAATTTGCAAAAAAATACCGGCATCGCCTCGCAACAAAACTTCTTTTGAAAAGAGATAAACCTTGACCAAAGCCCCACGCATGCGCAGATGACGTGCCGCAGCCAAACCATCCCCCCCGTTATTGCCACAACCTGCGATAACAGTGACAACCTTTTTTTTGACCTTACCGTAATGTGCTTCAATTTCGTCCACCATGCCTCTGGCGGCGTTTTCCATCAAGAGCAGGGAGGGAATTTTGTAATCAGCAGTCGCATCTTTATCAAGAGCCTTCATTTCAGCAGCAGTTACAATATGCATTATCGTTGCGTCCCCTGTAGCAAGACCTGAGCGATAGCGTAATCCGCATCGTGCGTGATACTGGATAAAATATCGCAAGTCCCGAGTTGCTGAGCCAAATCCCGTGCACGACCGGACAAATGAACACAAGGCTGGCCTGCGGCACCCGGCAGAGTTTCAATTTCCTTCCAGGAAATACCCTGGCTCAGCCCCGAACCCAGTGCCTTTAGAAGTGCTTCTTTCACGGCGAAACGACCGGAAAAATGCACATGGGCGATTTTCTTTTGCAGGCAATACTCCCGCTCACCCTGGGTAAAGACACGATCTAAAAAATTTCGATCCCAGCGCTGCATGATAGACTTCATGCGAGAAACTTTTACCATATCAATACCAATCCCTAAGGTTGTCATCTGCACTTCAATACGACACTGAAGACGAGCGCGCGGCCAATCGGATGAGAGACTTCATTTCAGAAACCGCAGAGCCCATGCCCACTAAAACCGCCCGAGCGATAATGCTATGTCCAATATTCAATTCTTCCACTTCAGGAATTTGTGCAACAGGAAGGACGTTCATGTAATCTAAACCATGACCCGCATTGACCTTCAAGCCTAAGCTGGCGGCAAGTTTTGCGGATTCGACAAGATCCTTCAAATGCTCAGGGCGTGCATCGTCCCTGGCATTGGCATAAGCCCCCGTGTGAATTTCAACAAAATCGGCCGAAACTTTTTGCGCCGCCTTAATTTGATTGGCGTCAGGATCGATAAACAAAGCGACTGCAATGCCTGCTGCGTGCAGGGTTTCAATCACCCCAAAAAGTACTTCCTGAGTTGAAATAACATCCAAACCCCCTTCCGTCGTCAGTTCCTCACGGCGTTCAGGTACAAGCGAAACCAATTCGGGACGAATCTCGGACGCAATTTTTACCATTTCAGAGGTTGCGGCCATTTCAAGACATAGCTTTGTTTGAATGACTTCACGTAAGAGACGGACGTCCCGATCTTGAATATGACGTCGGTCTTCACGCAGATGCACCACAATGCCATCGGCACCCGCAAGCTCTGCAAGAGATGCGGCTGTCACGGGTTCTGGAGAGATTCCCTTTCTGGCCTCACGAAGTGTTGCGACGTGATCAATATTAACCCCGAGTTTCAGCATTGTTCTTCTTTCCATTACATTTCCATCACAAATTAAAAAAGCGTAAAAAACGTAATTTTTACCAAGGTGTTTCGCATGAGATAATAATCTGTTTATTATTACAGAATCCCAAAATACCGTCAAGAAAGTCCGGTCACAACAAAACACAATTCAGATAAAACGCTTCGTCCTAAAATCAAAACAGCACCCCAATAAAACCCCGATCTTTTTATTGTGAAATCTCTTACACTTATGTTATATTTCGGCGTTAATTTTGAGTAAAAAAGACTTTAAATCCACCCTTAAAAATAAGCGATTATACTTGTTTTTTGCCCTTAGACTGGAGCTTCAATGTCAGAAGTAAAATACAAACGGGTTCTACTCAAAGTCAGTGGGGAAGTCTTGGCAGGTGGGGATCGTTTTGGCATTCAACCAGAGATGATCGACCTGATTGCAGAGCAGATTAGAGAAATGACAAAACTTGGCGTAGAAACAGCCGTTGTCATTGGCGGGGGGAATATTTTTCGGGGCATCGCAGGCCATACCTCCGGGATGGAACGCACCTCTGCCGACTACATGGGCATGCTCGCCACAGTTTTAAACGCCTTGGCTTTGCAAAATGTTCTGGAGGGAAAAGGCGTTGACACACGGGTGCAATCTGCCATTGAGATGAAGGAATTGGCTGAAAGTTATATCCGTCGGCGTGCCATCCGTCATTTGGAAAAAAAACGGGTGGTCATTTTCGCCGCAGGGACGGGCAACCCCTATTTCTCGACCGATACCGCCGCGGTTTTGCGCGCAATGGAAATCAACGCAGATGTCGTCTTAAAAGGAACGAAGGTAGACGGCGTCTACGATAAAGATCCCGTAAAAAATACAAACGCGAAAAAATTTGAAGAATTGAGTTACATTGACGTGATTAGCAAGGGGCTTCAAGTCATGGATTTTACTGCTGTGACACTGTGCATGGACAACAACCTGCCCCTCATTGTCTTTAACATCAAAGAAAAAGAAAATATCCGCAAGGTACTCAGAGGGGAACCCATCGGGACTTTGGTCCGGAAACCGCTAAAAACTTGAGCCAATCTGATTCAATTATTGAAACGAGGAAACCCATGGCCGATGACTTAAAAGCAACAATGATCGAAAAAATGGAAAAGGCAATT
>VAOX01021511.1_pt1 | contig 13164 bp, 16 predicted proteins | sample 3393891 | NCBI WGS metagenome assembly VAOX01 (sample SAMN08290429, study PRJNA428436) | hydrothermal vent metagenome | isolation source: Deep-sea hydrothermal vent chimney | place: Indian Ocean: Southwest Indian Ridge | depth 2822 m m | reverse complement strand
CATGGCATCAATGGCCTTTAAACCGGTTTGCACAGGCTCTGTCACCGATTGACGTTGCACAACGTTAGGCGCAAGCCCTTCTAAAACACGGAATTTATCCGTGACAATCGGCCCTTTGCCATCAATGGGACGCCCCAAAGAATCAACCACACGGCCTTTCATCGCTTCACCGACAGGAATTCGAGCAATATTTCCCGTGCGTTTGACAACATCGCCTTCTTTGATCAGCTGCGTCTGACCAAACAAAATCGCCCCGACATCATCTTTTTCAAGATTTAAAAGCATGCCGACAACATCATTGGGAAACGCAACCAATTCACCGGCCATCGCATTTTTAAGCCCTGAGATTCGGGCAATGCCATCTCCGACACTTAATACCGTACCAGACTCTTCAAAGGTGACACTCGATTGATAGCCTTCAATATATTTTTGTAAGACGGTTGTGATATCATCCTGCTTAATTTCCAAGAGATCTCCCCTTCTCTGTTAATATCTTTCTTGAAATACCTTCGCGCAGTTGATCCAGGTGACCTTTGAGGCTTCCGTCTATAATGCGGTCACCCAAATTCACCATAATGCCCCCCAAGATGTCGGGATCAACAGACATTTTAAGAAACACCGCTTCACCAACCAGTTCGGACAAGGTGGCTTCCATTTTTTTCGTTGCAGACACCGAGAGTGGGATTGCGGTCGTCACCTTTGCAGTAATTTTCTTTCGAGACTCCGAAGTTAAACTGAAGAAGTGATCGATAATCGCAGGAAGTAAGGGAGCACGCCCCTGCTCAATGGCCAAGGCAATTTGGAAATGAACAAGAGAGGAAACCTGATCCCCTAATAGCTCGGAAACCGCCTTTCGTTTACCTTCCTCAGTCACCTTTGGATTTTTTAAAAACGAGATCAATTCGTGATTTTCGGAAAATGCATCTCTCAATCCAGTCAACTCTGCTTCGACCCGATCCACAGCCGCCTCACTCTTTGCAACAGCAAGCAGCGCTTGTGCATAACCTTCAATCACCGCATGCAAATCGTCCTTATGCTTTGGCATAATTTTCCTTGACCTGAGTAAGCGCGTCTTCGATCAATTTCTCATGGTCTTTCGTCTGCAAGGTACTTTGAATCATCTTAGAAGCCACCTGCACAGAAAGTTCAGCAACCTGCTCTTGAAGTTCCATCAGCGCCTTTTTCTTCTCACGGTCAATTTCTTCCTGCGCTTTTTTTACAAGTCCTTTTGATTCATCTGCAGCTTTGTCCACGATCTCACGCTTAAGTTTCTCTCCGACGGCACGTCCTTCTTCGATTATTTTTTGGACTTCAAGACGACCTTCATCCAGTTGCGTCTTATATCGTGCCAATAAGTCTTCAGCTTCCTTGCGTTTTGCCTCCGAGCCCTCAAGCTCTTCTCGGATGGAGGCGGCTCGACTATCCAAAAAGGCTATAATCGGCTTATAGGCAAATTTGGAAAGGAGCGCAAGTAATACACCAAAACACAGCCACGTCCAGATCATTAACCCTGGTTCTGCCTCAAACATCTTTGACTCCGTTTTTATCCCTTAACAAAGATCAACAATAGACTAACGACGAGGGCGTAAAGCGCCAGCGCTTCAACAAAGGCAACACCGATAAACATGGTCGTCCTCAATTCACCAGCCATTTCCGGCTGACGTGCCATAGATTCGACCGTTTTCCCCACGAGAATGCCAATACCGATGCCAGTTCCCAACGCTGCTAACCCAATCCCAATTGCGGCTCCTAGAAGTCCCATCTATTCCTCCATATTCGTTCCAATTTCCCAACTTCTGCGTTGGGCCTTGCTACTTTTCTAAAATGCGGATCTAAGCTAATGCCCCTCGTGCAATGCATCCGACAAGTAGGATGCCGTCAACACAGCAAAAATATAAGCCTGAATCAGCGCGACAAAAATCTCAAACGCATACATAATCACTACACCCATAAAGGGAAGTGGCGTCAAAATGACACTTTTAAATAAAATAATCATACCCAGAAAAACATAAATGACCATGTGCCCCGCCAACATATTGGCAAAAAGTCGAACGGCCAACGAAAAAGGCTTCACCAGCAGACTCACAATCTCAATCGGAATCATGATCACCAGAATCGGTTTTGGGATACCACTTGGGACCAAGCCTTTCGCATAGCCGAGCAAGCCCTTCTTCTTGATTCCTGCAAACTGCACAAAAACAAAAACCATGAGCGCCAAACTTGCCGTCACGTTAATATTGGATGTGGCTGTAAAGGAGCCAGGGATTAAACCTAATAAATTACAGGTCGCAATAAAAAGAAACAATGTCGCAATAAAGGGAAACCAGTTCTTGCCCTCCTCACCAATAACAGCATGCACAAGATCTTTGCGTAGGAAATCGATCGTCATCTCGATAAAATTCTGCAAACCTTTTGGGGATCGCTTCAAGGTTGCGGCCACAAAAGTCAAGGTGCAAAAAACCACCGCCACGGCAATCATCATCCAAAGCACAGGTTGGGTAATCGAAAGATCCAGCCCACCCAATTGAATCTCAACAATAGGATGAATTTCAAAATTTTTAAGGGGATCCATTGCCCCGCCACCGCTGCCCTCAGCCATTCTTACCTCCCTTTACGAACGAACCTAAACTGCTTGCCTTGACACGCGACGGCATCGCCTTTCGAGCCAAAAAAAACAAAGAAAATGAAACACCAACAATAAAGACGAGCATCACTACGGCAATATCAAGCGCAGCGACCCTTGATAAAAAGAAAAAGAGAAGCGAAATTGAAAGTAAGCGCAAAAAAGCGATCACAAGCATAGACCCTTGTGAAGAGACTGCACCCTCTTTTGAGGGACGAATGGCCCAGCGTTGCACACAAAAACCGTAGATCACCGCTAAAAATACGCCAACAAAAATTGATACGACCAAAATCAACTGTCCTTTTTCTTGTCTGTTTTCTGATTACGTTTTTCAGATTGTAGCATTTTTTCTTCAGAAGTGATGAGACGATAAAAATTCAAAAAACCCGCTGCAACACCAACAAAAAATCCCAGAATCAAAAAAAGCGGCTCGACAGAAAACCACTCATCAATCTTATATCCCCCGAAAGCCCCCACAAAAATTGCAACAGCAAACTCAACACCGAGATTGCGGTAACGACGAAACTGCGACCAAGCATTTTCACCGGACTTTTTTATTGGACGCGTCGGACGTCCCACAGGAGGAAGCAAGTGACCGCCATGGCAAACCGGAGCTTTATATCACGTGGCTCGTTTTATTGTCAATGAAACTATACCAAAAAATACAAAAAAGAGATCAGCGCTTCTTGGTTTTTTGAGGTCCACGCCCTACCATCCCTTCAGAACTTTACGGAGTTTTTCAACATCGCCCTCATCACACCACACATAGGCTGAGTACTGTCTTTCAAAACCCATCGCATCCACGGCATGCAAGTTAATGCCCTCTTGAGCAATTAAATCAAGCGTGTCCGCAAGTGCCCCTGGTCGATCTTCTCCAATCAAGTGAAAACAACTGCCTTCTTTAAAGGTCCAGCCTGCTTCCCGGATCATTTTTTTAAATGCGTGAGGGTTTCTAGGAATGGCAACAATCTCAGCATTGCCACGCCCCGTGCCAAAACTCCAAACACCGGCCAAGTTAATTTCATACTCTGACATGCGTTTTGAAAACCGCGCGAGTTGCCCAGGCCTGTCGTCAGTGTCAATCGTAAAATAGGTTGCTCGTTCAATATCCATGATCGTTTTCCTGCCAAGTGTTCGATACAAAAACCATTCTAAATAAGCACGAGATCAAAAACCAGAGACGAACACATTCGGAAAGCGCGTTTTTCAGACTACCGAGACACGGCTTAAATGGGCAAAAAATATTTCCCTTGTTCAGTACTAGAGACGCCAGAATTAGAGACGACAGAGAAAAAACATAAAAAAACCGAGAGAAAACTCTGCCCTTTTTTCTATTTTAAATCCAGGGGTCTGTTAGAGAAATTAGAGTACTAACGAGGCGGAGCGGCAAGATAACGCTGCGCTTTTATGCGCTTTTTTCTGGCCTCTTTCTGCTTTCTTTTCCGTTTTACGGATGGCTTTTCATAAAAGCTTCTCCGTTTTAGCTCTTTTAAAAGCCCTTCTTTGGCAAGCTGACGTTTAAGCGCCTTCAAGGCCTTTTCAATCTGGTTATCGTAAACCTTTATCAAGAAAAACTCCTCTTCAATCGAAAAAAACACCCTAGGATAAGAGCCCCAGAACTCAAAAAAAAACCCCAGAAACATGCTCCGAGGACAAAAAGCGACATATCGGTGGAGTCTATCTCTTTTTCCAGAAACTGTCAAGAATCAGAACCCTCTAACTCAAACTTTGTGCGCTTCGATTTCTATTCGTATCAATCTAGAGATTCAATTTCCAATAATATCTCTTGGGAGCATACAAAATGAGATGATTTAGTCTTCACGTTTTAGTAAACTGAGCGCCACGATATCAACCACAGATCAAAGAAAGAAAGGAAACTCGAATTGGCCTTAGCGGAACGAATTCACATGATCGCAATTTGCGGCACAGGCATGGCGGCCCTGGCGGGGATGCTCAAAAAGGCAGGGCATCATATCACCGGATCAGATCAGTCAATCTATCCACCCATGAGCACCTTACTCCTGCAAAACAAGATCACCTGCAAACAGGGTTATGCACCGGAACATATTGATGTCCGGATAGACCGCGTCATCATTGGAAATGCCGTATCAAAAGACAACCCTGAGGTCATAGAAACTTTAAAACGCAAATTACCCTATCTCTCAATGGCCTCTGCACTTGAAACCTATTTTTTGCAAGATAAAAAAGCGCTCGTCGTTGCGGGCACACATGGGAAAACAACAACATCCGCCCTACTTGCATCTATACTGGTCTCCGCAAAAAAAGAACCGACGGCTTTGATCGGGGGCTGGGTCAACAATTTCAACAGCAATCACCGTCTGGGCGATGGGTCTTTTTTTGTCATTGAAGGCGATGAATACGATACGGCATTTTTTGACAAGGGTCCTAAATTTTTACACTATCGACCACAAAATGCCATACTCACCAGCATTGAATTTGATCATGCAGATATATTCAAAGACCTCTCCGCCATCTTGAAGGTCTTTCAACAATTTGTTCGTCTTATACCCCAGTCTGGCATACTCCTTGCTGAAGCAGGCTCAAGCGAAATAGATCAGGTTCTCAAAGGTATCCCCTGTCAGGTCGAACGCTATGGCACTGAATTGCATGACTCATCACAGCACAATATTTGTGACTGGCAAGCCCGCGCTGTAAAACAGGAGCAAGCCTTCATCATTTTTGAGGTCTGGTATCAACAAAGTCGTCTGGGGCGAATGAAAAGCCCCTTGATCGGACGCCATAATCTCAAAAACACGCTTGCAGTGATTGCCCTCTGCCACCACCTTGGCCTTTCCTGGCCTGAAATTCAAAAAGGCCTGCTCGACTTCAAAGGCATCAAACGACGACAGGAAATCGTAGGGACTGTAAATGACATTATCGTGATGGATGATTTTGCCCATCATCCCACCGCCATCGCGGAAACCCTGGCTGCACTTCGGCTGCGCTACCCAAACCGTCGTCTCTGGGCAATCTTCGAACCACGATCTGCAACCAGTCGACGTAATATTTTTCAAGCGGCATTTACACAAGCCTTCAAAAAAGCGGATCACACCATCTTGGCCGCGCCCTTCTCCACAGAAAAAATCCCTCCAGAAGAAAGACTCAATCCAGAAAAAATAATCACGGAACTCCGGGCCTTTGGCAAGACCGCTGACTTCATTCCTACTTCTGAAGGGATTCTGGACACATTGTATCAACAGATCCGACCCGGAGACTTGATCTGTATTATGTCCAGTGGCGGTTTTGACGGGCTGCATACAATGTTACTCGACCGACTCAACAAAACCGACACAAAACCAAAACCCACATGAACATTGCCGCGATCACAAATCTGATGGAACAAGGCCTCAGCACTTCTGTTTTTCCCGGCGCTGTTCTGCTCGTTTCTCATCAAAATAAGATTGTTTTTCACGAAGCATTTGGTCAAAGAAGGATTAAGGCCAACGACAAACAAACCGCCGTAGATCTTCAAACCGTTTTTGATCTTGCATCATTGACAAAACCCCTTGTTACAACAGCAGCCATCGCCCAACTGCTCCAGCAAAATCGGCTCTCTTTACACGATCCGCTGCAAAAGTTTCTGCCTGGATTTTTCGGTAAAAAAAAATCTAAAATCACAATTTTTCACTTATTGAATCATTCTTCTGGACTTCCCGCATGGCAACCTTACTACCAAAAAATTCAGGCTCAGGAAAAAAAAACCCCTGGGTTTTTAGGCACGCTCTCAGCAAAACAAGCCATTTTTAAAATGGCCCATGCGGAAGAACTCAAAGCACATCCGGGTGAAATAAGCCGCTACAGCGATATTGGATTTATTCTTTTGGGTGAAGTCGTGGAAAAAATCTGCGGGATGCCCCTCAATACGTATTTTTCTAAATATATTGTTTCGGACTTCAAACAATCCGAATCTTTTTTCCCTCAAAGACCTGAAAACCCGCAAGACATCAACAAGACAGACAGCCTCCATTTTGCTGCAACCGAAGATTCAAAATGGCGCAAAGGGGTTATTAGCGGGATCGTTCATGATGACAATGCCTACGCCATGGGAGGCATTTCCGGACACGCCGGACTTTTTGCAACAGCCCACGGTGTCTACCAGCTTGTTCAAACATGGCTTGATTCAATAAAAGGCAAAGGCTTTTTATCCCCTGAAATCGCAGAAAAATTTCTTTCTCGGCAACAAGACACCATGAGCCCCACAGGCGCTTCCTGGGCTTTGGGATGGGATAGCCCTTCTGTTTCGAGTGGCAGAGGAAGCCCAGAGGTCTCATCTTCCGGTCATCATTTTCCCCCCTCAAGCTTCGGACATCTTGGGTTTACGGGAACTTCGATTTGGGTGAATCGCACACATGAACTCGTCGTGATCTTGTTAAGTAATCGGGTCCACCCCAGTAGAGAAAACTTAGCCATTCGTAATTTTAGACCTCAACTACACGACATTATTTTTGAGACCCTAATCCATGAATGAGTTTGGCACTTCACAAAAAAAGGTCATCAAGCCTCCTGCCCTCTTAAAAGGCGGAACCATCGGCATCATCGCCCCTTCTGGCCGAGTGAATAAGGATCAACTGCAAGAAGGCATCGCATGGCTCAGATCTCGTGGCATTAAAGTGGTGCTTGGAAAACATCTCGAAAAAGCCTATCGCTATTTTGCGGGAACAGATCAAGAGCGCGCGGAAGACTTTCAAGAAATGTTTCAAAATAACGCAGTAGATGCCATTATTTGTGCCCGTGGCGGTGTCGGAGCAGCCCGAATCATCCCCTTGCTCGACCCTCAAAAGCTGGCACAATCGCCCAAAATCCTTGTGGGTTCAAGCGACATCACAAGTCTACTCCTTTATTTAAACGCCTCATTTGGCTGGGTCACATTCCATGGACCCATGGTCGCAACCATGTTTGGCAATGCTCCCTCTCTTGAAATGGAAACCGCTTTTTTCGATCTATTGGCCGGGGAAATACAAGAGATGTGTTATAAAAACGTCTCAACACTTCGCGGAGGACACAGCGAAGGCATACTCACCGGTGGTTGTCTAACCCTTATCTGTACAAGTATCGGCACGGCCTATGAAATGAACACGGATGATAAGATTTTATTTCTCGAAGATGTTAACGAGGCACCTTTTCGGCTGGACAGAATGCTCTCTTATTTAAAATCACTTCGTAAATTTGATCGCGTCAAAGGCATCATTTTTGGTCAAATGCCAGGCTGCCACCCGGAGGATCTTCCCGAAATAATAAACGATATTCTAGGAGAGTATCACTTCCCCATTCTCTTTGGTTTCCCCTCAGGCCACGGAGATGGCACTGCAACCTTGCCTATCGGCCTTCCCATCCACTTGAATGGGGATGAGGCAGCCCTCAAAATGCTCGAACCCGCAGTTCGGCTCAAAACAAAATGATTGCTTTTCCTGCACTCAAAAAATGAATAAACTTGAAGCAGATTTAGCCCAGATTTCAAAAACAAATTGCACCTGTTTATGGTAAGCTTTCTTGACAGATCTTATTGAAAGCAGTTATATTTTCTAGAAAAAAGGGGGTGGTGAACGATGGTAAAAGTCAAGTTCTTCGCAGTACTCAAAGGTCTTGTTGGAAAAGAAGAAGTCTCCATAGAAATCAAAGCAGGAAGCACCTTGCAGCAACTGATAGAACAACTGAAAAGGGATCTCCCCCCCTTAGTCGACATCCTGCAACAGGGTGGCATCCTTATCTCCGTCAATCAGGAAGTCCTTGGAAAAGAGGCCATCATTAAAGATGGAGATGAAGTCGCCTTCCTTCCCCCATTTGCAGGGGGCTAAGACTCAAACAATCCCCTCCCCACTTATTATTTGAAAGGATAGAAATATGGATCAAGATCGTATTCGTGTTCAAACAGAAGATTTTGGGCTTGAAGAAGAAACCAAAAAGCTCTTAGCCTGTTCCAAAAGAATCGGAGGAATTGTTAATTTTTTAGGCACAGCCCGCGATTTTTCAAAAGGACAGGAAATCCATAAAATTGATTTTGATCATTATCCCGGAATGGCTGAAAAACGTCTTGCTGAAATTCGGGATCAGGCCCTAAAAGACTACGACATCATTGAAGTCACCATCATCCACCGGGTCGGAGAAATCTCAATCGGAGAAAACATCGTCCTGATTGTTGTCGGTGCTGAACACCGAAAAGATGCCTTCCGCGCCTGTTCCTGGTGCATCGACGAATTAAAACGCATCACCCCCATCTGGAAAAAAGAAACCACCCCAGAAGGCATCGTTTGGGTCGAAGAACACCCTTAAAGACCTCCTTCATCTTCAGTTTTTAGATTTTTTAGTGAGAAATGCTCAGGAATTTTTTGACGCGCTTTCGCCATAAAAGCTGTTTGAGCGGTTTGAGTGCAGCACGGGCTGCTTCTTCTCCCTTTGCAATGGCCTCGTCGTAACGCCAAAAATCTGACCAGTGGATATCTCCAATTTCCGGCCGAATTGAAAAATCGACACCGTCTAACTGCTTATGGGACAAAACCGAACGTGTGATTTCGTTGGCACGCAAGACCACATCTAAGCCACTATCAAAAACCTCTTTCCCAACTTCCACCTCTTCCGAGATATTTACGGCAATCACGACATCCATCCCAGAAGATTGCAGAGGGGCGACAGGAACCTGATTGACCCATCCACCATCAATCAATTGAGCGCCGTTCACGTGAATAGGCGGAAGCACACCAGGAATGGCGCAACTTGCAGCAACCGCTCTACGAATCGAGCCCTCCGAAAGCACTATCTCTGTCGCATTGGTCAGGTCCGTTGCAACAGCAACAAAGGGGATTATCGTTTTTTCAATGGGCTTATCCTCTAAAAGCTCTGCCATTTGTGACAAAAAAACATCCTCTGAAATAAAAGACGGGCGCTGAAGTGAAATCCCAAAAAAAATCCCTTTCTGAAGGTAGGTCTTCAAATTGGTCATAAAACTTTTATTCTTTTTTTCCTCGTAGTGCCTTTTAATAAAAAAGATCTTCGTGCGACGAAAAGCCTCACTCTTTAAAAAGGCCAAAACCCGTTCCTTCAAGGGCAAAATCGCTGGATTCTGAGCATACATTGCTCCCACAATAGATCCAAAGCTGGTTCCCGCAATCATGTGGAGATGAATGCCCTCTGACTCTAAGACCTTCAAAACACCAATGTGCGCAATACCTCTGGCACCACCTCCTCCAAGTGCCAAACCCACCTTTAAAGCCGTCATTAGGAGGCCGCTTTCTCCTTTTTCTTAGATTTGACGAGCAAATTTTCGGCTTGTTTTACCATCACACGCTTCTTTCGTTGCGCACGTTTCAACCGTTTTTTTGTTTTTCGGGAAAGAGAGAGATCACTCCCCTCTTCTTTTTTTGTACCAACTTTGGATTTTAAATCTGTAATAATAATTTCAAGCTTTTTTAGTTCCATTTATTATCCTCACTTATTCACATTCAAAAAGAAACATCCGTTTATCTCTGATCATTTATTTTGACCTGAAATAGTCAACCGTTGTTTTCAAACCTTCTTTGAGTGAAACCCTAGGCTCCCACTCTAAATCAGAATAAATCTTTTTTGCATCAAGACAACTCCGTTTCTGTTCACCTTTCTTTTCAGAACCATGAATCTCCTTCAAGTCCGATTCCGTAATCTCCAACAAATTTTGAAACAACTGATTAACCGAAGTCTCAATCCCTGTGCCAACATTAAAGGTATCGCTCACTTTTCTATTGATCACTGCCATATTGGCCTCAATCACATCTTTCACATAGACATAATCCCTTGTTTGCATGCCATTACCATTGATTGTCGGTTGCTCACCCTTCAATAATTTCTGTGTAAAGATTGCAACAACACCTGCCTCGCCAAAAGGATCCTGACGCGGCCCATAGACATTGGCATAGCGCAGGGCAGCATATTCTAAACCACATACTTTTTGGTAATAATAGAGATAGTGTTCACTCGACAATTTACTCACGCCATAGGGTGAAAGTGGTGCAGTCGCATGGGACTCGGTCGCGGGAAACGTCACTTGCTCTCCATAAACCGCTCCGCCGGATGAGGCAAAAATAACACGCCGGGTCCCATTTTTCACGGCACACTCCAACAAATTCAAAAGACCTAGAATATTGCTCTTGGCATCAAAAGCAGGGTCGGAGACCGACTTGCGCACATCCATCTGTGCGGCATGATGGCTGATAATTTCAGGTCTTTCTTTTTGGAAAACACGTTCAAGACGACTGCTCAAGATATCCATCTTATAAAAGGTGGCTTCTTTATTGATGTTTTTCTTTTTTCCCGTGGAAAGATCATCCACGACAACAACCTCATGGCCTTCTTCAATCAAACGATCCACAAGGTGAGAACCGATAAAACCTGCTCCCCCCGTCACCAAAACCTTCATTGCACGATCCTCCTCAAAATAGACAACTAGGGTGTGTCGACACACCCTAAAGATTCTGGAGCAACATTAAAAATACTTCAAGCACTGCAAAATATAGATGGTAATGCCAATGTTAATAGGCATCAACTCACTGAAAACAAGGTTCAGGGAAATAAACGTCGGAAATAGGCCAGGTATTCTACATTCCCTTTTTGACCACGAATGGGGGAAGAAATAGAACCCAGGGTCTTAAGTCCCCACTGCGCACCCATCCCACAAATTCTTTCCAAAACGGCCTTGCGTTTTTCAAGATCCCGAACAATGCCGCCCTTGCCGACTTCTCCCTTGCCGACTTCAAACTGGGGCTTGACCAAGGCAATAAGGCCGCCACCCTCCTTCATCCAAGGGAAAATGGCGGGAATTACTTTTTCTAAAGAAATAAATGACACATCAATGGTCACAAGGTCAACCCGTTCGGGAATAGCCTCTGCCGGAAGACTGCGAACATTTTGACGTTCCAAGACCACAACACGTGGATCTTGACGAAGGGACCAAGCCAGTTGACCATAACCAACATCAAGCGCGTAAACACGGGCTGCATCTTTTTTAAGCAAACAGTCGGTAAAACCTCCGGTGGAAGCACCGACATCAATCACAACAGCTTGTTTTACATCGACATCAAAAGCTTCCAAGGCTGCTTCGAGTTTCAGACCCCCTCGACTCACGAAAGGATGCGTCTGACCACATAAATGAATCGCGACATTTGATTTAAAAAAAGTACCTGCCTTGTCGACTTTATTTCCATCAACGATAACAAGACCGCCTAAAATCAGGGCACGCGCACGCTCCCTGCTCTCCGCGAGACCACGAAGGAACACCAAGCGATCTAAACGTTCTTTTGGCTCCGTGGCAATCGAATCAGTCCTTTTCAAAAAGAAGCACGGAAGATCTCAATGGAATCACAAGGGACTACATTGTTTTAACATGAGAAGCTTTCATCTCATTCGATCCGGCGGCAAGATCCGCACGTGAGTGTCGCCCGACCATGAAGGTCTGAACACTTTCAAAGATACCCTCGGAATCAAGACCCACATCGGCCCTCAAACGACTCTGGGGGCCGTGTTCAATAAAGGTATCTGGAAGACCAATACGGTGGAGACACACAGAAGGAATTTGCCCAAGACTTTTTTCGTCCGCCAAAACAGCAGCAACAGATTCACCAAAACCACCCGACAAAACATGTTCTTCTAAGGTCACAATGTTTTGACACCGCTTTGCAATTGAGACGAACAAGGCCTGGTCCAGGGGTTTGATAAAACGGGCATTAATTACAGCAACCCTTAAGCCCGTCTCTTGCAGACGCAGTGCTGCGGCTTGGGCCGGATAAACCATACTGCCAATGGCAAGGAGCGCAACATCCCATGAACTCTCCTTATCACCCATCACAATCTCGCCTTTTCCGATGGGGACTTGCTGGAATTTTTCATCAAAGGAAACACCAACACCCGATCCGCGCGGATAACGCAGTGCAACAGGCTGCTTCTGTTGAAGTGCCGTCGCAAGCATGTGTTGTAACTCGTTTTCGTCTTTAGGCGCCATCAAAATCATGTTAGGGATACCCTTGAGGTAGGCAATATCAAAAACACCCGCATGTGTGGGGCCATCCTCCCCCACCAAACCCGCGCGGTCAAGACAAAAGACGACGGGCAGTTTCTGCAAGGCCACATCATGCACAACTTGATCAAAGGCACGCTGTAAAAACGTCGAATAGATGGCAACCACGGGGCGTAAACCATCTGCCGCCATGCCAGCAGCCATTGTCACGGCATGCTGCTCAGAAATGCCAACATCGTAAAAACGATTTGGAAAAGCCTCGGCGAACAAATCCAAACCCGTGCCCGCCGGCATGGCGGCCGTAATCGCAACAATATTCGCATCATCTTTCGCCAAGCGCTTCAAACTTTTTGCAAAAATAGAAGTATAGGAAGGGGGCCCTTTTTTCGATTTTTTCTTTGCCTGTCCTGTCTCAAGATGAAAAGAAGGTGTCCCATGATATGCCACAGGGTTGGCTTCCGCTGGCGCATAGCCCTTGCCTTTTTTTGTAACAACATGCAGTAAAATGGGGCCACTCAAATTTTTAAGATTGTCAAAAGTG
>VAOX01051711.1_pt1 | contig 13229 bp, 10 predicted proteins | sample 3393891 | NCBI WGS metagenome assembly VAOX01 (sample SAMN08290429, study PRJNA428436) | hydrothermal vent metagenome | isolation source: Deep-sea hydrothermal vent chimney | place: Indian Ocean: Southwest Indian Ridge | depth 2822 m m | reverse complement strand
ATGTTGGCGAATTTGTGTGATAGTGCCGATGTAGCTCAGTTGGTAGAGCACGTCCATGGTAAGGACGGGGTCGTCGGTTCAAGCCCGACCATCGGCTCAAGGAAATCACTGAAATCACAAGTAGTAATGAGAGATAGTAGATAATAGACAAAAAAGCTTTTTGTCTATACTTCGTTAGTTTGACATTTATGTGTCAGTAAACGTACCAGTTTAATGCTATTGTTACTATATTATGAGTAATCACAGCGGGAAAGAAAAAATAGAAAACAGACTTTTTCAAGCCGCTGATAAACTCCGTAAGAATATAGATGCCGCTGAGTATAAGCACATCGTACTCGGTTTGATTTTCTTAAAATATATATCAGATAGTTTTGATGTATTACGTGAAAAATTAGGAGATGAAGATGAAGCAGACCTAGAAGACAAAGAGGAATACAAAGCAGAAAATGTATTTTGGGTACCAAAAAATGCTCGTTGGAAATATCTGCATGCAGAAGCGAAACAGCCAACTATTGGTAAGACACTAGATGAAGCAATGGAAATAATAGAAAAAGAAAATCCATCTCTTAAAGATGTTCTGCCAAAAGTGTATGCACGACAAAATATAGATAAAACATCACTTGGGCAACTTATTGATCTTATTGGAGATATCGCTCTTGGTGATGATATCGCCGCATCACGAGATACTCTGGGAAGAGTATATGAATATTTTTTGGGAGAGTTTGCCTCTGCAGAAGGCAAAAGGGGAGGACAGTTTTATACTCCGCGAAGTATTGTAGAGTTAATGGTTAAAATGATAGGACCAAGTCATGGGCGAATATATGACCCAGCTTGCGGTTCTGGTGGAATGTTTGTACACAGTGAAGATTTTGTAAAAGACCATCAAGGACGTATAGATGACATTGCTATATATGGACAAGAGAGTAACCACACTACATATCGCCTCTGTAAGATGAATTTGGCTATTCGTGGGATAGAGAGTGATGGAATCGCATGGAACAACGAAGGGTCATTTCTAAAAGACGCTCATTTAGATCTTAAAGCAGATTTTATTTTAGCCAATCCACCATTCAATCAGAGCGACTGGGGTCAAGATATATTACAAAGCGACCCACGATGGAAGTATGGACTACCACCATCGGGTAATGCAAACTTTGCTTGGATGCAGCATATGATTTACCATCTTGCGCCAAAAGGTGTTATGGCAATGGTTCTTGCTAATGGTTCTCTTGCATCAAACACATCTGGTGAAGGAGAAATACGCAGAAACATAGTAGATGCTGATTTGATTGATTGTATTGTTGCACTGCCTAAACAGCTTTTTTATAATGTTGGCATACCAGCCACACTTTGGTTTATTTCACGAAAGCGTACTGGCAATGGTGACAGAAAGCGAACGGGCGAAGTGCTTTTCATAGATGCAAGTGAAATGGGATATATGGAAGATCGTACACACAGAGCATTCACTGATGAGGATATAAATAAAATAACAAGCACTTATCACGAATGGAGAAAGAAAAAAGGTAAGTACGAAGATGTAAAAGGTTACTCCAAGTCTGCAAATATAGAGGAAATACAAAAGCATAAGTATGTACTTACTGCTGGTCGTTATGTTGGTATACCTGACGAAGAAGACGACGGAATACCATTTGAAGATAAAATGGCAGGCCTCACAAAAACACTTAGAGAGCAAATGGACAAAGAACAGGAACTTAATGAGGAGATAGAGAAACAATTGAAAAATGTTGGGTTTAAATTAAAATAATATGGCATTATTTGAAGACATACGCTACAACTTGGCGAACTTAATAGAAAATATAGACACTGGAGTTATTGGCTTGCCAGACATACAAAGGCCTTTTATGTGGAAAGATACACAGGTGCGTGATTTGTTTGACAGTATGTATCTTGGCTACCCAATTGGCTACCTGCTCTTTTGGGCAAATGCTTTTCAAGAAAATACACGAAATATTGGAACAGATGCAAGCTCAACCATACCAAGTCTACTTATTGTTGATGGACAACAACGCCTAACATCTCTATATGCTGTTATAAAAGGAAAACAGATTGTACGTGAGAACTACGAAAAAGAATATATTAAAATATCTTTCAAACCTCTTGAAGGAAGATTTGAAGTACCAGATGCGGCTTCTCGTAGAAGTGCAGAGTATATACACAATATATCTGATGTTTGGAATACTGATAATATAATTCAGTTCACTATAGATTTTGTAAGAAGACTTAAAGATGCAAGAGAATTAACACCTGACGAAGAGAAAAAAGTACAAAATAGTATAGGAAAGTTACACAATTTGAGAGAGTTTCCATTTTCCGCACTCAAACTGTCACAAAACATGTCTGAAGAAGAGGTGGCTCAAGTATTCGTGCGTATCAACAGTAAAGGTAAGACCCTTAAGCAAGCAGACTTTATCTTAACCCTCATGTCTGTATTTTGGGATAATGGGAGAATGGAACTAGAGGAGTTTGTACGTAAAAGTAGAAAAGAGAATACACAAGAAGCAGCTCCCTTTAATTACATATTCCAACCAGATGCAGACGAACTTTTACGTGCAGTTATCGGTCTTGGGTTTAAACGCGCGCGTTTACAGTATGCATATAGTATTTTAAGAGGAAAAGATTTAGAAACTGGTGAGTTCAGTAAAGAGCGAAGAGACGCGCAGTTCGTTATACTTAAAGAAAATCAGGACAGAACACTTAACTTAAATACTTGGCACGAATACCTGAAGACAATAAAAAAAGCTGGATACCTACGTGCTGATTTTATTAGTTCTCGCAATAACATTATATATGCTTACACAATGTTTTTGCTTGGAAAACACGAGTACAAGGTGGAAGCTGGTACGTTGCGTAAAATTATTGCACGATGGTTTGCTTTTGTGTCTCTTACTGGTCGCTACACTGGGTCTCCAGAGACAAAAATGGAGAGAGATCTTGCGTTGTTGCGAGAAGTAATAACAGCAAATAATTTTGTTGAGGAGATTAACCATATTATAGATACTGAACTTACTGGTGATTATTGGAGTATCACATTACCAGATGAACTTGCAACATCTTCATCACGGAGTCCTGAATTATTTGCGTATTATGCAGCATTAAAAATACTTGGTGCAAAAGGTTTATTCTCTTCTTTGCAAATATCAGAGTTACTACAGGACGGATTGAAAGAACAGCGTTCAGCGTTAGAACGTCATCATCTTTTCCCTCGCGCATACTTAGAGCGCTGTGGAGTTAGTGACCAAACAAAACGTAACCAGATTGCAAACTATGCACTAGTTGAGTGGGGTGATAATAACGATATAGCAGATAAAGCACCGAATGAATATCTTCCCACCTATCTAGAGAGAATGTCAAAAGAAGAACGAGAGGAAATGTATTTTTGGCATGCTTTACCAAATGATTGGGAACACATGGAATATGAAGATTTTTTGTCTAAACGAAGGAAGTTGATGGCAGAAGTTATCAAGAAAGCATTCATTACATTGTAATTCATAATTTTAATTACGAATTACTTCTATCAAATTGCTTTGACAAGATTATTATGGTATATTTTTATACACGGTGAACGTGTATAAGTTCGCTAATTATTAACCATTTTATGATAGTATGGAAGTACACTGGAAAGACAACAAAATAAGAAGATTGCTTGAAAACGAGCAGAATCTCTTGAATGCAGGTTTTGACAAGAAGGAAGCAGTAAAAGCTGTAAAAGCAATGTCAAACATAGCCGCTGTTGACTCAATAAACCAGTTACCTCGCAACTTACGTTGCCACCCAATAAAAGAAGGAAAGAAGTTTCTCTATTTTACAGTTGATGTTCCTTCAGTGGGTGGTAAAAGAGGAATACACAGAATACGTTTTATACCGGTCGGAGACAAGTATGATTTATCAAACCTAACTACAATTACTAGCGTTGAGGTATTGGGGATAGAAAAACATTAAATCAAAAATATGGACACACAATTTACAAAATATCACGATAAAAAAGTATCCGATGGGCTATATGGTTGGAAATCACCAATCGCTATTCACTCTGGAGAGTTTCTTGAAGATGCACTTCTAGAATACGATATGTCGCAAGCTAACCTAGCCGAGCGAACTGGTATGTCAAAAAAGATAATCAATGACATTGTAAAAGGGCGTAATCCAATAACGCATTCTACTGCATTCAAGTTAAGTAAAGTATTTAATTTTCCAGCAGAGTATTGGATGAAGTTGCAACTTGCCTATGATGCAAGCATTGCTCACTCAGAGGAAGAAATTAAATTAGCTGAAGAAGTAAATGGACAAGTAGCGAAGTTTAGAGAGACTTATTCCGAACTTAAGAATCTCAATGGGGGGTTTGTATCTGGTCTTGTTTGGACACAAAAAAATCTTGAAATGATAACAACAGAACTGCAAAAGTTTTTTGGAGTAAATTCGCTTTCTTTAGTTCCAAACACTATGCCAGTTGCTTTTTTCAGGAAATATGACAGAGAAAAAAGGAACCCTTATACTTTGTCCGCTTGGTTGAGAATTGGAAAAAGAAAAGCCCAAAGTATTGATACACAACCTTTTGACGAAAAGAAATTAAAGATCCTTTTACCGGAACTTAGAAAACTATCAAATAGTAACTATAATGAATACCTATCAAAAATTGAACAACTTCTTGCAGAGTGCGGTGTCGTTGTTGTGTATATGCCAAAGATGACCAATACGCACGTACAGGGTGCTTCTAAGTGGTTAGCAAATGACAAAGTACTTCTTATGCTAAACACACACAAGAGAGATGAAGGGAAGTTTTGGTTTAACCTATTCCACGAAATTGGGCACATTCTCTTACATAGCAAAAAACAAGTTTTCATAGACTATGAAAAAAATGGGGAAAAAACAGAAATAGAGGCGCAAGCAGATAACTTTGCGCAGAAACAGTTAATGCCAAACTTTGAAAAAACACACAATCTCTTTTTGAAAGAATATTTAATAGTTGGACTTAACCAAGCGGTAGTGAATGCTGCAAAAAAGGAAGGTATATCAACTGCTATTTTTGCCGGCAGAATAACAAATAAATACAGAGATAATGAGAATATCTACAAGGCCATGAGTATTTTCTCAAAGCCTGTGATAACTCACACGAACATTTATTAAATTATGGATTCGCAAAGCTTCAAAAAACATAGACAAAATAAAAACCTGACTAGGTCAGGTTTTTGTGGCGAACATCCCCGAATTAACCTCGGGCAGGTGTAATATAAACGTGTAAGGATTATGACAAAAGACAAAATGACTGTGTATGAAAAACTATGGAAATACATATCAGATAAGATTAAAATAGAAACACTTTCATCAATAGAGAAGGGAATTTTGAGTGCAAGACTACAAATTAAAATACTGAAAGATAATAGATTAAATCGTGATATTTGTAATGGTAATTTAGTTTCGTTTTCAGCTGTGTATAATGTGCAAAAAATGGAGGATGATGTACGGGAAAATGAATTAGAGTCAATATTAGAACAATTAGAAACAAAACGTCAACACGCTTTGGATAGAAGAAATGGGTGGAGGAGTAAGTTTGTATGGAGTGTTATTGCGCCAATTTTAGTTACAATTATGACAACTTATCTTTTAGTTAGTTTTGATTTGATAAAATAATATGAAAAATAACAACACACAAACAGTTCCAGACGGGTGGAGAGAGACGACGCTTGGTAGTGTTGTTGATATTAAATATGGTAAGGATTATAAAAGTCTGACAGATGGCGAATATCCTTTGTATGGTTCAGGTGGTGTAATGAAGTATGTAAGTGATTTTTTGTATGATAAACCGTCAGTCTTAATCCCTAGGAAGGGTACACTTACTAACTTGTTTTATATTGAAGAACCTTTCTGGACTGTTGATACTCTTTTTTACACTAAAATAGACGAAAACAAAAACTTACCAAAGTTTTTGTTTTATAAATTGAAGACACTCAAGTTATCTGATATGAATGTTGGGTCTGCAGTCCCAAGTCTTACTACTGATGTGTTGAATAAAATAGTATTTAATCTCCCATTACTTCCAGAACAAAAAGTAATTGCTGGTGTCCTTTCTTCACTTGATGACAAGATAGAGTTGTTGCGAGAGCAGAATAAGACGCTTGAGACGATGGCACAGGCGCTTTTCAAACACTGGTTTGTAGATTTTGAGTTTCCAAACAAAGACGGAAAGCCATACAAATCATTAGGTGGCAAAATGGTTGATAGTGAGTTGGGCGAGATACCTGATGGGTGGAAGGTTGGTAAAATATCAGATTTTGGGGAAATAGTATGTGGTAAGACACCGCTAACGGCACATATAGAATACTATGGCGGCAAAGTTCCGTTTATAAAAATACCAGATATGCATAACCAGATGTTTGTCGTTGATACTGGTGCTACTCTTTCAGATGCTGGTGCTGAAACACAATCACGAAAAACATTACCGCCATACTCAATATGTGTTAGTTGTATAGCGACAGTTGGATTAGTTTCTTTGACATCAAAAGCATCTCAAACAAACCAACAAATAAACTCAATCATACCAAACGATGGTATGTATACGGAGTATTTATTTCTAAAACTCCGTAATATGTATAAGTTTTTGAACGATTTAGGAGGTGGAGGAAGTGCGACACTAAATATGAATACTGGTATTTTCTCTGATATTGAAATGTTATTTCCAGTAGAGCATACATTGAGTGCTTTCTCTGGAATAATCAAAAATCACTTTGAAAGGATACTAAAAAATAATGAACAAATACAAACATTAACAAAAACCAGAGATGCACTATTGCCAAAGTTAATGCGAGGTGATGTTAGGGTAAAAATGTAACTATGGTTGATTTCTTATTAGAGAATGCAGTTGGTATGGTAAGTATTATAATAGGTACTTTCATTGCGTATCACGTTTTCTTCTTATCAAAAAGAATATCAAACAGAGGAAGGTTGGAACATAAGGAAAAGATAAAACGAGCAGCAGATGATTTACTTGTAAAAATAAGTAGGGAGGGTTTACGCAGGAAAGTCTATATTATAAATATAAACAGATATTTTAAGGATTACCCATCAAACAAAGAGAAGGTCTTTAGTGGTTATTCGCATATTCATTCAGAAATCAAGTCTACAAGATTTAACGGAATTGAGTTTTTTGCTGAAATGCCAGTTGAGATTTACAGAAAGAAAAGTGGACAACTTTCTCGTAAGGGCACTTCAAAGGAAAGAGTATTTAACGCATACCCTGTAGGTCTTGTACCATACGAGTGGATAGAGTACATAGACCCTGATGGCGATGAGTATGATTACTCCCCGTTAGTTTATTGTAAGTTCAACAGTAGAATATACTGGAAGCCGTGGAAACGTTTCTTATCGCTTGGATACCCTTATAAAAAGATTTACTACTATAAAGAATGTGATGTTTATCACGAAGGTAACGACCCCGTTGATATGAAATATGAACTAATAGATGAGCCAATCTCTAAAAAATGACATGACAAATAATGGCCAGCAAACATTTTATATTTTCATAGATGAATCGGGCAATTTTGATTTTAGTCCAAGTGGAACAAGGTATTTTACCATGACAGCATTTTGTACTACAGAACCAGTAGTAAATCGTGAAAAACTTATTGGGTTGCGGTATGAAAAATTAAAAGAAGGTTATGATGTAGAATATTTCCATGCATCTGAAGATAAGCAGATTGTGCGAGACGAAGTATTCAAAGTGCTTAAAGACATGATTGGCGAGTATGAAGTGCATTCTGTGGTTGCACAGAAAAATAAAACTAATCCTTCAATATATCGTACTTGGTCTATAAAAAATGGAAGACCAGTTTCAAAGGACGATGGTATAGGTTTATATGCAATAGTATGTAGAACTTTACTACAGCATATATTTCGTAATAGACGATTTACTGATACTGGGCATATTGTTGTTGTACTAGGTTCAATTTTTACAAAGAAAAAACACAATGCGATACTAAAAACACTCAAAACATACTTGAAAGACAATCAACCGCACACTTCTTTTAATATTTACTTTCATCAAACTTGCGCTGATATAAATTGCCAGTTGGCAGATTATTGTTGTTGGGCAGTGTCTGTAAAAAATGAGCGCAACGAACTTCGCTCTTATTCAATTATAAAAAATACAATCAAAAGCGAGTTTGATATATTTAGATTAGGGAACACGGAGTATTATAAGTATAAAGATACATAAAAAACGACCAGCCCCCCTATCCTTTCGGAAGAGCCCATGGGGCTCTTATTGGGGGGCTGGAACCTTTACTTTATGATATAGTTGATTAAAGTTTTATGCAAGCGGTTGTATAAAGAAAATGTTGAAAAGTATTATGAATAAAGTATACGAAAGCGATATAGAACAAATGGTAATTGAACTCTTGGGAAAAGAGGGTTATTCGTTTATATCACCAGATGTTGTAGATCAAGAACGTGGAGACCTTTCAACTGTTGTACTTATAGAGCGTTTGCGCGAAATTGTGTCTAAACTTAATCAAGATATACCCCAGAGTGTACAGAATGACGCAGTAAAGAAAGTGCTTTCTGTACAAGGTTCAGATTTGATTGGGCGAAATGAAGCATTTCATAATCTATTTGTAAACGGTGTTGATGTTGAGTATCTAAAAGACGGTATGATGCGTGGTGAGAAAGTGTGGCTAGTAGATTTTGAAAATATAGAAAATAATGATTTTGTCGTTACAAACCAGGTGAATATTTACGGTGAGATAAAAAATGCACACAAAATACCTGATGTTGTTTTGTATATAAACGGCTTGCCACTGTGTGTGATTGAGCTTAAAAATCCTACTGACGAGCAAGCGACAATTGGTAAGGCGTATACACAATTACAAAATTATAAGAAAGCTATTCCGCAACTTTTTAATTACAATGAGATGTTGGTCGCATCGGACGGATTGGAGGCGCGTGCTGGTTCTCTTACCGCAGGAATAGACCGCTTTATGGTGTGGAAGCAGGCTGACGGTTCTGAAAACGCAACAGTTCCTCAAATTGAGATTCTTATAAAAGAAATGCTCACACCTAAAGTATTTTTGGATTTGATAAAGCACTTTACTGTTTTTGAACAAAGCAAAAGTGAAGACAAAAAGACTAAACAGATGCGAATTGGTACTATTAAAAAGGTGGCGGCATATCATCAGTATTATGCTGTGAATAAAGCAATTGCTTCTACTCTTAACGCCGTTAAGGATGGAGGAAACCATAAGGCAGGTGTTGTGTGGCATACACAAGGTTCTGGAAAGTCGCTTTCTATGGTTTTCTATGCGGGGAAAGTGGTTCTGGCTTTACATAATCCAACCATTCTTGTAGTTACAGATCGGAATGATTTAGATGAGCAATTGTATGGAACATTTGCGCAGAGCAAAAAATTACTACGACAAGAACCAGTACAAGCCAAGAACCGGGCACACTTGAAAGAGCTTTTGAAAACGAGTGGTGGCGGAATTGTGTTCTCAACTATTCAAAAGTTTTACCCAGAAGATGGTGGCGAAGAGTATGATCTGCTCTCAGATAGAAACAACATTATTGTTATTGCTGATGAAGCACACAGAAGTCAGTATGGTTTTGCAGCTCGTACTGTCTTTAAAGATGCAGAGGCGATTACTAGGTATGGAAATGCAAAGTATTTGCGAGATGCGTTGCCTAACGCGTCTTTTATTGGATTTACTGGCACACCTATTGAACAAGAAGACCGCTCAACTCCAGCTGTGTTTGGCGAATACGTAGATGTGTATGACATTGAGCGCGCGGTGGAAGACAATGCGACGGTGCCTATTTACTACGAGAGTAGGCTTGCAAAAGTACAGCTCAATGCAGAAGAGCATGCAAAGGTGGATGATGAGGTTGAAGCAATAATGGAGGATGTGGATTTGTCTGATAAAGAAAAATCGAAAGCGAAATGGGCACAGCTGGAAGTAATCATTGGTCAGAGTGGACGGCTTGGTGAAATCGCAGGAGATTTGGTAGAGCATTTTGATGCACGACAAGAGGTATTTGAAGGAAAGGGAATGTTCGTAGCGATGAGTAGGCGCATTGCAGTTGAAATGTATGAACGCATTGTGGTACTGCGTCCTGATTGGCATAGTGATGATTTAGATAATGGCGCAATAAAGATTCTTATGACTGCTAGCTCAAGTGACCCAGAAAGCTGGCAACCGCACCACACTTCAAAAGAAGATAGAAAGAAACTCGCAAATCGTTTTAGAGATCCAAACGATCCATTGAAAATGGTTATCGTGCGCGATATGTGGCTGACTGGTTTTGACGTACCGTCATTGCACACAATGTACATAGACAAATTAATGCGCGGGCATAATCTGATGCAAGCAATTGCTCGTGTCAATAGAATATATAAAGATAAAGCCGGAGGACTTATTGTTGATTACATTGGTTTTGCAGCTGACCTTCAAAAAGCGTTTGCAACATATACGCAGAGTGGCGGTAAGGGACGACCTACTCTTGACCAAGGAGAAGCAGTTAGCCTGATGGTAGAAAAATACGAAGTGGTATCTCAAATGTTTAATCATTTTAATTATAAAAAATATTTTGGCACTGGTACTAAAATTAAATTGCAGATTATTCTGGAAGCATCTGAACATATACTTGGATTAGAAAAAGGTAAGGAGCGTTTTGTTCGCGAGTGTACTACACTTTCTAAGGTCTATGCTCTTGCAACTCCGAGCCTGCAGGCAGAAAAGCTACGAGATGATATTGGTTTTTTCCAAGCAATTAAATCACGATTGATGAAGTTTGATACTACAGGTACTGGAACTGGCAAGATTGATGTAGAGACTGCTATTAAGCAGATTGTGGATAAGGCGCTTGTTTCCGATGGTGTAATTGATATCTTTGCAGCTGCAGGACTGGAAAAACCAAATGTTTCAGTATTTTCTGATGAGTTTTTTGATGAGGTGCGTGATATGGAGCAAAAGAATTTGGCTGTTGAGTTACTGAAGAAGTTGCTTAATGATGAATTAAAGGTGCAAATGAAACGTAACCTTGTAAAAGGTAAAAAATTGTCTGAAATGTTGAGTGGTGTAATAAAACGTTATCAAAATCAAATCTTAACTGCTGCTCAGGTCATCAATGAATTAATAAACATTGCGAAGGAAGTACGTTCTGGAAATGAAAGAGGAGCAGAGCTTGGGTTAAGTGATGACGAACTTGCATTTTATGATGCTCTTGCAGATAATGAAAGCGCAAAAGACATTTTGGGAGATAAACAATTACGAGATATAGCGCATATCCTTGTTGAAAAAGTGCGCGGTAGTGCTACTGTGGATTGGACACGTAGAGAAAACGTAAAAGCAAAAATGAGAGTTCTTGTTAAGCGCACCTTACGAGAATATGGTTATCCACCAGACAAACAGAAACTTGCTACGGACAATATCTTAAAACAAGCGGAGATGTTCGCTACAGATTGGAGTGCAGATTGAAAACATAGATTGCAATCAAAACTGTTAATGTTGTATTTTTTTCACAATTTTAATTAAAACTAACTAAATTAGATATTGATAATCTAATTTAGTTAGGTAGAATGAGTGCTGTACAATAGTTGTGTGTTTTTAAGTTATTAAATGTTCGCTCACTTGCCGTTGTAAGCGAAAGCTTGCTCCGGTTGCGTTCGTTCACTTGCCGGAGTAGCTCAGTTGGTAGAGCAACCCCCCCGTAAGGGGTAGGTCGTCGGTTCGAATCCGACCTCCGGCTCAAAGAAAGATGCGCAGTACTGCACAGTGCTGCGCATTTGCTATACTCACCAGTATATGGACGGAGTTACTGAAAAGAGAATAAAGGAGCTGGAAGCTCTTATGGCGTCAGCAGATTTTTGGAGCAATAAAGATGCTGCCCAAAATACCGTGAGTGAATATCAAGCACTTAAGTCTGGAAAAAGTGGGGACCCTCACGACAAAGGTAATGCCACTCTTGCTATATTGGCTGGAGCTGGTGGTGATGACGCTGAAGACTTTGCTGCAATGCTTCGTCGGATGTACGAAGGGTACGCATCAAAGCACGGATGGCGCACAACAGAGCTTCATTCTAATGAAAATGATAATGGTGGATACCGTAACGTGATGATTGAAGTAAACGGAACTGGCGCATATGGCAGACTAAAGCACGAAGCCGGTGTGCACCGATTGGTGCGTATCTCACCTTTTAACGCAAATTCCAAACGGCAAACATCATTTGCACTGGTTGAGGTGTTGCCAACACTTACACAAAACGATGCAGTAGAACTTAATCCAGACGATCTCGAGATGCAATTTTCTCGTTCTGGTGGCGCGGGAGGACAAAATGTGAACAAACGAGAAACTGCGGTGCGTATTCTCCACACACCAACGCGTCTGTCAGTGCATATATCAAGTGAACGCTCTCAACAGGCAAACCGTGAGAAAGCTCTCAAACTCTTAAAGTCAAAGATATTTGCTCATCAAGAAGCTAAACGTCTAGCAGAAGCCAAAGGGCGTTCAATAGCGGCAACAACCGCCAATGAGTGGGGAAGTCAAATCCGTTCATATGTACTTCATCCTTATAAAATGGTAAAAGACCATCGCACAAACTATGAATCTCATGACGTAGATGCAGTGTTAACAGGAGATTTGGACGATTTTATAGACGCAGCTGCCAAGGATGCGGTACAATGATAAAGTAATGATTTACTTCGAGAAAGTTTCTAAGCTGTACAATGGTGACAATGTGCCTGCTCTCGAAGAGGTAACTATTTCTGTCGCACCAAAAGAGTTCATTTCAATAGTGGGACATTCTGGCGCTGGGAAAACCACACTTATTAAAATGCTTCTAGCTGAAGAAAATCCTACTTCTGGAACGGTCTTTTTTGAATCTATCAACATACATGATTTGCCTTCATCATCGTTGTATCACTACCGACGTAAAATTGGCGTAGTCTTTCAAGACTTTCGGCTTATTCCACACAAAACAGCGTACGAAAATATTGCTTTTGCCATGGAGGTAGCAGGACGCAATGATGAAGAAATTGTCTCGGATGTACCTCACATACTTGAGCTTGTCGATCTTATAGATAAGAAAAACCATTTTCCGCATCAGCTTTCAGGTGGTGAACAACAGCGTGTCGCTATTGGGCGTGCTATCGTAAACCAACCAGATGTTATTGTGGCAGATGAGCCGACTGGTAATCTTGATCCAATTAACACATACGAAATTGT